>Ga0209977_10001454_pt1 | contig 10393 bp, 7 predicted proteins | sample SumtaG_2_FD_183113 | JGI IMG/M metagenome (GOLD analysis project Ga0209977, IMG submission 183113) | Deep subsurface microbial communities from Indian Ocean to uncover new lineages of life (NeLLi) - Sumatra_00607 metaG (SPAdes) (version 2) | ecosystem: Environmental > Aquatic > Marine > Oceanic... | reverse complement strand
GGGCCGCCGCCGCACCTGCTCGGTTAGCTGGCCACTCTCTTCGTAGCCAACATAGCCCGGCGGTGCGCCGGTCAGACGGGAGACAGCAAATCGCTCCATATATTCGCTCATATCAATGCGAATCAGTGCATCCTCATCACCAAACAGGAACCGGGCCAGCACCCGAGCCAGTAGCGTCTTGCCGACGCCGGTCGGTCCCAGAAAGACAAACGAGCCAGTTGGCCGGCGGGGATCCTTGATGCCCGCCCGGGCCCGGCGCACTGCCCGAGACACCGTATTTACTGCCTCGTCCTGGCCGACTACATCTTCGTGGATGACCTCTTCCATACCCAGTAGACGGCCAGATTCTTCTTGCGTCAACGAGACCACCGGAATGCCCGTCCAGGTTGAGACGACCTGGCAGATATCTTCGCGGTAAACGTAAGGCACCTCCTCAGCCTGTTCGTCGGGTGCCTCCGCATAATCTGTTTGCAACTCTTCATAGTCCGGCACCACAGTGGCTGGCTCCGCTTCCACCTCGGACAGGCCCTGGGTGAGAGCTTCGACGCTGGTGGTCATCTTATACTGACGCAGTTTCACCCGAGAACCCGACTCGTCAACAAGGTCAATAGCCTTGTCAGGCTGAGCGCGGTCCATGATATACCGATTGGACAGTTCTACCGCCGCCTCCAGGGCATCAGGCATATAGCAGACCCGGTGGAAGTCCTCGTAGCGACTCTTGATGCCCTCCAGGATTTGCATCGTTTGCTCATCGGTAGGCTCGCGAATGGTGATGGGCTGGAAACGACGCTCCAATGAGGGAGTCTTCTCGATATACTTGCGGTATTCGTCCAGCGTGCTGGCGCCAATGCACTGCAGCTCTCCGCGGGCCAGGGCAGGTTTGAGAATATTCGAAGCATCCATGGCCCCTTCGGCGGCACCAGTGCCCACCATCGCATGCAGCTCATCCAAGAAGATAATAATCTGCCCCTCGGCGTCGCGGATCTCCTCCATAACCCGCTTCATCCGCTCTTCAAACTCACCGCGATACTTGGTGCCGGCCACCAAGCTGGCCAGATCCAATGCCACCAGCCGACGACCTTGGAGCAAGTCGGGGACTTCATTGTGAGTAATGCGCTGCGCCAGGCCTTCGACAATAGCGGTCTTTCCTACGCCAGCGTCACCAATGAGAGCCGGATTGTTCTTAGTCCGGCGACACAGTACCTGCATAATCCGCTCAATTTCAGGCTCACGGCCAATAACTGGATCCAGCTTGCCCCGGCGCGCCAGTTCAGTGAGGTCGCGACTAAATTGATCGAGGTGAGGTGTCTTGGATTTGCGACCTTCTTCACTGCGACCTGACTCGCTCTCCGACAGTTCTCGCATCATCCGGCGCGTCTGGCGCAGATCCAATCCATAACGCTGTAACGTCCGATAAGCAGGACCCTTGCCCAGCCGCAGCAGACCCAGCAGCAAGTGCTCCGTACCGATATGGGCATCGCCCAAGTGGCGGGCTTCTGCATAAGCCAGTTGCAGGACTTGAGTGGCATCAGGAGTGAAGGAAAGCTCCCTACTCGTCTCTTCAATTCCCCCCATCTCCATCCGCTCTTCCAGATCAGAGCGCAGCTTGTCTAAGTCCACACCTGCCATATCCAGCGCCTCCATCGCCACGCCGTCACCAAGACGCAACAGCCCCATCAGCAGATGTTCGGTGCTTATCAATTGTACCCGGCTGCGCTGTGCTTCAGTATGCGCCAGCAGTACAACGCGACGTGCCCGGGGAGTAAATCTCTGCCACAATTCCATATTTCGTCTTCCTCCTGCAATATCAAGAGGTGATCATCTATGACGAGTGTACACTTATTAAGACGCCTCAGCACAGCCAAATGTTTCCCTGCACTTGCTGTGCCTATATCTATATCGGCCTACGTTTGACCTGGCGTAACTTGCAGGCAGTAACCGGCCCGGCAGAGCACACAGCTCATCAAATCCGACTTGAACCTATCTCTAGATCGGAAGGCCTTCGCGCTGAGTCAGTTCGTGGAACTTCTCGCGCAGTTTCCCGGTCAGCGGACCAGGCCTACCGTCTCCGATAGGCCGGCCATCCACCCTCGCCACCGGCACTATCTCCGCGGCAGTGCCAGTCAGGAACATCTCCTTGGCGTTGTAGACCTCCAACAGACGGAACAGCTCTTCGTGGGTCTCAATGCCCATCTCGGCCAGCAGTTCAATCACTACCTGCCGGGTGATGCCCCCCAGATTGCCTACCGAAATAGGAGGAGTGACCACATGGTCGTCGCGGACCAGAAATATGTTGTCAGCGGTACACTCGGCGACGTACCCGTCAGTGCTAAGCATTATCCCCTCGGGCACACCCGCGCGCACTGTTTCGATCTTGGCCAGAATGTTATTCAGGTAGTTTAGGCTTTTTATGGCCGGGTCGAGCGCATCTGGCGAGTTGCGCCGTGTGACGCAGGTTATGACCTCCAGGCCATTGTCGTAGTATTCTTCGGGATAAAACTCAATGGAGTCAGCGATTATGAAGATCGTCGGTTCCTGGCATTTGCGGGGATCCAGTCCCAGGTCGCCGCACCCCCGGGTGACGACCAGGCGGATGTAGCCATCCGTCAGCTCGTTGGCGCGACAGGTTTCCAGAGTTGCCTCAGTCAGTTCCTCTATGGTCAGCGGCACGCTGAGCATTATCGCTGCAGCCGAACTATACAGTCGCTCCAGGTGCTGCTGAAGGCGAAAGACCCGGCCATTGTAGACACGAATCCCCTCAAAAACTCCATCGCCGTACAGAACTCCGTGGTCGAAGACCGAAATCTTAGCCTCGGCTTCGGGCACCAGTTCACCATTCAAATAGACCATTAGAGACATCAACAAACCACCTTTGCTGAAAGCTATCCCGCTGATATCGGCCTACTCGCCTTCTGGCCGGATGTTCAGACCGAACGCTGGGATAGGGGCTATCTATTAGAGTATACCACAACCAGGGGCGATTATTCAATTACGCACACCACCATAGCCCCCGCTGCAGCAAACTCGCTGGCGGGACGGTCAAAGCTATGCCCAGGTCATCTCGCCAGGCGTCTCAGAGATGATGACCTCCTGGAGAAACTCCACTGCCTTCAGGAATCCCTCGTTAGGACTCATCAGGCTGTCTTCGTGCTCGATGCTGAGCACTCCGTCGTAGCCGCACATCCGCAGGGTGCTGATCAGTTGCTTCCAGACCTCGGCGCCGTGGCCATAGCCGACGGTGCGGAATATCCAACTGCGGTTAATCTCATCGCCGTAGTGCTTGGTGTCCAGCACACCGTTGACGCGGGCGTTCCACGGATAGACGCGCGAATCCTTGGCGTGGAAGTGCTTGATTACCTCACCGTGCTGTTGCAGCCAGCGGACCGCTGCCGACGGATCAATGCCCTGCCAGAAGAGGTGGCTGGGGTCAAAATTGGCGCAGATACGGTCACCGTGCTCGCCGCAGGCCTCCCGCAGCTTGATTAGCGTCTCGGGATTGTACACCAGGAAGTTGGGATGCATCTCCAGGCAGATGTAGATGCCCATCTCGGCGGCATATTCTGCTTCCTGTTGCCAGTAGGGAATCGCCACCTCATTCCACTGATACTCCAGTGCCTCCAGGTGATCCTCCGGCCACGGCGCAACTACCCAGTTAGGGACCCGGTCATTGGGGCCGCCGCCGGGCAGTCCCGAGAAGTTATTGACGCATTTAATGCCCAGACTTCCCGCTAACTTCATCGTCGCCCGGCAGATTTCATGATGGGCCTGAGCTATTTCCGCATTAGGGTGAAGGGGGTTGCTGTGGCAACTCAACGCCGACAATTCCAGGCCCCGGCTTTCAATGGCCTCCATAAACGCCTGCCGCTTGCTCTCCGACTCATTAAGCTCATACGGATCGCAGTGGGCATCGCCCGGATAGTTACCGGTGCCAATCTCCACCGCTTCACAACCGGCCTCAGCAAACCAGTCCAAGGCCTCCTCGAATGGCAGATCCGCCTTCGCTACCGTCAACGCTCCGATTTTCATAGACTTGGCCTCCTTGTTCGTTAAACAGCAAGCTGCTTCACACACCAGCCCAACGTCGGCTCTATCGTTCTCAAAACCCATATATGGTCTCTATCAATGCGTTAAGCGTCGCCTCATGTTGTTTCGCGTATTTGCCCGTGCGTCGTGGATGTTTGATGATTTCTCGCACGATTCTGTTTATTGGTTCAAGTTGTCTGTCAGATAGCGCCAGAAAGGGGATTTTCTTAATGTAGTTGGCGGAATTATTTGCTGACGGATTGATAGTTCTTATTAATTTGTTGCACGTGGGTGAATTGAAGAATGCCAGAAGATAATAGGTCCATTTCTCATCTTCAGGGAATATTCCTACTATTGACTGGTCAAACAGCTTGTTTTCGATAAGGGCGGCCGTTATGTGAGATGAAGTGACCATAGGGACTCCAATGCCATATTTGAAGTAGTATTTTGTATTTTGAAACCGGGCCTTCTTGTTTGTCTTGTAGTCGTTAACTGCTTCAACGCTCCAATCCATGAACCACATGTCGGGTTTGAGGTATCTTATTGCTCCGCCTTTCACAATAGGAACGAAGTGCTTGGCTGCGCTAATACCACCGAGAATATCCTCCCTTGAAGTGTAATCGGTGCAAACGCGCGACGGATCAACCACTTCATATTTCCCTGCGTTCTTTGCATGTTTGGAGCCCGCACGAAGATATTTCTTGTCATCACCCGAATAAAGACCAGTTACGCACTTGGCGATATCCCCAATGCGCACGCTTGACTGGTTAATAAGATAGGTAATCTTAGGCTCTTCGGATATGAACAAAGCATGGTCGATACTATCCAAGACGTCCCGCTGCTTAAACTTGAAGGTGTCATAGTCTCTTTCCCTGCCTTTCACCAGATCTACGAATGCGTCAACACTCCGCAACCCACCAACCACTTTGATGACATTCTTCGCGCAATCCTCTGCTACGGCACACTTTTCAAGCGTTATTATGCACAGATTTGAATAGCCGAAGTTGACACCGGGAAAGAACGAGGAGGGAAACAAACATACTTCCTTGATTCTTGTCCTTGTGAGCAAATACCGTCGCAGTTTGGTGTGCCTGTGCAGGTTCAAGAATGTGTCGGGAATGATGAATACCAGAACTCCGTTGTCTCGCAGCAGCTGGACACAACGATACAGGAAGAGAGCATAGGTCTCCTTTACATATAGCTCTGGATACAACGCCTTCAGATGCTTGCGTTCTTGATAATCCAACCACCCTCCGTAAGGAGGATTGGCTATGATCCTCTCGTATACGCCACCAGCATTAGAGAGCAAGAAGAGCTCCTCATGAGTCAGCGTGTCCCCTTGAGTTATCCTCACGGTGGAATTTGACCCATACTTCTTCCTCAGGAGCTGAATCGCTTCGGGGTTTAGCTCATAAATATCTATTGAAAGCCTCGGTATCATGCTGTTAAGTGCATCGACGAACACTCCGTCACCGGCACATGGTTCAAGGACCCTCATCCCGCTCCGAACGGAGAGTTTTCGAACCATATAGCGGACGATTGGATCAGACTTGGTATAATATGACCTGTATATTCTCTCCATCGTCTTTCACCACTTTAAGTACTGCTCTAGCTCGTTTTGCCTCAAGTAGTCCATCGTCTCCCTGCTGAGATCCGTACTCCAGTCGATATTGTCTGCTATCCATCGTTTGATGTCGAACCCGGAATGCTCTTTAACCTTCGCGTATGCTTCATTCCCGCAATAAGCTTGCCAAACGCCAGAATTCTTCAATATCCGAAAATAGTTGTTGTTTCTATCTTCCTCGGCTCTGACGAGAAGCAGGGCCCTATAATTCTCCTCCAAGCTTTTGTAAATGCTCCCAACCAATAGCAATCTGTTTGTATTGCCCTTTTCATTAGAGCCAAATCCGCTTTTAAAATCCACCACAAATCTTTCCCCATTGTCTTCGAAATGCAAATCAAGTTCCAGCTTTATTTCTCCCGAAGTCACCAAGCTCCATACCTTGTTGTAATACTTCTTCAATTGCTCTTTCTGTTCTTCTGTGATGGTCAGAGTATCAATGTAGTCCTCGATCTCAGTACTAAGCTTTTGCTTCACCTCAGAGAAGAGCGGTGGCACAAATAATGTGATGCCTCTGAGTGGATAATCAAAGCATAACTTACAGAAGGGTTGCCACAACTCACCGATTCGTCGGGAGAATGTCATATACTCGTATGGCCACACTTCGTTTCTAGTCTCAATCATTACGACATAATGAGTGTAGGTTATCATTAGGACACACTCGAGGGCTTGTTTATTGCTCCACTCCTCTCTAGCTGCTTTTTGCAGCAGGCTTTTGATCATGTTATCCTTTGTTTCGATGCTAGCCTTATTAATAGCGGAGGCCTGTGCCTTGTACTGAGTAGCTCCGAAAGTACGCCTTACCTGTTCAAGCGATTCACTCGCTCTTCCCCTGAAATGCGTGAGCAAATCTTCTTTTCTGGTACTGAGCGACCTGTCAATAACAATCATAACGTTCCCTCAGTTGAGACAGGACATTGTCATGTAGACAATATTTGTCGGCTCATCTTTTGAACTTTCCGCCTCGACGCTCCCACCCCATGGCTCCTCACTCTCCTCGACTACGCTGTTCGCCCCCAGGCCACGTAGCCCCCTGCCCTTCGCAACTCTATTCTACCCCTTTTCGACCTCCGCCCAGCCACCAGCCTCAGCGGAGTTCTCACACGCCTCCAAGATCGCTTGGGTCTTAACTGCGTCAGCGAAAGTGGGCGCCGGGCTTTCGCCAGCCTCGATACCCTTCAGCAGGTCAGCAACCGTGTTAATGAAGGTATGTTCATACCCGATGATATGCCCGGGCGGCCAGTACCGGCCGCCATTGTCAGACACGCCCATGAAGGGATGGCCACCTTCGGTAGTCTGAATGACCCGAAAGCCCTGCTGACCGTCGGAGTCGGCGCAATCGTAGTACTCAAGCTCGTTCATTCGCTCGAGATTGAACCGCAGACTGCCGCCTGAGCCATTGATCTCGAAGAAGTTGTAGTTGCGGTGACCGGGAGCAAAGCGGGTGGCCTCCATAGTACCCAGGGCGCCGTTGGCGAACCGCGCCAGCGCCACCACCCCGTCGTCCACGTCCACTTTGATCTGCTCACCACTACCACCCAGCGGCGGGCGTTCGTCCACAAAAGTCTCCATATCGCAGCAGACCCGCTCAATGTCTCCGACCAGCCACAGCGCCAGATCAATGCTGTGCGCCAGCAGATCGCCCAGCGCGCCGGAACCAGCAATCTCCTTCTGAGTTCGCCACACCGCCGGGGCCTGCGGGTCTACCAACCAATCCTGAAGATACTGCGAGCGCCAGTGATAGATAGTGCCCAGTGCGCCGTCGTCAATCATCTGCTTGGCCAGTGAAACTGCCGGAGCCCGACGATAGTTGTGACAGATCATATTGACCACTCCCGCCGCCTCCACGGCCTCCTGGGCCTCCCTGGCTTCCGCCAGGCTCATCGCCAGCGGCTTCTCGCAAAAGACGTGCTTGCCGGCCTGGGCTGCCTTGATCACCATTTCTGCGTGGACATTGTTGGGTGTGGTAATGTCAATCAGGTCAATATCGTCGCACGCCACAAGCGTGTCAAAGTCCGTCTCAGTTTCTTCCCAACCCATGACCGCAGCCGCCTGCGCCAGCGGCTCCGGGCTGCGCCCGCATAGGGCCTTCAATACCGGTTTGCTCTCTATCTCTGGAAAGTAGAAGGGGATCTGCCGGTAGGCATTGCTGTGCGCCCGGCCCATAAAGGCGTACCCCACTAATCCGACTCTAATCTCACCCATCGTGGTTACCTCCCTCACAACTCATAACGGATCATTGTCAAACTTCTTTACTCGTCGTTCACCATCTGATATATTTAGTCGCACACTGGAATAACCCTTCCCAGGATGCCAGGAACCTGCACTCAGTTGCTACAACTGTCCCGTTGACCTCACGGCAACGCCTGCTGATAGTGGCTCACTACGGAGGGCTGCGCTTACTCAACCGCTTGCCTGCCTCGCCCTACACCTCTAACAGGATACGGGCAATGTCCTGGGCCGCTTCTGGCCGGCCCCAGCCAGCACTAGCCTCAGCCATCTCTATGCGCCGCTGTTCATCTCGGCGCAGCCCGAGGACTACCTCCGCCAGCCTTGAGCCAGAAAGCTGCTCATCGGGGATAACAATCACGGCCCCTGCCTCCTGTACCTCAGCCGCGTTGTACTTCTGATGACCTGCGGCATATGGATAGGGCACCAGCACCAGCGGCCTGCCCAGCGCAGTAGCCTCGCCGATGCTGCTGGAGCCAGCCCGACTGACCACCACATCCGCTGCTGCCAGCGCCGCGCCCATTTGTTCGAGGTAAGCCAGGCAGTGGTATGCTGGCGGGGCGGCTCCCAATGCCTCGGCCTGCTTCTCTACTGCCTCGTAGCCACGTCTTCCCGATAGATGAATAATCTGAAGATCAGGCTCGGCCAGCAAGGTCGGCAATGCCGCCAAGATGGCCTCATTGATGCTCCGAGCTCCCTGGCTGCCGCCGGTGACCAGGACCGTGAACCTGTCAGGTTCCAGTCCCAGCAATTCCTGGCCGCGGGCGGCATCGGCGGTCAATATCTGCTTGCGCACTGGAGTGCCGATGTGCTGTGTCCTGCGCCTGGGGAGATATTCAGTCGCAGCAGCGAAAGCCAGGGTAACAAGCTGTGCCCCTCGGCTCAGCAGCCGTCCTGTACGATCGGGGTAGGCATCGCCGATGTGAACTATTCGCGGGATTCCCAACAGCCGGGCCGCTATCATCACCGGCGCGGCCACATATCCGCCCGTACCAAAGATCACGGTGGGTCGAAAGCGCCGCAGCAGGCCGAGGGCTTGAATCAGTCCACGCAACAAGCCCGCGACGCTGGGCACTATCTGCCAGGAGAGTCCATACGGAACGGGCCGGGTACAGATGAACGCAGCCGGCAGGTTGCTTTGGGCCAGAATAGCATTGTCCCGATCCGAAGAGGCAGCGACCAGGAGGATTTCAACATGAGCGTCAGTCTTGGCGAGCTGCTCACCAACGGCGATAGCCGGATAGAGATGACCGGCGGTCCCGCCCCCTGCCAGCACGACTCTGGCGCTCATGCGTCATCGCCGCCCTGCTTGCTCTTGGTTGTGCCGGGCCACAGCCAACACCAGCCCAGCACCAATCAAGGAGCTGACCAGACTGCTGCCGCCGGCGCTGATAAAGGGAAGCGTAAGACCAGTTGGCGGAACGACTGCCGTAGCAACGGCGATATTGACCAACGCCTGGAGGGTCAAACTGATACCGATGCCGGCGGCAAGAAAGTAGCCCAGACGCGTGTTACTGCGGCGGGCAATCTTGAAGGCGAGCACAGCAACCATCACAATAACCCCCAGCAGCCCCACCGCTCCCCATAACCCCAGTTCGCTGGCAATTACACAGTATATCGAGTCAGTATGCGGCACGGGCAGGCCCTTCCATTTATCGGGACTCATACCCAATCCCATCCCGAAGGGGCCGCCCCGGGCAATAGCAAGCAGCATATGCAGAATATGATTTCCCGCTCCGCGGATGTGGTCCAGGGGATCAAGCCAGGCTTCGACCCGTGCAACGATATAGGGCTTAGTCGAGCAATACACAAAGGCCGCAGCCAACACACCTACACCCACGGGCACCAGATAGCGCAGGCGCGCTCCCCCAATGTACGCCAAGGTCAACGCCAGCAGGACTACCAGCAGCGCCATGCCCTGGTAATGCTGCTTCATCAGCACAACCAGCATCAGAACAGTGGCAGCAATCATAGGAAGGACCACCCGGTATGCATTCCTCCTATTGATCATCCCCTGGGCCAGTAAGGTGGCAACAACAGCCACGTAGGCGATCTTGGCAAATTCAGAGGGCTGCATACCCCATATCCAGCAACGGGCATCGCCAACACTCCTGCCCCAAATCGCGGCCCATGCCATCAGGATCAGTCCTACCAGGAAGGCAAGGCAAGCAAACCGCTTGATCGTCTTCAGCGGCAGCAGGCTGATTATTATCATAGCAACCAGGCCGATGCCAGCATATTTTAACTGGGTCTTGAAGAACCAGTAGGGATCGCCGTGGTAGGGCAGTGGACGACCGGCGCGAGGAAAGCTGGAGGAGAAGACAAAGACGATCCCGAGCACCACCAAACCGTACACGACCAGCAGGAAGCGGCGGCCAGCCGGGCCGTAGTAACCCCCGGGCTGCTCCTGGCTCACTGTGGTTGATCCGCGGGATTGTGCAGTACTGACCACGGCCTACACCCCCGGCTTGGCTTCGCGCTGGGCAATTTCCCGCACCACGCGCGTGAACTGCTCGCCTC
>Ga0209977_10001453_pt1 | contig 10395 bp, 12 predicted proteins | sample SumtaG_2_FD_183113 | JGI IMG/M metagenome (GOLD analysis project Ga0209977, IMG submission 183113) | Deep subsurface microbial communities from Indian Ocean to uncover new lineages of life (NeLLi) - Sumatra_00607 metaG (SPAdes) (version 2) | ecosystem: Environmental > Aquatic > Marine > Oceanic... | reverse complement strand
CGGCCCTCTTCTTTCTTACAACTTACGAGTAGGGTAAGACTTGCCGTGATAATCACCCCAAGCACCCACAAATTTTTCTTCCCCATTTTGTCTACCGCATCACTCCTTCCCCAGATATTCAAGAGGGAAATTCCCATAATTCAGAATTCCTGCTCTAAGATCCTTTTTAGAGTCTTCCACCTTTTTCTGACTATGGGAGGAAAACCCTTATGCTGGCGAAGGTATTCTCTTAAAAAATTAATCGTCTGATGGTCCGAAGGATAACCCGACCCCAGTGATCCATACCTCTCCTTCAGTTTAGATATTCTCCTGTCTCTTTCCACTTTAGCCAGGATTGAAGCAGCTCCTACCACGGGATAATTTTGATCGGCAAAATTCTCTACTACCAACTCTATTTTCGTCTCAGAGCTAAGGAATCCCCTGATTTTCTCTTTGTATGAGTTACAATTTCGAGTAGGTGCATCTACATAAACGCGATGAGGATGAAATCTTCTTATGAGAGTGACTGTGCTTTCTAGCTCCAAATCATTTAGCCCCTCTTTGTCAATTTGTTGGGGGGAAATAATGATTAACTCATAGTCTTCCGCCAAGAGTTCAATCTCCTTTTTTAGTTTTACCCTCCTGGAAGAAACTAAAGATTTTGAGTCTCTTACTCCTTTTTTAATAAGCTCTGCTAGACAAGCCTGCCTTATCAGTACTCCACAAATAACCAGAGGACCTATTACCGGGCCCCTTCCAGCCTCATCAATACCTAAAATAAGCATATAAAATTAACCGTCTACACATTAAGAACTCTGGTAGCTTCTCTCAGAGCATAACAACTGATATTCACCCCTACCGGAAGACCTGCCATATGAGTGGCGAAATGTTCTATATTAACCCCCAGACAAGTGGTCAATCCTCCTAAACCCTGCACCCCTATTTTTAATTGATTGATCTCTCTTAACAGTTCCTCCTCCAAGAGGGCATAGCTTGCTGTCGGATTCCTCGCTTTCAAGGGACGAAGCAGTGCTTTCTTGGCTAGAAAGATGCAAGTCTGCATTGTTCCTCCTATCCCTACCCCGAGAATGATAGGTGGACAGGGATTGGCCCCTGCCTCTTTAACTACCCTCAGGATGAACCTTTTTACTCCTCTTCTGCCCTCGTCAGGAGTTAGCATAGCTACTTTTCCCACATTCTCTGAACCAAACCCTTTGGGAAAAAGAGTTATTCTTATTCTATCCCTAAAAGAGGAGTTAAATTGAAAGTGAATCAGGGCTGGAGTGTTATCCTGGGTATTTTGGCGTAAGAAAAGGGGATCATCTACCATAGATTTTCGTAAGTAACCTCCCTCATAGCCCTCTCTTACCCCCCGAGATATAGCTTCCTCCAATAAGTCACCTTGGATACTTACTCCTTTACCCACCTCTACAAAGACCTCCGCTACCCCAGTATCCTGACACACAGGAACTTTTTCGGCTTCGGCAATTTTTATGTTCTCGATTAACTTGCCTAAAACTAATTTGGCGAGTCTTTCCTCCTCTTTTTTCTCGGCCAGTTGAAGCGCCTCAAAGACATCCTTTCTTATTCCATAATTACTTTCCAGACATAGCTCAGATACGACCCCACTTATTTTCTCTAGTAATTTCTCTTTCAACAAAGCTACCTATTCACTTTGGTTAGCGTTTGCTTACCTCTCTATACACCCATCTACATCTTCTTCCTCATGGGGTGCTTAATTTTATCTTAAACAAACGGCCCTGTCAACCTTGAATTGTTTAAAAATCTTGATATAATTTAAGAATGAGACAGGATAATGTGCCAGATTGTAGCTGAGGTTCTCTCCAACAAAAATATTACTCTTAACTATTTTAAGATAATTTTAAATTCTCCCGAAATCTGTCAGAATGCGCAGCCAGGCCAGTTCGTACACATTGAAGTGACAGCCGGGTCAGCTTTTTTGCTAAGGCGGCCCTTTAGCATCCACAACACCGAGGATGAGAAGCTCGAGATCCTCTACCAAGTAGTGGGCAAAGGAACAGATCTTCTATCCAAAAAGGAAAAGAGTAAGAAGCTGGATCTTTTGGGCCCTTTAGGGCAAGGATTTGAATTAAAGGAAAATTTCGGGAAAGTCATCCTGGTGGCTGGTGGCATAGGGGTAGCGCCTCTTTATTTTCTGGCAAAAAGGCTACTTAATCATAATTCGAAAATCAGTGGTCAGACGCCTCCTAAGATAACTCTTTTTCTTGGAGCCCAAACAAGAAAGCAAATCTTATGTGCCCAGGATTTTAAGAACTTGGGGGCCACAGTTAAAATAGCCACCGAGGACGGCAGTTGGGGCTATAAAGGACTTATCAGCGATTTTTTGGCTGAAACTTTACTCCGATATGCTAAACCAGACTTAGTCTTTGCCTGTGGCCCTGTGCCAATGTTAAAAAAAATAGCTCAGCTCAGTAGAAAATATAGACTACCCTCTCAGGTTTCACTGGAACAGAGGATGGGCTGCGGAATAGGCGCTTGTCTTGGATGTGTAGTGAGAGCGAGAGAAGGATATCTGCGGGTCTGTAAGGATGGCCCAGTTTTTACAGTAAACCAAATCCTCTGGGACAGGTTGTGACCAAAAAATTCTAGAGTTTTCTGGCCACATGGAATCTCCGACATCTTTATAAGCGCGGGACACAAGAAAGGTGAGTAGTTGAATCCGAACTTGAAGATTAAACTGGGCCGGATTAGCTTGAATAACCCCGTTCTGGCGGCGTCAGGAACCTTTGGATATGGGGAAGAGTATAGTAGATTTATTGACCTTAGTGAACTGGGGGGAATAATCACCAAGACAGTGACCCTGGAACCCAGGGAAGGAAATCGGCCTCCCCGTCTAGCAGAGACTCCTTCAGGACTTCTCAATTCCATTGGATTAGAAAATCCCGGGTTAAAGATTTTCCTCAGAGAAAAACTTCCCCTTTTACAACGGTTCAACACCGCATTGGTGGTTAATATTGCGGGAGAAAAGGAGGAGGAGTATCTGCGTCTCGCCGAGAGGCTCAACAGAGTTAAAGGAATAGATGCTTTAGAAATAAATATCTCCTGTCCTAATGTGAAGAACGGGGGTCTTATCTTCGGCACCAATCCAAGCTTAGTCTTCTCTTTAGTGAAGAGGATAAGGGAGGTCACTGATATCCCCCTTATCACCAAACTCACTCCCAATGTAACCGACATAGCCGAAATTGCTCAGGCGGCCGAAGAGGCTGGTACTGAAGCTCTGTCTCTCATAAACACTCTGCTCGCTATGGCTATCGATGTAGAGACTAGAAAACCAAAGTTGGGTAATGTTACAGGGGGCCTTTCGGGACCTGCTATAAGACCAATTGCTGTAAGAATGGTCCGGCAGACTTTCCAAAAAGTGAACCTACCTCTAATTGGAGTGGGCGGAATAATGACCCCCGAGGACGCTTTAGAATTTATCCTGGCGGGGGCAAGTGCGGTAGCCATAGGAACAGCAAATTTCATTGACCCGAAAACTATGATAAAGGTAAAAGAGGGGATCAGAGAATATTTACAGAGAAACAATATCAGGGAGTTCAAAGATTTAGTAGGTTGGCTTAACTTAAATTAAAAGGGAAGGTTCAGTCAATGCTGGTCTGGTTAAAGTTCTCTATTTGTAGCATGGCTATGATTTATGCTGGTTATAAATTGTCTATGTACGGGAATATCATTTCCGAGAAGACGCAAATCACCAAGACCCTTATGGGGTTTGTTCTTTTAGCTCTGGCTACTTCCCTGCCCGAATTTGTCACCAGCGGTAGTTCCATAACGGTAGTCCACTCACCGAATTTAGCCGCCGGAGACCTCTTTGGGTCATTGCTCATAAACTTAATGATTATCGCTTTGCTTGATCTAATTCAGGGCAAAGGACCCTTAATGTACGAGGCAAGATCGAGTCATATCTTGTATGGGGGTTTGAGCATAATTCTTATGGGGATCGTTTGCAGTTCCCTTATTTTGAGATCTCAACTTAATGGCTCATTAGGCATCTTTGGTTTTGGGCTTGACAGTCTGGTGCTTTTAGCTGTCTATATCCTGGGACTGAGACTCATATTTACCTATGAAAAAAAATTTCCTTCCCCTCCCCCGAGTGAGAAAGAATCGTCCCCTCTGTATAAAGGCATTAGCCTAAGATCAATCCTCATCAAATTCTTAATATGTTTTGTTGGCATAGTTTTTCTAGGTATCTGGCTGGCTGAGATTGGAAAAGAGCTGGTAACCACAATGGGCTGGAGCGAGAGCCTGGTAGGAACAAGTCTTCTTGCTCTAAGCACCTCCCTGCCAGAACTTATAGTCACCGTTAGTGCTCTTAAGTTTTCTATAGATATGGCCATTGGCAATATTTTAGGGAGCAATTTTTTTGACATCATGATCATTCCCCTCTGTGATGTACTACTAGGAGAGAAGGAGTTCCTAGGAGAAATTTCCTCTCAGCATCTGTTTACTTTAATGCTCTCTATTATCCTCACCGCCATAGTTATAGCAGGATTGATCTATAGATCTAAGAAGGCATTTTTGAAATTGGGCTGGGATGCTATAGCTATGGTTGCCACCTTCATTGTGGGCGGATATTTTCTAATTCTGATCATGAGGGGCTAGCGCTGTGAGCACTGTTCCTGGTGTTCGGTAAAAGTGGTCACTCAGTGAAAAAAGATTATCACTGACTTAAAGGAAATGGGCAAAGTTAAGCAGCCAGTAGGAGTGAAGTTAATTACAGGCTTGATCTCAGGTGAGGCCAATCTATTTAAAGAAGCAGAAAAAAGACTCAGCCAAAAATTTGGTCTAGTAGACTTTAAGAGCCCTATTCTCTCTTTTCAACATGCCCACTACTATGAGTCTGAGATGGGGCCAAACTTGAAGAGAAAATTTATAAGTTTCCAAAGTCTAATTGATCCGGCCGAGATTGGAGAAATTAAATTATTTACCAATCAGCTTGAGCAGGATTTTCTCCATCCTGAGACGGACGATCGTCGCATTAATCTTGATCCTGGCTACCTTACTCTCTCTAAACTTGTCCTGGCTAGTACCAAGAATTATCAGCACCGGATTTATCTGGGAAGAGGAATCTATACTGAGGTTACCCTGCGGTACAAAAAAGGGAAGAGTTTCGAGCCCTGGGAATGGACTTATCCTGATTATAGAGCCAGAGAGTATCTTGAGATTTTCAATCACCTCCGGAAGATTTATCAAAATCAACTAAAAACCAAAGGATAGATACCAATGCCAATAATTAATGTTTTGCTGGTTGGAGTGGGAGGACAGGGAATTTTATTGGCCTCCGAGATCTTAGCTAAAGTAGCCTTCGAAGAAGGGCATGATGTTAAAAAGTCCGAAGTCCATGGAATGGCACAGAGGGGTGGCAGCGTTAGCTCGGAGGTAAGGTTTGGACCCAAGATCTATTCTCCGCTTATTAGAAAAGGAGGAGCAGATTTTCTCCTTGCTTTAGAAAAACTAGAGGCTTTAAGATTCACTGATTATCTAAAGAAAGAGGGAGTGTTGATATTAAATGATCTTGAGATCCTGCCTCTTATGGTGAGTCTCGGCAAAGAACTCTACCCTAAAGACATCTTTGTCCATTTGAAGAAGAGGACTTCCCGGATCATCAAAATCCCAGCTTTAAAGATCGCCCAGACTGCCGGCAATTCCAAGGCTTTCAATCTGGTTCTCTTGGGAAAACTGTCAACTTTTCTCAGCTTTAAATCCAGCAGTTGGGAAAAGGTCATTCGTCAGGAGGTTCCTCACCATACCATAGAGGTCAACTTGAAGGCTTTTGAATTAGGAAAGAGACGTTGACACTACAAGAAGAGATGGTATAAATATTGGAGTATTAAGTCCTAAAATAAAAGGGGGAGTAATGAAAATCTTCGTAGATACAGCGAAATTGGATGAAATTAAAGAGGCTTGTAGCTGGGGTATAGTTGATGGGGTAACGACTAATCCTTCGCTAATTAAAAGAGCGGTGGATGAGGTAAAAGGAGGCGGCAAAGGGATTGATATGGAAACCTACGTGCGGGAAATATGCAAAACAGCCGGTAAGGGTAGACCAGTCAGCCTCGAGGTGATTAGCTTAACCATGAAAGAAATGGTGGAGGAAGCTGAGCTGCTGTATAGAAAATTTAATCCGGCTGCTGAAAATGTAGTCATAAAGATTCCCATAAACACAAATTTAGATGAATCAGAGGAAATAGATTATGATGCCTTGAAGACTATAAAAAAGTTAAGCCGAAAGGGTATTCCTATAAATGCAACTCTCATAATGACTCCAGAACAGGCACTTTTAGCAGCCAAGGCTGGGGCTAGCTATGCCAGCCCTTTTGCCGGAAGAATAGATGATTACATAAGGAAAAAATTAGGAATAGAATTTGGAAAGGTTGACTATTTTGATTTCGATTTAATAGAGAAAATTGGTAGGCAAAGGCTTGATAAACACCTAAAAAATTCGGGGGGTGAGCCTCTAGCCTCTCTTTACCTTAACGAAGAGACAAAAAACAGCATTGGCTTTGGCCAGGATAATGGAATAGGGAGTGGAGTAAATTTGGTCAAAAGCATCATGAAAATCTATAGAAATTATGAGATACCCACAGAGGTAATTGCTGCCAGTATTAGAAATACAAGACAAATCAGGCAAATGGCGGAAGCAGGAGCACATATCGCTACTATACCTTTTCCAGTAATTAGAGGCATGCTTCAACATCCCAAGACTGTGGAAGGAATTAAGAACTTTTCCGCCGATGTGGTACCAGAGTATCGGGAGCTGTTTCAAAGCTAGAGGGGAAAAAACAGAGGGGGCGAGAGGAGAAAAAATGATCTGGAATAAAGAATACGAGTGTATGGATAGAAAGAGTTTAGAGGATCTTCAACTAAAAAGATTGAAAGAAGTTGCTCACCGCGTTTTTGAGCGCTTACCTTTTTATAAAAGAAAAATTGGGGAAAATCACCTTCATCCAGATGATATAAAATCACTGGAGGACCTAAGAAAGTTTCCTTTCACCCGTAAGTCCGATCTAAGAGAAGGCTATCCTTTTGGCTTATTCACTGCACCCTTAGAGAAAATAGTTGAATTTCACATCTCTTCCGGTACCACCGGAAAACCGGTAGTCAATGGCTACACTAGAAAAGATATCCAGATTTGGGCAGAAGTTATGGCTAGAGCATTGAGCTGCGCTGGAACTACCTCGAGGGATGTAGTTCATAATGCTTATGGCTATGGTCTTTTTACCGGGGGACTGGGAACCCATTATGGAGCTCAGCTTATTGGCGCAAAAACTATTCCCATCTCTGGTGGACAAACCAAGCGCCAGATCACCATAATGCAGGACTTTAAGTCCACAGTTCTGACCTGCACTCCCTCTTATGCCTTGCATATAGCCGAAGTGGCAGAAGAGATGGGGATTAATCCCAGGGATCTACCCTTGAGAGTAGGGATACTGGGGGCGGAAACCTGGTCAGAAAGCATGCGGCAAGAAATCGAATCTCGATTGGGTATAGAGGCTCTGGATATTTATGGATTAACCGAGATTATCGGGCCGGGAGTAGCTCAAGAGTGTGAGGCAAAAGAGGGTATGCATCTTTTTGAAGATCACTTCCTGCCTGAAATAATTGATCCCAAAACGGGTAAGGTTTTAAAAGAAGGAGAGGAAGGAGAACTAGTTTTAACTACCTTAACCCGAGAAGGAACCTCTTTAGTAAGATACAGAACGGGTGATATAACCCACATAAATTATCAGCCCTGTGAGTGTGGAAGAACTCTGGCCAGAATTGGTAAGATCAAAGGCAGAGCAGACGATATGCTAATCATAAGAGGGGTGAACCTTTTTCCTTCCCAGATAGAGAATATATTAATCCAGATAGATGAAGCTGAGCCCCATTACCAATTAATTTTAGAAAGAAGAAAGGGCTTAGATGAATTGACGGTGGAGCTGGAGACTTCTCCTCATATTTTCTTTGATGAGGTAAGAAGATTGGAAGAGATTGAGGCCAAGATTAAAAGAGAAATTGAAGATGCGCTGGGCCTTAGAATAGGAGTGAAATTGGTTGAGCCAAGGACGATCCAGAGAAGTATGGGCAAAGCAAAACGTATAATAGATAAAAGAAAATTGAAATAGGAGACTAAGATGGCAGTAAGGCAAATCTCGGTATTCCTGGAAAATAAGATAGGTAGATTAGCTGAAATTACGCAGATTTTAGGAAATAAAGAAATTAATATCCGGGCCTTAGCTATTGCCGATACCACCGAATTTGGAATCTTGCGAATGATAGTCGACAGACCTCAAAAAGCGTACGAGGCTTTGGAGGAGAGAGGATTCACCGTATCCCAAACGGAGGTTGTGGTAGTGGAAGTTGAAGATAAGCCGGGTGGCCTGGCACAAGTTATGGCTATTTTGGGGAAAGAAGGTATCAATGTGGAATACCTCTATGCTTTCGTAGCTCCGAAAGGTAGGGGTGCTCTGGTAGTTTTGAAAATCGAAGAAAAAAAAGCCACCTTAGACTTGCTGCAAGAAGAGAAGGTAAAAATCCTTTCTGCTGAGGAAATCAGTAGACTATAATGTTAGATAAACTCAAACAAGAGATCAAACGGCTGGCAAGACATACCGCTATCCTAAAATTTGTCATTGGCCATGGACCAATTGGCATCATAAAACTTTCTGAACTTAGTGGATTTCTTCAGCACCGGGTCAGATATTCTTTGAGAGTTCTAGAACAGCACAGTCTCATAAGACCTTCACCTCAGGGAGCAGTGGCAACTCCAAAGGGGAAAGAGTTTATGAAAACCCTGGCGGAAAAGGTTGAAAATTTAAGAAAAAGTCTACTTAAGTTAGGAAATTGTTGACAAATTTTTTTATTAAATTATATTGTCAATTGTTATCATGAGCCTAGATAGCACGAATAACGAAAAGGAGGAGAAGAAATGACAAGAAAGGGAGGATTGCTAGTCTTCTGTTTGGTAGCAGCGGGCGTGCTTTTGAGTCAGGGGCTTAGTTCAGGTGCGTCGGCCGGGAAAGAACCCTACAAGGTGGGGGCTGTATTCGCGATAACGGGACCGGCGGCCTGGTTGGGGACGCCGGAACGGAACACCGCCAAAATGATCGAGGAACAGGTAAACATGGGGGGCGGCATCAACGGCCATCCTTTGGAGCTGATCATTGAGGACACGGTCGGTGATGCAACCAAGGCCGTGACGGCGACCAAAAAACTGATTACCAAGGACCAGGTACTGGCCATAGTTGGCCCCTCCCGAAGTGGTACCACCATGGCAGTGATCCCCATAGTGGAAGAGGCTAAGGTTCCCCTCATTTCCTGTGCGGCTGCCGAGGCCATTGTCGTACCGGTTAAGAGGTGGGTGTTCAAAACCCCTCAAAAGGACAGCCATGCTGCGATACGAATCTATGAAACCATGAGGGAACAGGGGATATCAAAGATCGCCCTCATCACCGGGACCACCGGTTTTGGTGATCAAGGTCGAAAACAACTCAAAAAACTGGCCCCTGGATTTGGAATCAAGATCGTAGCTGATGAAACTTATGGGCCCAACGATACCGATATGACTGCCCAACTGACAAAAATCAAAGCGAGTGAAGCCCAGGCCGTGGTTAACTGGTCCATAGTGCCGGGACAGGTAATTGTAGTCAAAAATATGCGGCAGTTGGGAATGAAGATTCCCCTTTTTCAGAGCCATGGATTTGGCAATATTAAGTATGCCCAGACCGCCGGAGAAGCAGGTGAGGGAATAATCTTTCCCTGTGGAAGACTGCTCGCCGTGGGCAGTCTTGCCGACGACCATCCCCAGAAAGAGCTGCTCGTGAGGTACAAATGGGAATACGAAACCAAGTTCGGCGAGCATGTCAGCACCTTTGGAGGACATGCCTGGGATGGACTACAGCTAGTAATTGCGGCTTTAAGAGAAGTAGGGCCGGATCGAGAAAAAATCAGGGATTACATTGAAAATACCAAGAATTTTGTGGGTACGGGCGGAATATTTAACTTCTCGCCAGAGGATCACAGTGGACTGACTAAAGATGCATTCGAAATGCTGACCGTTAAAAATGAGAAATTTGTAGTGTTGGAATAGAGCCGGACTAGCCAAGCCACATAAGGCGCCAGGTCTGATTCCAGAGGACCTGGCGCCATTTTCTAAGATCTAGGAATTTATACGCTTGTCGAAGGACATTTTCTGAAGGAGCCTTATAGGAGCTACCCTAACGAAGCTTCGAGTTAAGGAAAAAGAAAGACGTGATGTCTGAGGAGTGGAGCGACGAGTTTCACGTCTTTCCCGAAACGAGAAGGTGAGCAGAAATAATAAAAGGCTACTATACAGCGACGGAAGAAAATTGTCCTGAGACATTTTTTTCAATCAAAGTGGAGAAAAATCTATGA
>Ga0209977_10001452_pt1 | contig 10395 bp, 16 predicted proteins | sample SumtaG_2_FD_183113 | JGI IMG/M metagenome (GOLD analysis project Ga0209977, IMG submission 183113) | Deep subsurface microbial communities from Indian Ocean to uncover new lineages of life (NeLLi) - Sumatra_00607 metaG (SPAdes) (version 2) | ecosystem: Environmental > Aquatic > Marine > Oceanic... | reverse complement strand
GGATGACATCGGAACCAGTATATACGTTGATTCCTGTTTGATTAAAATCGTTTAAGGCGTCGAGAAACTCTGATCCATTAAATTCATCCGTCTGGTAGGTTCTGCTATTTCAATATTGAAGTTCTCACTATGAGCGAACTCAATTGGTATATTATCAGTTTTTGTCTGTGTTTTTAATAAGTTAGTTGTTTCGGTTTTAGCTATTGATATCGGGGAGTAAATCAGAAAAAACATAATTATAATAGATAGAATCAAAAAACAATTCTTTTTAACTTTATTCACCATCAATCCATCCTCTTTTCGGTCCTCCTTCTCCTATATGAAGGTCTACATAATAAAAAGAGTTGGAAATTTAAACTTATTTGGTGATGAACAAATTTTGAATAAAGTCAGAAAAATCAACTTAATATCATTACAATTAGTTTAGATTAGAGAAGGCACAAAATGGTCAGATTTATCGTTTTCCTGAGTTTATTCTTTATCTATTATATATGTACAAAACAAATCTAAATTATAATGTAGTTGGACTGGATGATTTTATTTAGAATAAAAGTCGTCAAACCAGCCATCTAAAACTAAAATGGCTATAGAGAATTTATAATTTGATTCTAATGTCTAAATGATAAATATAGTTAGTTCTGTTTCTTAGATCTAATCTTTGTGATCACATCGTCAATGGTTAAGTCATCTAACCATTGACTTCTTTCATCGGTGTAACTTCCCTTTCCAGTATCAAATTGTTGAAGAAACCGAATCATTCCAACAGGGCCCAATGCTTCAGCTAGAGCTTCAATTCCTTTTTTACGAATCTCATTTTGACTCAATACGGTCATTTATATTACCTCCATTATCCAATTCAACGGATTTTTGACTTTAACTTTGATTTTTTCAAGATTTTTGGTAGATTTTTTTATCAGATATTGATCTGTTGTAAGAAATACTTCCGCTTTTCCTTCTTCAGCACAGGCTAAGTGTAATGCATCTAGTAACTTGATAGTGTATTCTTGAATCTTTTTTGAACGATTAACAACATTATCAGTGAGAGTCACTTTTTCTGCTTTGAGATTTACCAATTGGAGTACTTTTTTCATGCGATCTGGATCTGGAATTTGGGAAATTTCAAAATCTATAATGTCACTGCCTATCATTTCCCATTTCTTCTCAGAGATGTGTGATAATATAGTAATTATTGCCTCCGATTCCAAGCGAATCTTATCTTGAGTGTGATCATCAAACGGCCGGTTTAAACAACACACATCAAGATAAATTTTCATATAAACACCTTATATAATCTATAAAAACTCTCCTATGAATTATTTGTGTAAATTATCGTTAATCTTGATAGAACCCTCTCTCTTTTATTTATAAATCATAGGTATTTGATCAATAAATCTTACTTAAATTGAGTATTCAATGCCTCATGTAAATAGAATAAAAATCTTAAAATTATTAATTATTCTAATTTATGTCGTAAAAGGCTGGAATGCAGATATTCACAGAAATTTTTACATTCCAATTATCTAAGAATTTATAAATATCAACAACATTCCTTTCTATTGAATCAATGTGTGAGCAGAATGGTAAGTCAAGGGAAACCTATCCAAAAGAAAGAGGTTATTGAGAAGTTAATAAAACATATATCTGAAATCGAAAGATTTGGTGTTGAAAAAATAGGAATATTTGGTTCATTGTTGAAAGGGAAAACAACTGGGGATATAGATATTCTTATATCATTTAAAAAAGGTGAAGAATCCTTTCAAAACCTAATGGACTTATATTATTTCCTCGAAAATACATTAAATGCACAAATTGATCTCGTTACGACAAAAGCTCTTAGTCCTTATATCGGTCCTCATATTCTTCGGGAAGTGGAATATATTGAAGCATGATATTGAATATCTAAAGCACATTCTAGACGAATGTGAATTTATTTTAGATAAATCTCAAGAATTAACACAAGAGCAGTTTTTTCAAGATGAAACAATGAAGAGGGCTTTTGTGAGGAGTATCGAGATTATAGGAGAGGCAACTAAGAATATATCAGATGAATTTCGTGATAAAAATCCTGATACTGATTGGAAAAAGATTGCTGGAATGCGTGATGTACTGATTCACAGTTATTTTGGAGTAAATTATACTATCGTTTGGGATGTCATAAAAAACCACATTCCTACTCTTCAAATTCGAATTAAAGAAATTTTGGATCAATAATATTAATTTTAAAGAGATTCTGACATTTTTTGCTGATCCTCTTTTACATCATTACGTCCTATGTCGTAAAAGGCTGGTTTAGATTACAAAAATATTTACTCGGGTATATACTTTCATCAATTCATATATGTGAATTCAGTCAATCTAGCTAGAATTGATACAATTTTAATAAATTAGAACAGCTGTTCTAAAAATTAGATTAAAAAACCTTTTTTTCTTTTCCGAATCTAACTAAAATTTACTAATACATCCATTTAATGGTCATCTACATGATTAAATTGTTTCACATTAGGATATATTTACTTAGTTTTCTTATTCTCTTTCTTTCAGGGATACTAGTTCCTATCGGGGGTCATAGCAGAAGTGATCCGATATCAAATATACAATGCATCACAAGATTAGATCCATCTGGTTTTCAAAAATGTTCCGAAGAAGCCAATGTTTCTCTGGATCCTAATCGTGATTTCCAAAAGCAAATATCCCGATCCTTCCGAAATAAAACGATTCTATCTCAAAATATTGAATTTTGGGACGTAGGTGATCAACGAAACTTTTGGGTTTATGATTTCACCGATTTAAATTACTATACAATAAATGCAACCGTACTTGCAATAGGAGATTTCTGCTATGTGTTCATGGAGGAAAACTGCATAACAGAATTAGGAGAAATTGATGCATCTGAGCTTTCAATAATCATTCGCAACGAATTTGATAATAAAATTTATCCAAGAGTCACCGATTTAGCTGGACATCCTAATGGAACATTAGGGGATATCGATGGTGATCCCAGAATTGTAATTCTACTTTCTGACAATGAAATGAGTTATTATTCCCAAAATAATGAACAATCATCTGAATACAGTAATGAGTGTGAAATGATTTATATCTACAGTCTACTTCATAACTGGCCTTTTTACTTATTTACAACAATTGCGCATGAGTTCCATCACTTGATTTGGTTTAACAATGAGATGGATGAAGCTCATTTTGTCCTAGAGGGAATAGCAGACTATACGTCTTATCATTCTGGCTACTTAGACCCTTATAACAACATTACTAACCGAGCGATTCAATTTCTTTCACATTCGGAAGATTCTCTTCTATATTTCAATGTTTATAACGAAGAGGGACAAAATAGAGCCATTGATTACGGAAATTCATATTTATTTGCATTCTACATAGCAGAACATTACGGTGTTGATATTCTACGTAATTTAGTAAAAGAACAAAGGGATGGGGCAATTGGCATTGAATCTTGCCTCCAAAAAGCAGGATTTAATATCACATTTAATGAACTCTACTTTAATTGGATAACAGCATTAACTATTGATAAATTAGGATTTGAGAACAATCTTTATGGATTTAAAAACCTAGATGCCCGAATGAAAAATTTTGATCTTATTACTGACTTCCCCGCACTTCCCAAAACTCTTTCACTTCGTTTCTATGGTTTTCATATCCAGAAATTTCAAGTGTTACCAAAAAATTTTGCAATTCAGATAAAAAAAGCTGCCAGTCAAACGATAGGTACCTCTGTTATTATTCATAATGAAAATGGTTGGGAAATCTACAAAAAGCTTCATGATAAACCAGAGAACATCATTACTGACTATTATCCTGCTGATTCCATTGATGAAGCTTATATCATAACCAGTTATATGTTGAACGACACCCCTACCGATTCCATCGATTTTGGGGTTGGCCCGTTAATAGAAATAGAAATTTCTATATTCGAAGCAACTCCTACTTCCTCATCCTCGAGTGAAACTCGATCTACCACTAATCTTACCTCAGGTTTTACAAACATATTTACTTTCATGTTTTTTCTTGGTATTTTAGTTTGCTCGAGACATTTAAAGAATCGTAGCTGTATGTGAGATTAGATTCTCTCAACGATCTTTCTTTTTCCTCCCTTCACTACCTTTATAGAACAGGGAGCTGGATAATTTTTTTTGCCAACTCCGTAAAAGGCTCATTTAGATAGGAAAAGTATATACTACATTAAGAACGGTTATTTCTGGAAAAGAATCTAACGGTATAAAATATTAGGGGAATAATAGTGACTAAGAAAAACGAAATACTTCTTACAGAGAAAGAAAAACAGATTTTAGACGCAATTCTATCATTAGAAATGTACCCCTCTGCAAATAAGGAGGAAGAAGATGAAAAAATCAAAAAGGGGGATAATTTAGTCCCTACTCAAGGAAATATTTGTAAACGAGGAAGATTGATTCAGAAATTATCTCTTAGTGAACAAACAAGAATTAAGGACTGGAAAATTCCGTTTAAGCATCTGTGTACTCGAGATTTCATTCAAAAAGATACCATTAAAGACACCAACCTCATATATACACTAACACCCTTAGGTAGGTCACAAGCTAAACAGGTGAGACGAGAACGAATTGACACTCAATTCAGTGATAGTCTTGTTCGAAGTGACCGGAGTAAAGCCTATTCTTCATTTTGTAACCAGGTATATGGAAAGGATCTGAGCCAAGCGAATATGATGGACATGGTACAATTGGATAAGCTACTACAAGTGCTCAATCTTACTTACACAAACCGAGTGCTGGATTTAGCGTGTGGTATCGGTAGAATAGCAGAATACATTTCTGATGTAACTCACGCCCGTGTTCTTGGTCTTGACCTTGCCACTGCTGCTATTAAACGGGCTCAAGAACGAACTCGAGAGAAAAAAGATCGCGTTGAGTTTCAAGTTGGAGATATCAATGATCTACCTTTAGATCTAGTTAATGTTGATACAGTTATAGGGATAGCCGCTCTTCATTATATAGACGATTTGGATAAGGTAATTGGCCAAATAAAAAAGAATTTAACCTCCACTGGCCAAATGGCCTTTTTAACATTCCAATATCGCTCTGAAAATGACCCTCCTGAAATATTACTTCCAGAAAATACCAAACTCGGACAAATTTTAAAGAATAATGATTTAAAATTTCAAACTTGGGATTTTACGACTAAAGAAATAGAGATCCGACGAAAGCAACTTCAAATTGGGAGAGAATTGATGGGGGATTTTCAAATGGAGGGGAACAAGGATTTATGTGAAGATCGGATTGAGGAATGTGAGATAGATTTACCACGATTGGAAGCTGGTACAAAACGACGCTATCTTTATCATGTTCGATTGTGAGGAAGTGATTTTTCTTAACGCCTCTTCCTGCAACGGATAATATTTCTCCTTAAACAGCTGAAAAAAAAGAGGAAAACGGGCCCAGAGAAATCCTTATCTTTCACCATGTTTGAACTTGGATTTTACTTATTTTGCTGAAATGTTTTGATGATGCTAAAAAACCACATATAAAAAATCTTGAGCAAGCAGCAAAAAAATATGTAGAAATAAGCAATTTACAAACGGAATTTACTCAGTTATTTCCATATGCCCTGGAAGGCGAGATGGAATACGATAAGAGAAGAAAAGGAGCATTACTGTTGAAAAAAATGGTTCCATGTGAAAAGCTAGCTATTCATGCGCTAGAAAACGCTGTTACTAGTTGGCAATGAACACAAATTATCTTACAATTGAAATTACCCGAGTAGAGAAAACAAAAAATAAGCAAGATCGAATTAATATCAGCTATTTAACTTCGCAAAAGGCTGGAAAACACACATTTCCATTTTTGTAATTATTGGATTGAAGGGGAACTGGAATAACTAATAATGTTTCTTAATCAGCACGATAATAAAAACAGATATGATTATTATCAGTGAAAATCCTGAAGATACTGCTGGAGTGGTTGGGGTCGTCTCTATTTTTGTTCCTTCAGAAATTTTTAAAATTTCCAACCCAGCTTTAAATTCAGCAACAAAGACTAATTCATCACTAACAGCAACATGATAAGCATCTCCACCATCGTTATACTGAGTTAAGAGTTCTATGTTTTTTAGATTGCTTACATCGAACACTTGTACCCCTTTGTCCCAAGTTGAAACATAAATAATCACATTTCCGTTCTTGTTTTCGAGAAAAAAACCATGAGACCTTCCAGTATTATATTCTCCAATCTTAACAATATTTGAGAGAGTACTGATATTAAAAACTTGGATCCCAAAATTCATATCCGTTGTGTATAATAAATCGTTTTGGACATGAAAATCTTGGTAACTGACTGAATCTCTGAAATGATAAATCTCAGAACAAGCGCCATTTGTAATATTAAGTATTTTAAAACCATTATGTGCCTCTGATATAAAAACAAGATTCTCCAACGAATAAACCCTAATAACACGGTGATTATCGTAATAGGTTCCGATAATAAAAGGATTAAATGGATTTGAACAATTAAGGATCTCTAATCCACGACTCTGGGAAGCCAAAAAGACAAGATCATTTGAAAAATAGGCATCTATTGACGTTGTAGGAGAATTGATATCAGGTTTATATCTACCAATGATCTTAAGGTCCGTTGGATCTGATATATCAATAATTTCTAATCCATCCTCATAATCAGATACATAAGCATAATCATAAACGATTACGATAGAGTGGACAAACGTATTTAAATCAGAAAAATGTCCTAGCTGGGAAGGATGAGCTGGGTCACTTACATTATAGGTTATCAATCCATGAAAAGCATCCAGCACGAAGACAGTGCTATTAATAACCTTAACATTCACAATTTGGGAACCAGACTGTGCTGGGATGGAGCTAAGCTCTATTAGAGCATATTGAGAGTTATTAGCCTCGACTTGTTGAAAAATGATAAGAAGAGTAATCAACAGAATAAAGATCAGGATATAATGATTCCATCTTGAAATACTAAAATTTAGAAATTTCATGCATACACATCAAGGAACTTTGTTGTATAAGTATCGTGACAAAGATTAACTATTAAAGATCCTAGAATAGTTTCCATTTGGAAAACATTCATAACTTATCTTTTAATCAATATAGATTGTATTTGATGAGCGATATTGCATTTAATCGAGCTATGAAGCTAGTAGGTACCTTATTTGGTCAATCAAAAAATGAAAACATTTTTATTTAATCTATTAATCACATTTGTTAAGAAATTAGATTTAAGATCTTTGAACATTTGACTATTTGTGGTTTTAATTATTTCGATAATTTCTTTCATCCCAGTATAATATCCATCATTCCAATAAGCATCAGTGATTTCTGTCTTTTTGGTGTAATGAGTGATAATTTCTACCATTTGTTCATCAGTAATATTTCGAATATCAGTATCGAACTCATCTCGGACAATTTTCCGTACAAAGTGTTCAAGTACTAATTCTGCATCAATTTTTTCTAATTCTTTTTCAATCTTATCAGATTTAATTGCAAGCATAGTATTGAGTGCTTCCCTAACAAAATCCGCTTTGTTGGTGTATACATCACTCTGTTTGATGAAATACTCCAGTTTCTCATATAAGTTGGCTGAAATTCTTACAAATTCTTACATCGACTCTTATACAATCTTTACCAGAAGAGAAAGAAACCTGAAGGAGAAATCTTTTTATCAAATGCAATGAAAAACATTTTAATCCATACGATATTATTTATATTTGGACATCAGTACACATATGAAAAACACATGTAAAGGGTTTTATATGGTTGAAGACATGAAAGAAAAACTTTCCTCAAACATAAACATCTGTCATGGGAAAGTATGTATCAAAGGAACGCGAGTAATGGTTTCTGTAATCCTTGATTGCGTTGCTGAAGGTATGTCAGAAGAGGAAATACTTTCAGAGTATCCATCTCTTAAGAAGGGGGATGTAAATGTTGCATTGATGTATGCAGCATCATTAGCAAGAGGAGAGATTATTCCTTTGACTGTTGAAAGTTGAGGGGAGTAGAGTGAGATTCAAAATTGATGAAAACTCTCCTTTTTCGGTGAAGAAAATTCTCGAATCTATGGGAAACCATCAGGTAGATAGCGTTTATCACGAGAGAGTCATTGGAATTGAAGACGGAGATTTATTGAGATTATGTTTAAATGAAAAGAGAATTTTAATTACACTCGATACAGATTTTAGTAATGCAGTTTTACATCCTCGAGGAACATTTTATGGTATCGTTCTTTTAAGACCAGAGACTCAGGGGAAAAAAGCATTTCTAAAATTATTTCAGGAATTCTTAAATCAGTTTACACTTGAAGAAATCATCAATAAAGTAGTAATTGTTGAACCTCACCAAATTCTAGTAAGATGGGATTGTACTTAGACTAATTAACAATCCTAGAAGATAAATTTCTTCTTTTAAAACTTACTAAGATACCCTCTAAATGTCGTAAAAGGCTGGATTAACAACTTTTCAGTTTTCGATGTCCTTATGTTGCAGGCCAAATTGTGAAAGGGTCGGTTTAGTATAATATTAGGATTATTTTTCATTGCTTACTGTTGATTAGCTTTTTTATTATTCTCAAGATCTAATTCTTCGATTGAGTCTTTCTTATTCATTCTGAAGTGATAATGGGTGACGGAAATTTCCTGAAATTTCCCATTAGTCATCCTCAAAAATTATTCCTTCTCTTTTTATAGGAGATCACCACGATGCTAAGAAAAATCATAAGATATGAAATATCTAGGAAAGGACTAGTATTGTTAGATGTTGTTGTAGACATCTTTGAAGTAGTACAATTACTTGCCCTGGTTGTTGTCTCAGTATTTTGGCGAGAGGATGAACTATCAATAATTTGTTGTGCTCCTTCTATAATGGTGATTTCAATGTCAATCGAAGGCCCTGATGAACTTCTCCCTTCAGGTGCAATCGGTATTCTTTTAGAGATGTAACTAATAATTACATATGCCTCATCGATTAATGAACCTGAAAATGAATCATTTATTGTAATTGCTTCTTCATAATGCAAGTTTTGTTTGACATGCCAACCAAGAGAATCATGTACAGCAAGGGAAATCCCAATCGCGTCCTGTGGGGATTTATTAATAATGACTGTGAAGTTATTAGATAGAGATTCCAGTTTCTGAATATAAAAAGCATAATGACCGATTGAGACAGTTTTACGAGCTAACGGAAGGTTACCTACCACTTCATAACTAGTGATTCGAGCATCAAACCCTTCAAAACCAAATAGATTATTCTGAAAACCTAATTCATCTAGAGTAAGTGCAGTAATCCAGTTCATGAAAAGCTCATTAAACGTTATATCATAACCTGCTGATTGTAGAACTGTTACCATTCCTTGAGGACCATCAGAAGACTCGTTTATTAAATCACGTAGGATCTGAACACCGTACTTTTCAGCAATATAGAAAGCAAACAGATAGGTACTTCCATAATCTATAGCACTATCCCAATATAATAGTGAATTTTCAGGATGAGGTAAGAATGAAGCAACCTGGGGAACAAGGTTGTTGAATGGATCTAAATACCCAGCATGATATATTGCATATTGAGCTAGCGCTTCTAAAGTAAATGGTGGTTCATCCCATTCGTTGTTAAACCAAATAAGATGTTGAAATTCATGTGCTATTATTGGATATACCCAATCACGATTATAAAGCCCGTAATTAATGTAAATCATTTCACAATGATTGGAAACATTATATTCAATGTCATTAACTTCAAGATAGCAATTGGAATTATCAAGAAATAAGATGAAAATCTTCGGATCCCCATCGATATCTCCCATTGTGCCATTGGGATGTCCAGATAAGTCAATTATGCGAGGATAAATTGTATTGTCGAATTCATCACAAATTTTTTTAGCATTTGCCATGATAGATTCCTCTCCCAGTTTCGATATACATTCCTCATCCATATAAATGTAACACCAGTCACCAATTGCAAGTAACCTAGAGTTCACTTCATAATAATCTGTGATGACTTTATTATACGCCCAAAATACTCGATTTTCTCCGATTTCCTTACCCATTGTTGAAGAGTTGAAACTAATAGCGATGGGGAGTAGAAGAAGTGTGGAAATCACACATAAACCTATAATGTATGATTTACTTGTGCACATGAAATTTCACTGTTCCCAAAAAAACACAAAATATGTCTAATATAAAAACTATAGACATATATAATTCTATAGATCGAGGTAAAATGTTTACTAACTTTTCAAAAGAAAAAAAGTGTTCTAAATTAGAGAACAGTATGTTTCATTCTATAGGACACTTTTCTAGGATTAAGGTGATTTTTCTCAATAGTTTAAGAATGAGTATTTTTTACTGATCTTGATATAGAGTATTTCC
>Ga0209977_10001451_pt1 | contig 10406 bp, 8 predicted proteins | sample SumtaG_2_FD_183113 | JGI IMG/M metagenome (GOLD analysis project Ga0209977, IMG submission 183113) | Deep subsurface microbial communities from Indian Ocean to uncover new lineages of life (NeLLi) - Sumatra_00607 metaG (SPAdes) (version 2) | ecosystem: Environmental > Aquatic > Marine > Oceanic... | reverse complement strand
TTAGGCCTCGAAGCCCCTATGCCGCTTCTAAAGTTTACGCATATTGGATGGTAAGAAATTACCGAGAAGGTTATAAGCTATTTGCCTGCAATGGAATACTATTCAATCATGAATCACCAAGAAGGGGGGAAACTTTTGTAACACGTAAAATAACCCGAGGAATAGCAAATATAATCACCAAGAAAGAAAAAAAGATTTATCTTGGCAATTTAGAAGCCAAAAGAGATTGGGGATATGCACCGGAATATGTCGAAGCAATGTGGTTAATGCTTCAGCAGGAGAAGCCAGATGATTGTGTAATTGGCACTGGCGAAACTCATTCTGTAAAAGAGTTTTTAGAGAAAGCATTCGAGTATATTAATTTAGATTGGCAGAAATATATCGAAATTGATCCTAGATATTTCCGTCCAACTGAAGTGAAAAACCTTAAATCTGATCCTGCTAAAGCCAAGAAACTATTGAGTTGGTCTTCTAAGATATCATTTGAAGATTTGGTAAAAATAATGGTCGACTATGATTTGGAATTGACAGAAGCCACTTCTCCGGGCGAAGGAAAAAAAATAATTAAGCAAAAAGGACTAGAATGGAGTAGAGGAGGATAATATGGATTTAAGTAAAAAAAGAATTATAGTTACAGGGGGGAAAGGATTTTTGGGAGTACACTTAGTTCGAATACTTAGAGAAACCCGGGGCTATCAAAATATATTTATTGCTGATCTACCGGAATACGATCTTCGAAATATTGGAGATATAAAAAGAATGTTTGATGGCCATAGGCCTGATATTGTTATTCATTTGGCTGCGGTTGTTGGTGGAATTGGAGCAAACAGAGAAAATCCGGGCAAATTTTTTTATGACAATGCCATTATGGGAATCCAGCTTATGCATGAAGCTCACCTAAGAGGAATAGAAAAATTCGTTGCACTCGGGACAATTTGTTGTTATCCAAAATTTACTCCTGTTCCATTCAAAGAGGAAGATGTCTGGAATGGCTACCCAGAAGAAACGAACGCTCCTTATGGGTTGGCAAAAAAAATGCTCCTTGTTCAGTCCCAATCATACCGTCAGCAATATGATTTCAACTCAATATTCTTGATGCCTGTTAACCTTTATGGACCGGGGGATAACTTTGACCCAAATTCTTCTCATGTTATACCGGCTTTAATAAAAAAGTGTATAGATGCAATTGAAAATGGAGATGACTATATAGTTATCTGGGGTACAGGCAAAGCTTCGAGGGAATTCCTATATGTTGAAGATATTGCCGAAGCAATAATATTAGCAACTGAAAAGTATAATAAAGCAGACCCCATTAATGTCGGTGCAGGATTTGAAATCAAAATTAAAGGTCTTGTTAGATTAATAACACAATTAACAGGCTTTAAAGGGAAAGTCGACTGGGATACCTCTAAGCCTGATGGTCAGCCTAGGCGAATGCTGGATGTATCAAAAGCTAAACAGGAATTTGGATTTAGGGCAAAGACGGGGTTTGAAGAAGGGCTGAAGAAAACGATTGGATGGTATATTTCAATGAGACAAACTAAATAAACAAGGCAAATCAAAACCACATAGATAGAGAAAATAAAAAAAATGAGTAGGGATGATTTAATCAAATTAATTGATAGATCCGTCTCCCTCTGCAAAGGAACCCGTATTCAGAGAATAAGGAAGTCCCCAACAAAACTACTTTACTCGAAATTCTTAGAACTTATCTCTCTATGGTTTGATAGATCTGTTAGAATTAAAGCCAAAACTTTTTGGAATGATAAGATGTTAATAATTATCCCAGAGATAGTTTCATTATCCATATATCGATACGGATTTTTTGAAGAAGGTTTAACAAGAATGGTTTTGGAATATTTAAAGCCAGGTATGACATTTTTTGATATAGGTTCACATTTTGGTTATTTTACTTTGCTTGGCTCCATTCTTGTCGGCAATGAAGGGAGAGTTTACTCCTTTGAACCTATCCCGAGTACTTTTAATATATTAAAAGCCAATGTTTCAAATAAAGACAATGTTTTTCTAAACAATTGTGCTGTGTTCTATGAGAAAAAAAAAGTTTTAATAAACGATTATGGAATTAAATATTCTGCGTTAAATTCTATATATAATGCGAGATTACCGCAAGATATTCTTCTAAAATTAAAAACAAAGGAATATGAAGTTGAAAGTATTTCTATTGATGATTATGTTAAGCATAATGGCGTTATACCTAATTTTATTAAAATAGATGCAGAAAGTTCAGAATACGAAATTCTTCTCGGCATGGAGAAAACTATCGCTAAATTTCATCCTATGATATCAATAGAAGTAGGCGATATGGGTGTGAAAGATGTTCCCACAAGTAAAGATTTAATAAATTTTCTTGTAAATAAAAGTTATCAGCCTTACGAATTCAAAGATGGTAAAATTTTGCAACATGCTCTTAAGAAAAATCAATATCCATACGATAATATACTTTTTCTACCAGAATAATAAATAATGCAAAAACGACAGATTCTTATCAATGCAATTATGTCAGTAGTACAGATTGTTGTAATTGGCATTATTCTCTTTATACTCTACCGATTTTTATTAAACACCATTGGTGTCGAGCAGCTGGGAATATGGTCTATTGTCCTGGCGACGACTTCAGTAACTCAAATTGCAAATTTGGGACTTTCAGGGAGCGTTGTAAAATTTGTGGCAAAATATATTGCCAGGCAAGAAAATGAAAATGTTTCTGGTGTGATTCAAACAGCGTCTCTTTCTGTGGGTGCATTTGTGGCTCTCATTTTAATGATTGGCTACCCCATTGCCAAGTGGATACTCGGTTTGGTCATTCCGCCAGAATCTCTTCCATCTGCCCTTGCTATTTTACCTTATGCCTTTTTAGCATTGTGGACTATGGTAGTCACTAGCATTTTTCAAGCAGGTCTTGATGGATATCAGCGAATTGATATTCGCAGTATTCTTTTAATGGGAGGAGCTTTACTTCATTTGCTTTTGTGTTTCATGCTTGCCCCAAAATATGGACTAATGGGCATAGCTTATGCCAGAGTTGTCCAGAATATTACAATATTACTCAGTAGCTGGTTTTTTCTTAAAAAATATCTTCCGTCACTCCCCATTTTTCCTTATCGATGGAACAGAAGTTTATTTAAGGAAATAATTGTCTATGGTATGAATTTTCAGGCAATAACCGTAACCACTATGCTTTACGATCCTACCACAAAAGCTCTTTTAAGCAAATTTGGAGGACTCTCAATGGTAGGGTATTATGAGATGGCAAGCAAAATGATTCATCAGTTTCGTGCACTTATTGTCTCTGCTAATCAAGTTCTCGTTCCAGCTATAGCAGATTTAAAGGAAAGAATCCCTGAGAAGATACAATCAATTTATATAACTTCTTATCAATTACTCTTTTATCTTGCGATACCTTTATATTCTTTAATTATTGTGTCCATGCCAATCATATCTGAGTTATGGATAGGGCGTTATGAGAGAATCTTTGTGCTTTTTGGAACATTGCTTGCAATAGGTTGGTTTTTGAATACATTAAATGCACCTTCTTATTTTGCAAACCTGGGTACTGGGGAACTTCGCTGGAATGTTATAGCTCATATTGTCGTAGCATTGTTAAATGTTGGTATGGGTTTTTTATTAGGTTTCTTCTATGGGGGCATGGGGGTAATCATTGCTTGGGTAATTTCATTAGCATTAGGAGGTAGCATAATTTGTTTATCCTACCATATAAAACATAAAATTCCTTTAATCGAATTGCTACCAAAAACAAGCAAATTAATTATAGCAACATGCTTGATCGGTACAATATCCATTCTTATAATACAAAATAAACTCGATTATAGCCTTAATCCAACCGCACTAAATGGCATAATGATTCTTGTCTTTTTAATGGTTCTATTTATCCCTTTTTGGTTTCACCCAATGCGAAAGCGCCTAATGGAATGGACAACTAATGAATTTTTCAATTAAAAGTCACTTTTATGAAAAAGAATAATACTGAAAGGCTAAAAGGTGGACTTAGAATTAAAGGACTCTATAATAAAAAAAGTGTGTCATCAAAACCTCTTGTAAGCATAATTACGATTTGTCTAAATAGCGATAAATATATCGAGAAAACTATTAAAAGTGTTTTAGAACAAACTTATAAAAATATTGAATATATAATAATTGACGGCGACTCAAGAGATAAGACCCTTGATATCATCAGGAAATATGAGGACAAGATTAATATTTGGATAAGTGAATCCGACAAAGGTCTTTATGATGCCATGAATAAAGGAATTCAGCTAGCAAGTGGCGAATTAATCGGAATTATTAATAGCGATGATTATTATCTTTATAAAACTGTCGAAGAAGTCGTCAAATATTACCTAAGAAATCCTGACATTGATGTCTTTTATGGAAATCTTATAATTATTTCCCCCTCAAGCGAAAGAGTTGGTATCAAAAAAGGGCAGATTTCTCGAAATGCCATGAACAGATTTATAATAACCATCAATCATCCAACGTGTTTCATCAAGAAAAATGCGTATTTAGAGTATGGATATTATGACCAACAGGCCCCTATAGGTGCAGATAGAGATTTGATTATGAGAATTCTTAGAGGAGGAGGGAGCTTTTTCCACATTGATGGCAATTTATCCGTCTTTAGATTGGGAGGCATCACTTCAGATTACTCTTTTCAAGCCATTAAGAGGAATCTATGGCAAGAAGCATATATCTTGAAAAAAAATAATTTTCCATTCTTTACTAGACTACAAAGACTCGGTATTTTGGGATTAAGGCTTTTAAGAAATTCCGTCTTATCGATTTTCCTTGGTGAAATGAGATTTGCACGAATACAGAGATGGTTTCTAAGCAAATTTAGGTTTTAAAGGTATGTATGAATTGGAGAAACTCATCTATTAAGATGTTATGCTAACACCTTTCAGTAGAAAGTGGAATGATTTATAAATGCAAACAATTGAAAGACCTCACCGAGCAAGATTAAAAATGGGTCTTATAATCTCTGCATGTTGTGGTTTTCTATTAATTTTTATAGAACCCTACAGTGGGGGATATTTTAAGGATTGGTTTATACCTCTTATTGGTAATTATCGTATCAATTTATTTGAAGCGTTTTTAATCCCTATTTTTTATGTAAGTTTGATGTATTATATCCATAAGGGCATTCAAATAAAAAAATCAGAGCAAATTTTATATTTATCAATGATACTTATCATTTTTTTTAGAATACTTTCTCTAATTGTGGCGGATAATATTGAGACAATTCAGTGGATTAGTATATTCCGTTATATAGAGACATTAGTTGTAATTTATATTTTTACTAATTTATTTTCCGACCATAAAAACCGTAAATTTTTTATTAGAGGAGTTATCATTGGCGTTATTATTGAAACAATCGGAGGCATTTTTGTCTTTTTAAAGACTTATTATAAAGGTGTTTTTATTAGTAACACATCTCATATCTTACAAGTATTTTTAATAATTGTATGTATTTTGGTTTTTATGAATAGAAGACATAAATTTCTAATGTGGGTGTTCATATTAGTAATTATTCTAGCTATTTTAGCATCTTTATCACGAACAAGCTGGATTTTTCTAGTCACAAGTCTATTAATATTTGCATTGGTTTATTCAAAAAAGCAGGCATTAAGAAATGTTTTATTTTTTATAGCCTTCGCAGGAATAGCTGTTTTATTAATGGGAAAAATATTGCCATCCGCAACTGATATTTTTATTATTAAAAGTAATGAACCCTTTAATATAGGAGGAACCACTTTCTATAGATTTTATCTCTGGGACAAGGCTCTAGGATCATTTTTGCAAAACCCAATTTTAGGCATAGGAAGCGGAAGTTTTGGAAGGCAACAGGAAAACCTACCTCAATTATTTAATGTAGAATTACCAGGACACTACCGTAAGCTTAACTTTCAATTAACAGCACATAGTACTTTTTTTGGGATATTATCTGAAACAGGAATTATCGGCTTAAGTGTATATCTTTTATGGATAATTGCTATAATAAGCATTTGTAGAAAAGCAATTCAGTTATCAAATATTTATTCGAGTCATGATAAATATATTATCGCAACAACTCTAATTGTGATTTCCCTAATTGTCTTTGATATAATAACAAAATGTAGTTTTACGCTTATATCAAGCATATTTATTGGATTTATATGCGGATGGCTTCGTGAGAAAAATAAAATATATAGTTTGAAAAGCTTTTATATTCCATAATTTCTAATTAAGCTTAATTATACAAATGAAAATTTGTCTTTTAGCCCCGGCAAATAACATTCATACTCAGAAGATTGCTTATTCTCTTTTACACGATGGATACGAAGTGACAATTTGTACATTTCATAATGCCAAAATTTCAGGTGTTAAAGTTATATATTTGCCTCCAATTATTTCTATTTTTAAAAAATTGAATTATATTTTTAATATTCCTCGTTTAAAAAAAATAATAAATGATATAAATCCTGATATTTTACATGCTCATTATGTATCAAGTTATGGTGTAGTGGGATATTTAACCAACTTTCATCCTTTAATTATTTCAGTGTGGGGTTCAGATATTTATGATACACCCAAAAATCCAATCCTTAAATTTTTTATTAAGCTAGCTTTAGTAAAAGCAGAGGCTATATTATCTACAAGCAAAACTATGGCTCGACAAACACAAAGATTTGTATCTGGTAAAGAAATTGTGGTTACCCCGTTTGGAGTAGACTTATCCAAGTTCTATCCTACAAAAAGGCAAGATAATTCTAAATTTACTATCGGTACAGCTCGCAAATTAGCCCGAAAATATGGAATAGAGTATCTAATAAGAGCTTTATCTATTTTTTTAAAAGAAGTCGATAACTCTCAGTTAATTATTGCCGGAAATGGCCCGCAGAAAAATGAACTTATGAATATTGCTAAAAAATTAGGCATTGAAAAAAGTGTAAAATTCTTAGGCTTCATTCATCATGATAGACTTCCAAAAATAATTGCTAATATGGATATATTTTGTATGCCGAGTATATTAAAAAGTGAAAGCTTCGGAGTAGCTGCCCTCGAAGCTCAAGCTTGTGGTGTTCCTGTTATTAGTTCTAATATCGGAGGCTTATCAGAAACAATTATAGATGGAAAAACTGGATTTTTAGTAAAACCGAAAGACCCTCATGCCATTGTAGATAAGTGTTTGTTTTTATATAAAAATCCTGTTATTAGAAAGAATATGGGTGAAGAAGGAAGAAAATTTGTAACTAAGTATTATAATTGGTCTGAGAATATCAAAATAATAAAAAGAATGTATAGAAAATCCAATAATCAAGCAAAATAGTCTTATTTTATTCTATCTCAGGGAGAGACCTACCTTTTTCACGAAATAAATAATGAATACTGATAATAATTTTCAAAATACCGATCAAATAAGTTTTGTTTCCGTTATAATTCCCTGCCGTAACGAAGAAAGGTTCATTGCCATGTGTCTCGATTCTATTATTGCTCAGGATTATCCAAAAAATAAATTGGAAATCTTGGTAGTCGATGGCATGAGTAATGATCGCTCCCGTGAAATCGTCCTAGAATATGCTAAACATTGTCCTTTCATTCGATTTCTTGAGAATCCTAAACTGATCGCACCAACTGCTCTGAATATCGGAATCTGCGAAGCCAGAGGGGAGATTATTGTTCGCATAGATGCACATGCTACATATGAAATAAACTACATCAATCAATGTGTTACTTTGCTTCAGACCACAGATGCAACGAACGTAGGGGGCATGCAACGTGCAGTGGGAACAGATTATGTGAGTAATACTATTGCCATTGCTATTACTCACCCCTTTGGTATCGGAGATGCTAAATTCCGCTATTCGAATCGGGAAGAATGGGTGGACACGGTTTATCTAGGTTCTTGGTACAAACAATCTTTGGAGAACTTAGGTGGTTTCAATGAGGAATGGGTGGTCAACCAGGACTATGAGTTAAATTATCGCCTTCGAGAATCAGGAGGGAAGATTCTGCTCTCTCCTAAAATTTGTTGCCATTATTACGTCCGTAGCTCGTTCAAAAAGCTCGCTTTTCAATATTTCCGCTATGGATTCTGGAAGGTGAAGACACTCGTTAACCATCCAAATTCGGTTCGCTGGCGACAACTTGTCCCGCCAGTCTTCGTATTGACACTCATTGCATCCCTTGCTCTTATTCCTTTTTTTCATATATGTGCGGTTATTCCAGGACTCTATGTAATCTCAAACCTAGTGGCATCTTTCCAGGCCACAAATCAAAGGGGTCGACGATATCTCCCGTTACTCCCTTTTATTTTTGTTACTTTGCATATTAGTTGGGGAATTGGCTTCTTAATTGGTTTGACCCGTTTTGGAATTCCTCGTTTTTCCTTAAGGTTGCTATTGAGGTCTCTTGCGGACATTTTTCATAGTCCAAAAGACAATTAGATTAGGAGCCAAGGAGTTTCTCCCGCCTGAATTTATCATTAAATAGTTATGATCTTTAAGATTTTAGAAAGGGAGGCATCTTTTCAAGATGCAAAAGTAGCCGATGGTGTTCGTTCGGAGTTTGCTATTTTTTATCAGGATAATAAAGAAGTACATGGATATTTTGATAAATCTCTTAGGAGATTATCTGGAAACCTTTTAGTTTTAGGATGTGGAGAGGTCGATATTTCGAAATATTTTCTTGGTAAAATTAACCAAGTTATTGGAATTGATATTTCGCCTAAATCTATTGAAAAGGTCAATAAGATAATTAAAACAGAAAACTTAGATGAAAAAGTAAAAGTCTTTGTGATGGATGCTCATAATTTAAAATTTGAGAATGAAAGTTTTAATGCAATAATCGGAAACGGCATTCTTCATCACTTAATCATAGAAAAAGCCATATGCGAAATACATAGGGTTCTAAAGAAAAACGGCAAAATATTATTCCAGGAACCGTTAGGATTGAACCCAATATTAAATATATTTCGTAAAAAAACTCCCCATGCCAGAACTGAGGATGAACACCCTCTTAAGTTTAAAGATTTTAAATTAATAAAAAAATATTTTCAGTTTAATTCGCAAGGATTTTATTTTTTCACAATATTAAGCTTTGGATTCAAGATTTTTCTTAAGTCAAAAAACTTATATAAAATAAGTCGATGTCTTTTCACAAAAATAGACTCGCTTTTACTCTCTATCTTTCCCTTTCTTAAATATTTATGTTGGATAGTGATAATAGAAGGAGTTAAACCTAGAAACAAAAGTTCTTTTGATTCATTTCGGACGCCTTAACCTTTTTATAACAAAATATGAAGTTTAAAAAAATTTCGAAACCGAAATTATTATTAATTCTGGGAGACATATTCATAATAATTCTATCCGCAAATTTAGCCTTCATCATTCGCATGAAAGATTCAACGATAAGTTATCTCGGTTTAAGTAGAGGGCTTGTCACGATTTTATTAATGTTAGCAATTTTCCTTATAAGCTTTTACATTTTTGATTTTTATAATATAAGAGAAAAATTCAAAAGCATTCAATTCTTGGCTAATTTGGGCGGTTCATTAATATTAATTTCTCTCTTCTCTATTGGTCTTTTTTATGCGTTTCCGTTCTTAATTGGCAGAGGGGTATTTTTGATTAGCTTGATTTTAATAGGAATTTTGGTGTTTATTTGGAGGTTATTTTATTCTTTCTTCTTCAGTCTGGCAACACCGACTAAAGCAGTCCTAATAATTGGAAAAGGGAAAGTTGCCGAGGCTATATACTCAATTATTAAAAAGAATCCAGAGTATGAAGTTATTGGCTTCATAAGCGATGCTTTTAAGAGAAAAGGGGTTCAAGAAAATAAAGCTTTAGGAAAAAACCTCTCATTAGAAAAAATACTCAATGATTATAATATCGATGATATCATTGTAACAATTGAACCAATTAGGAATAGCCAGCTAAATAAAACATTAATCAATTGTAAAATGAGAGGAATAAATATTTGGAATATACCGACTTTCTATGAACATTTTATAGACAAACTACCTATTCCTCATATCAAGGAAAATTGGTTTTTATTCGCTGATGGCTTTGACAAATTAGGAAGCAATATTCACAAGAGATTAAAAAGAACAATAGATTTATTGATATCTATTGCTCTTTTAATTATTGCTTTTCCCATAGGAATCATCATTTCCATAACCATAGCATTAAACTCCAAAGGTCCAGTTTTTTATATACAAGAAAGAGTTGGTGAGAATCAAAAGCCGTTTAACTTATTCAAATTTAGAACAATGGTATCAGATGCTGAAAAAGGAAATCCCTTATGGGCAGAAGAGAATGATTCTCGTAACACAAGCATAGGAAAGATTTTAAGAAAAACAAGAATGGACGAGTTACCTCAACTTATTAACA
>Ga0209977_10001450_pt1 | contig 10407 bp, 8 predicted proteins | sample SumtaG_2_FD_183113 | JGI IMG/M metagenome (GOLD analysis project Ga0209977, IMG submission 183113) | Deep subsurface microbial communities from Indian Ocean to uncover new lineages of life (NeLLi) - Sumatra_00607 metaG (SPAdes) (version 2) | ecosystem: Environmental > Aquatic > Marine > Oceanic... | reverse complement strand
TTGCAATTTAGAGAAGCTTTTCAGGAATCCCAAAAATGGTCACAGAGCGAGCAAATTGTACTTTTTACGAAACCATCAAGCTTCTTTGTATAAACTGGTTTCAAAGGGCTAAAGTGTTATAATAATATAGACAGCACAAGGAGAAAAAAGATGTGCCTAAATTTTACTTTCGTGGTATAGAATAAGTGTAAGAGTTCACCACTGAAAGACACGGAAAGAGTATAATGGATTATCAACACTTTATGGAAAAAGCGTTGGATCAGGCAAAAATGGCGTTATCTGCTGGTGAGTTCCCTGTAGGATGCGTAATGGTTTATGAAGATAAAATTATTGTAGACGGTTATCGAAAGGGCACAACTAAGGAGTCCGTAAATGAAATTGATCATGCCGAAATGTTGACATTAAGGCGTCTTATCGATCTTGAGAAGAATAAAGATAAAAATAAAATAACTCTTTTTTGTACTTTAGAACCTTGCCTGATGTGTTTTGGGGCCATTCTATTAAGTGGTATCGGTGAAATTGTATATGCTTATGAAGATATAATGGGAGGAGGAACAGGGTGTAATTTGTCCAAGCTGAACTCTTTGTATAAAAATCGTAAGGTTTCAATTGTTTCGAATATACTACGCCAAGAGAGTTTGGAACTTTTTAAGGTATATTTTGCAAACCCGGTAAATACTTATTGGAAGGGAAGCCTATTGGCCAAACATATACTAAATCAATAACCTGATTGAGAAGTTACTTTTTCTCCTTGTAAACTATTATATTTTACTTGCATTTTTTACTTGCATTTCTTAATATCGTTGTATATCCACTATTGAATTTCCTTTTCTTCTTCTGTTTGGGGAGGCAAATGAAAGTCGATGGGTTCGAATATTTTGCGAATTCATTAAAAAAATAACAACAAATTATAGTATGAGGAGGTGAAAACATAGCTATATCAAAAAGATCAAGTAGATTTTATAGAACAAATGTTAATAAAAACATAAAAGCAAAGAATGTTAGAGTAATAGATCCTGATGGTAACCAGATTGGCGTTATCCCGACTTATAGGGCTCTTGCAACTGCCGCTGATTTTGGTCTTGACCTGGTTGAAATTTCTCCTAATGCAGATCCTCCAGTCTGTAAGATAATGGATTATGGTCGGTATAAATATGAACAGACAAAGAAGCAACAGGAAGCAAAAAAGAAACAAAGCACCTTTCAGGTCAAAGAGATAAAGGTACGTCCGAAGACGGGTGATCACGACCTGCAGATAAAAATCGGTCATATAAAAAAGTTTATTGCTAAAAGGGACAAGGTTAAGGTAACTGTCATTTTCAGGGGTCGAGAAATTACACTTTCAGGGCTTGGGAAGGATTTGCTGGAAAGAATTGTTGAGGCAACTGAGGAAATTGCAGCCGTAGAGCAACAACCCAAATTTGAGGGCCGCACAATCGTTATGATCCTGGCGCCAAAGTAATTATAAAATATTTGTTTCTTACCACGAAGGACATGAAGGTCTAAAAGTCAAGCTGGTTATTCATATGCTATTACTAAGGTGGCGTGAGTTAAGAATTATTGGTTACTCACGCCATCTAAGTTTGAAATAAAAGGGGAATATAAAAATGCCAAAGATAAAGACAAATAGGGCTGCGGCAAAACGTTTTAGGAAAACGGGAACGGGGAAAATTGTTTTTTCAAAATCCCATGCCAGTCATATATTAACAAAAAAAACCAGAAAGCGTAAAAGGTCTTTAAGAAAAAGCCAAATTATTGATAAATCAAATAAAAAGAATGTAAAATTGCTTCTTCCCAATGGGTGACTGGGCGCTTAGTAACTCAACGTCGACCACTTTTTGTCGATGTTCAACAACCTGTTATATTTGTTTACTAAAAGAAACTGGAAATTTGAAACTGGAAACTGGATAAATAAGGAATATTTCAATTTTAGCACAACAATTCGCGTCAAAATATCGGAGTGAAGCGACTTCATTAAATATAAAATCATCAATCTGAGATCAACAATCCCTTTGTTCCCCGACAAATCGGGATTTCCGCTTCGCTCCAACCCCGCTCAGACGGGATCTCCGTTGCACTGCGACCGGCTTGTTCGGGTTAGGTGGATAGATTGTATTTTTAATTCTTATAAAGGAAAAAATTATGCGTGTAAAAAGAGGTTATAAAGCAAGAAAACGCCGAAAAAAGGTTTTAAAACTGGCCAAAGGTTATCGTGGAGGCCGCAGCAAATTATTCCGCACTGCTGCAGACGCCGTAGACAAAGCACTCATGTATGCTTATCGGGATCGCAAAGCTCGTAAACGTGATTTCCGGAAACTATGGATTATAAGAATTAATGCTGCAGCGCGCATGAATGATCTAAGCTACAGCAAACTCATGCATGGATTAAGACTTGCAAACATTGAGATTGACCGCAAAGTCCTTGCAGAGTTGGCAATATCAGATCCTTCCGGTTTTACTCAAATAGCCAACTTGGCGTCGCAGCAGCTCTGAAGCTGAATGCAGGATATTTAAATTAGACAGGATTTAACCCAGTTAAATAAAATTTAATCTCATATTCTCTTTGTGCTTAGTGGCTGAATAGTTACGGTTTAAGGAAAGTGGAAAGAACAATAGAAGAAATAAATGAAAAAGCGCTAAAAGAGCTTCAAGCTGCTTCAGATTATGAAGCGATAAAAGCTCTGTTTACACGATATCTGGGCCGAAAGGGTCTTGTTACTCAATATTTAAGGAATATTTCAAAATTACCACGGGATAAAAGGCCGGAGGCCGGGAGAAAGGCAAATGAGATAAAAAGAACCCTTGATAAGGCATTTAAAGAAGCTTTAAAACGACGTCTTTCAGACACTTTCGAAAAAGACAAGGAGATAGATATTTCCCTGCCAGGGAGAGTGACCCTACAGGGATCTTTACATCCCATTACACAAATTAACCGGCAGATATGTGATATATTTGAAAAATTGGGGTTCGATATTGTTGAGGGGCCGGAGGTTGAAACAGATTATTATAATTTTGAAGCTCTGAACTTTCCAAAAAATCATCCTGCAAGGGATATGCAAGACACATTATATGTTTCCGATAACATTGTTCTAAGGACGCATACATCACCGGTTCAGATCCGGACTATGGAAAGGCAAACTCCTCCGGTGAGAATCGTTGCTCCGGGCAAGGTATTTCGATGTGATTCAGACGTAACGCATACTCCAATGTTTCACCAGGTTGAAGGTCTTCTGGTAGATGAAAACATATCCTTTGGAGATCTTAAAGGAATACTAACAACATTTGTTCACCAGATGTTTGACGAAAAAACAAGCCTCAGGTTTCGCCCAAGCTTTTTCCCATTTACGGAACCGAGTGCGGAGGTGGACATTCTTTGTGTTATGTGCAGGGGCAAGGGTTGCAGAGTATGTTCACAAACAGGATGGCTCGAAGTTCTTGGATCCGGCATGGTCCATCCTGCACTGTATGAAAATGTCGGATATGACACCGCTCGTTACACAGGATTTGCTTTTGGAATGGGTGTTGAGCGTATTGCCATGCTAAAATACGGAATCGATGATATTCGGAAATTCTTTGAAAATGATCTCAGATTTTTAAGGCAGTTTTAACATGAAAGTTAGCTTGAGCTGGTTAAAAGATTATGTCTCTATCGAAATGGAGATACAAAATCTTGCTGATGCACTCACCATGGCCGGACTTGAAGTTGAAGCAGTTTTAGACCGTTATGACTACCTGGATAGTGTTGTTGTCGGCCGTATTGTTAAAATCAGCCCCCATCCAAATGCCGATAAATTACAGGTTTGTGAGGTGGATGTGGGTGAGCGTATAATTTCTGTTGTATGTGGAGCCCCTAACCTAACAAAAGATATGCTTTCGCCCACGGCCCTGCCCGGCACCGTTTTGCCGGATGGATTTATCCTCGAAAAAACAATAATGCGTGGCGTAACATCAGAAGGTATGCTTTGCAGTGAGGGAGAATTGGGCCTTGGACCGGACAAGAGTGGTATCATGGCCATTAAACCCTCCAAATCGGTGGGTGACAAGGTTGCAAAAGCACTTGAGCTTTCAGACATGGTGGTTGAACTTGATCTTACTCCGAACAGACCCGATTGTCTCAGCATAATAGGAATCGCACGCGAAATAGCTGCTATACAAAAAACAAACATACGATATCCTGATATTAGTCTCTCTGAGTCGAGTGATAATATTTCAGACTTAACATCCGTAACTATCGAAGCAGCGGACCATTGTCCACGATATGCGGCACGGCTTCTTTTTGATGTTTCAATTGAACCCTCTCCCTTCTGGCTTCAGGACCGGCTTATGTCGGTTGGCTTAAGACCAATCAATAATATAGTTGATATAACAAACTTTGTCTTGATGGAGACCGGTCAGCCGCTACATGCATTTGATTTTGACAATCTGGCGGAAAACAGGATTGTTGTTCGCACGGCAAATGAAGGTGAAACATTTACTTCACTGGACAATAAAGATCGCATACTTTCTAAAGATATGCTGATGATCTGTGATGGGGAAAAACCGGTTGCTATTGGCGGGGTCATGGGCGGCTTCAATTCGGAGATTGAAGTATCCACGACTCGTATTTTTATTGAGAGTGCATATTTTGATCCTGTCAGTATTCGAAAAACCTCAAAAAAGCTAGACCTGAAAACAGATGCTTCACATCGTTTCGAACGCGGCGTTGACCCGGATGGTACTATTACGGCTTTAAATAGATCTGCTCAACTTATGGCTAAAATCGGCGGTGGAAAGTTAATTAAGGGAATAATAGATGAATATTCCAAACCGGTACGCAGAAAGACAATAACCTTAAGTACAAAAAACACGAATCGCCTCCTTGGAACCCGCCTGGAGCAAAATGAAATCAAAGAGTTGTTGAAATCGATTGAGTTTAAGGTTGAGAAAGACGACCAGAAATATAATCAGGATAAACTCGGAGTTATTCCACCTTCCTTCAGGGTAGATATCAAAAGACCGGAAGACCTAATGGAGGAAGTAGCACGTCTCTCCGGCTACAACAATATTCCGGCCACGTTCCCGGTTATTCCTGCTGAAGACAGACATCCGGCAAAACAATTAACTTTAAGGGAAAGGATAAAGAGACTGATGATCGGCTCCGGCTTTACTGAAGTAATTAATTACAGTTTTGTCGGCAAGCAGTCCCGTGACCTTCTTGAGCTTGCATCTAATGACCCGAGAAGGAGGTTGCTTAATATTTTAAACCCATTGACAGAAGATCAAGCAGTGATGAGGACTTCATTAATACCCGGCCTTTTAGGAACAATGCATCGCAACATTTCAAAGCAGGTTAAAAATCTTAAACTATTTGAAGCCGGAAAAATATTTATAAGTAGAGGTCAGGACAACCTTCCGGAAGAAATAGAAATGCTGGCAGGCCTTTGGACAGGGTCGAGATTTGATATCTCATGGCATTTTCAAGAAACTGATTGTGATTTTTATGACATCAAAGGTGCAGTTGAAAGGCTTTTATATGGTTTAAATATCAACAATCCCGAATTTATCGTGATGCCTGTTGATTCATGCAATTATACGAAACCTGGTTATACAGCTCAGATTATTTCTGAAAATAATTTATTAGGCCTTGTTGGCGAAGTAAGTCCACAAGTGCTTAATAATTTTGATCTAAAACAAACCGCTTTTATCTTTGAACTAAACCTTCACAACCTTTCGACACTTATACCCGAAACCATACAGTCAAAACCGGTTCCAAAGTTTCCGGCTATTTCAAGAGATATTACCATGATTATCGATAAGGGTATTGAATCAAGAAAAATGCTGGAAACCGCTGAAAATTTTGACGAGGAACTTGTGGAAAACATACAGTTGTTTGACGTTTTTGAAGGTGGTCACAACCCGGCAGGTAAAAAAAGTATTTCATTTAGAATAACCTATAGGTCATCTAAAGAGACCTTAGAAGACGATTTGGTAAATCATATCCATAAAAGTATTTCAGAGAGGCTTATAAAAAAGTTTAATGCAGACTTGCCGTAAATATTCGGCCAGGTACAAAGTTAACATAGTAACTTCTCAAAAAGTTATCGTAAGTACTGCGGGCCATGCGTTTCGGTGATCAGTAATCGGTAATCAGTAATCGGTCACTGATCACCGGTCACCGGTAACCTTATCACCGATCAATTGATCACTCCAACATTTCGATACCCTGTGAACGAATAAATGTGACCATTACTTTTTGAGAAGTTACCTTGGAATATACCTGAGATATGAACAACAATAAATCCTATCATAATGAATTGCCAGATAAATTATACTTCAAGATTGGAGAAGTCGGTTCACTTGCGGGGCTTCCTACATATGTTCTAAGATTTTGGGAAACCGAATTCAGAAAGATAAAACCGAAACGGTCTACTTCGGGCCAGAGACTATATAAAAAAAGGGATGTTGAGCTGATCTTACAAATCAAACATCTCCTTTATGATAAAAAATTTACAATCCAGGGTGCTAAACAATACTTGAAACTCAAACATGTGGATAAGAAAGTCAAACCTTCAACCATTTCAATAAAAGAGATACGTAAAGAGCTGAAAAGCATCAAGGATCTCTTGGCTTAGTTAGTATCCACCCAGAAATGGCACCTTTCAGCCCAATGCGGTGTTCAAAGGTAATTAAATTATAAACCTTGGAGAACTTACTAGTTTTCAAAAGGAGGTAATGCTTATGAAATCTTTTGTTTGTATTTTTATTGTACTGGTTATGAGCATATGCATTTTTACCACAGCAATCAAGACTGAAGCTGCTGGCTCTTTGGAAGTTACTGATGCTGCTATTTGTGAAGATGTGGTTGATCGGGCACCTGTTGGTGCTAGTACTAGCTTTAGTGCAACGGTAGGCAAGCTATACTGCTTTACTAAGATTGTAGGTGCTCAAACACCTACCACTGTCACTCATGTTTGGTATTTTGGTGAAACGGAAAAGGCGCGGATTGAATTAAAGGTTGGCGCTGCGAGCTGGCGGACTAAGAGTTCAAAAATAATTCGGGTTCATGAGACTGGATCATGGCATGTAGATGTGCTTGATGCAGATGGAAATGTACTGCGAACTCTTCAGTTCTATGTGGAACAGTAAACCGATAAAAAACGTCCCCTTTTGCCGAACCCTGCTAATTAATAAACAATTATTCTCTAAAATCATTAAGAATTGCTATCTTACGAAGACTTGGTGACGATAATGTCAATTAACATGGCACCGTGAAATATGGAGCTTATTTCTCTGGGGTCAGACTCAAATTTTAACCCGCCTGAGGCAGGTTAATCCCGTTTTAGCGGGAAACATTCTTCAAAGTTAAATAATAAACCGACTCTTAAGCTGGTTGCTTTAAGATATTGGTAACTTGTCCTTTTTTTTTAATTTTCAGTCCGCCACCGACCTTTGGCGGATTCCGTGCCTTTCAGTGGTGAACTCTTACTCAATTTCCAACTTGACACACAACACGATTTTTGTTATCGAAAAACATTACCTTTCAATCTAGATTAATTGGTAGAAAGAATGAAGATCATATAATAGCTCGTGGATTAACATGAAATATGAAGATCTCCTCAGTTTTCTCCAGCATGTTGGCACGGATCCCTCTCGTCTAATCTTTGAAGACGAGCTTACCGGCATCCATAATCGCCGTTTTCTTAAAAGCTATTTACAGCACAAGGTTCCATGGGATTCCCTGGAAAGCCGGCCGGTGTCGTTGCTTATGATGGATCTGGACTATTTCAAAAAGATCAACGATACCCACGGTCATGACGCCGGCGATGAAGCGTTAATCTGGGTGGCGAAGTTGTTCAAAGAAGCGTCGGGAGATCAGGGCATGCCCATCCGCTATGCGGGTGATGAGTTCATGATCCTCATCATGGGTGCCGATAAAAAGGCAGCGCTGCAAGTTGGCGAGCAGCTTATCCAAAGGACCCATGAAGAATCTCTACACTTAGAAGAAAAAGATATCGACCTCAATATCACCCTTAGCATAGGTGTCGCCTCAGCCCCTGATGATGCTAAGGGTCCAAAGGATCTCATCAAGAAGGCAGATATAGCTCTCTATTCTGCTAAAAAATCCGGACGCGATCAAGTTGCGGATGCCGGCCAAATTGCTCCACAGAAAGTAATTCCCAAAGAGGCTGCCCAGAAATTAGATATAGCTACACTTGCCGGTCGCAAGGCTCTATTTGCCGAGGTAGTTAAGGCATTAAAAAAATTCAGTAAACGGCAGAGCCAATTTCTTATCATCGAAGGAGCCGATGGCATGGGCAAAAGTGAGTTCTTAAGAGGGATCCGGCAGAATCTGGCTAAAAGCAAGATATGGAAGATTGGGTTAAATGGTGCTCCCCAGGAGGTATTTCGTCCTTACTATATGACCACCAATATTCTGATTGAGATATTAAATCAACTACCCGACAAAGGTAAAGGAATTATAGAGGATCTGACCCCTAGAGAGGACAACTATCTTTCATATATCTTGCCTCAACTAGGAGAACCTGAAGACCTCTCTCACCAAGAAGATGAGGAAACTCTCCGCGAGCAAATCTTTACCACTCTTATCCATTTCATCCTCAAGCTTATCGACTCCCAGCCCCTTATTTTCCTTATTGATGACCTACATTACAGTGACGATGCTACTCTTCTATTACTCAGGCGGTTGATGCTGCGCCGGGACATTCCTTTGTTTATCTGTGGGACCGCTGCAAATATCCATCCTGACAAAGCCAAGGGAAGGAAAACCCCCCTGGAACAATTCATCAGTACCTATCAAAAAGAACTGAATATAAACAGATTGAAATTAAGCCCTCTAACCGCTGCGGGCATAACCAGTCACTTTCAGCGCATTTTTCCAAAGATAAGTTTACCGGAAAATTTTGAGAAGGATCTGATGCAAATTACCCAGGGCAATCCTCTCTTTATCAGCGAGATTCAACGAAAACTGGTTCAGGATGAAAAAGTCACTTTAGCTGGTCAACAATGGGTTATCAAACCTTTAGAGGAGGGCTATCTGCCTAAATCCTTAGAAGAAATTGTTAGTCAGAAAATCACCTCCCTCGATGAAGAGAGCAGAAAGTTACTCGAGCATGCCTCTGCATTTGGTGAAAAGGTTTCACTGAGTATGCTTACCGGCAGTTCAGAAGGTAAAGAGATTCAGGTACAGGAATTTATCGATTATGCCGTATCGGAGGGCCTAATCAGTTCAGATTTTCAGATGAATGATGATACAATTCGATTTCTCAGTAACCGCGTTTTAGACATTACATACGGTGCAATCAATGATGATCGAAAAAAGGAATTACACGAGCAGATCGGCACTTACCACGAGACACTCCATGAACAACACCTTTTGCCTTCGGCTGCAGCTCTTGCTTACCATTTTCAGCTTTCGCCAACCAGGAAAAGGCCCGACTTTACCAAGAATCGTTACAGACCCATAGCAATAAAATCTTTAATACAGAAGAGGCAATAAGTTATACCGGGGAAAAGCTGCCAGACGACGTTTCGAAAGATATACCCTTAGATCCTGCCAGTTTGGCCCATATTCCCGTGGTTATTCGTACACTACTCACAACAGTGCGTAACATTAAGCTTTACCCCCCGGGAAGTAAGGCTACCGTGAAGGCTACACAACAGCTCAAAGAAACCATAGACAAGGTACTGGCTGACAATGAACGCCTCAATATTATGATAGTGGAGAATGCTCTAGTTGCGAACGGCGAACAACTCGATATAACTAAATTTAAATCCGTTGGTGATGTCTTTATGAAGTTTCTGGGTCGGCTGGAGCTGTCTGGTATTGCATTTTCTCGTGGTATAGGCGAGAACGAATTGATGGTGGTGCTTGAGTCCCTGAGCATGGTCAGCAGAAAAATTATTGACCGCCGTTTTTGGCAACGATTTTCAAGGGAACAGCGGTTACTTCATATAGACCTAAAACAGGTGCGTTACACCACCATGAAGGGAGCAGAAGAAACACGTGAAGACCAAGAAATACCTCTTAAAGGTGACAAGGCTGTACAAATACGTGATTCTTCTAAACTGCTTGATCAGGATCAGGAACTGGATGAGCAGGATTATGCCCAGATTCCCCAGGTGATCCGAAGTCTGATCACTGCAGCCAGCAATATCAGGCTATATCCGCCGGAGAGCAAAGGCGTCAAGAATTCCATTGAAGCGTTTCAAAAGGCTCTCGACGGCTTCCTGCTAAGGAGGCCTGCCCTTACTTTGGCACAGGTTGGTGAGGCTCTTTTAGTTAACGGTGCAAGTATAGACACTTCTGATTTTAAGGGCATAGCTGATGGTTTTCTCAAGCTTTTAGGAAAAATCGGACTCAACAGCCTTACGTTTTTAAAGGAGGTCTCAACTCGAGAGCTGAAATCT
>Ga0209977_10001448_pt1 | contig 10415 bp, 8 predicted proteins | sample SumtaG_2_FD_183113 | JGI IMG/M metagenome (GOLD analysis project Ga0209977, IMG submission 183113) | Deep subsurface microbial communities from Indian Ocean to uncover new lineages of life (NeLLi) - Sumatra_00607 metaG (SPAdes) (version 2) | ecosystem: Environmental > Aquatic > Marine > Oceanic... | reverse complement strand
TTACTGCTGCATAAGCTCGTAGCTGTTCCTTTCTCCTGTCTTTGTCTTGCGTTGGCTGGCCTCGAATCACCGCCTTACCACCGCCGAAACTAACACCGGCTTGTGCCAATTCGGTATCCTCGCCCACGGCCAAGGCCAGCTTATAGGTCATGTCTTTCGCCAAGCGTTGATTATCGACGAGAGCCTCCGTCCTCGTGGAAAATGGATACCACCTGGTGCCGCCCAGACCCGGACCCAGTGTGGTATCGTGGATAACAACACTAACTTCAAGTCCTGTTTTCTCATCATTTAAGATGACCATCCGCTCGAACGCCTGTCTGGATTCCAGACATTCCACGAGTGTTTTCCCGAAGTCAGTCATTCATTACCTCCTTCTGCGTGTCAGAAAATAAAGAGTCTCCAGATTCGGAGACTGCTTGGGTGGATTCCATCGCCGTGACGAACGCTGACCTCGCCCCGGATATCAAATGTGAAAATTCGAACCTCTGAAACGGCTACTCTTTCGGTGGAGTGCCGTGCCAAGGAATCAGCATGCCTCTCGAGTTTGCCCTGATGGCCCACTGCTCTCCAATTATATGATAACTCATTTCTGCAAGTTTGTCACTATCCTGTGGCTCTGTTTACCTAACAAGAGGACACTGTCCACATCTTCCCTCTCGGCAGTAATTCCTGAATACATGAATAAGCCCTTGCTGATGACAGGCAGTGAAAACAAAAGATTCTTCAAGGCAAAGCTGCTCCTTCATATGCTGCGTTATGCAATTTTCAGCCAATTTGTGGTAATTACGGTAAAGCTCTATAGAGTTCTCTGTTAGCTTCGTTTCGTTAGTTAATTCTCCCCAGGAAAAAGCAAAGGGCAATACCACGTTTACTACAATTTCACCTGCTTTGCTATTTCCCAAAATAGCCGATATTTTTGTTTTACTTCTGCCGTCAAAATCGAAATGGTCCCGCCAGTAGCCATCGCCGGTCACAGTCAGGCCGTTCTCCAGCACGCAGTGCCCACCAGGCAGAGGCGCTTCCTTCACTAGCTGCAATATCCCTGCTAACAGTTTTTTCTCTGAGTAACGCTCAAGAAGGTAGCTAAGGGCGACAATACGTCGCACTGGAGAATTGTTGGGGTATATATGTGAGAGGTTCCAGTCACCTTCCTTCATGGTTTCGACCTTTTTATCCGCCGACTGCCATAGTTGCTCCAATTCTTGGACTTCTTTTTCCCCTGCAAATTCTCCTTGCCATCTTTGGGAGGGTAATAACCCGGCTGTGCCTAACAACAAAGCTTGCTTTAGAGCCACGCCTTCTATTGATTCTATGCGATTGAGAGATACTCTGTCAGCAAGATATTCAAAGGGCTTTGTGTTTTTAGCATAACCCAGAGCCCTCATCATGCCCCGGAAAAGCACCTGCCCTGCCTCCTCCTTCTGAGCGAAGCGAAGAATCTCGGCTCGAAAATTCATCGCCTTCTGCTCAAACCTTGCTTCACCGGCAGCGTTCAATAGCTTTCCCAAAGCTTGCCTATCCATATGGTCCAGTATCTGGAAGCAAGGAAGCTGGTAAGGCAGCAAATAAGCTTGGTACCGCAATGCTTCCGCCAGACATAGCACGGGAACTGTCTTGCCACTTTGTAATGAGGTAGCTGAACTACAATCATGCCACATCACAACATGAAGGATGACATTATTATATGCAGCATCAACATGATGTTCATGGCTATACCAATCGCTGGATTTAATGTGAACCTCTACATCCCCTTTCGTCAAATGAGATTTATTTACAATAACCGTATCCCGAAAATCAGGGCCACTATCACCATTAGTCCTCCCAGGATAGATTACACTGACTAGCGCATCTTCCGAAGAGGTCAGCTCCCTTCCCACCACTTGTTGCCATATTAGAGCTGCTTGTTTTTCCGAGAATTTTATCCGATTACGTGTAATCATGGCGTAAAAAAATTACCTGTCACCTTGTATCAATTGTTTTAACCTTGGAGTATTGCTCACAATATTTCCTCTTGCCCCTGGAAAAACCCCGCCAGCCTACCTTAATTTGATTCATCGTGCTTCTCTTCGGCTTTGTAAGTAAAGCCACTTCGTTCGGCAATTATGCTGAGCAAGGTCGCCGATGCTCCTCGAGGTCTATACAGCCCCTTTTCCCATTCACTGATCGTTTGTTGCCGTGTGCCTAATTCCTCCGATAGCTTCACTTGAGTCAAATTTAGGTGTTGCCTCAGCGCCCTAATCTCTTCTCTACTCCATTGTCTTCTTTTCTTTTTCCTTTGCTCCATCGCTTAAATATTATACACGGTTCAGTGTAATATTTCAAGAAAAATTTGCCAAATTTCGGTAAAAACCTCTTGCATTTTTGGATTTTCTTGATATAATAAAAAGTTAGCAATCTCAGGCATAGAGTGCTAAAATAAATCTAGGAAAGGAGGAAACATGGCTAAGATTGAACCTTTGGGAGACAGGGTAGTGATAAAACCAACGCCCAAGGAAGAAGTAAGCAAAGGAGGGATAGTTTTACCAGATACAGCCCAAGAGAAGCCCCAAGAGGGCAAAATTATTGCTGTCGGTCCGGGCAGGTTGACTGAAGATGGCAAACGTATCGCCATGGAGGTAAAGAAAGGAGACAAGGTTATTTATTCCAAATACGCTGGCACAGAGTTTAAGCTAGAAGATGAAGAGCTGGTTATCATGCGAGAGGGTGATATTCTGGCCAAGCGGAGTTAAGAAAAGGAGGTAAGCGAATGGCAAAACAAATTATTTTCGGCGAGGAAGCAAGGAAATCATTAAAGAACGGCGTAGATACCCTGACCGATGCTATCAGGGTGACTCTGGGACCACGCGGGCGGCCTGTAGCACTGGATAAGAAATGGGGCGCTCCTTCGGTTCTCAACGACGGCGTTTCTATAGCCAAAGAAATCGAGTTACCTGATCCCTTTGAGAATATGGGGGTGCAGCTAGTAAAGCAGGCAGCCACCAAGACCAATGACCAATGTGGCGATGGCACCAGTACATCCACTATTATAGCCCAGGCTATTATTAATGAGGGCTTCAAGAACATCGCTGCTGGAGCTGATTCCATGGCTCTAAAGCGTGGGGTTGATAAGGGGATAGAGGCTTTAGTTGATGAACTCAAGAAAATGTCTATACCGGTGGCTGGTAAAGAGCAGGTAGCTCAGGTAGCCGCTATATCAGCTATTGACCGAGAAATTGGCAATTTGATTGCTGACGTTATGGAAAAGGTGGGCAAAGATGGTGTTATCACTGTCGAAGAAGGCAAGGGGCTGCAATTCGAGACCGAGTTTGTTGAGGGTATGAAGTTCGACCGCGGCTACATCAGCCCTTATTTCATCACCAACGCCGAACAAATGAGGGCAGAGCTAGAGGACCCCTACATTCTCATTACTGATAAGAAGATATCGGCCATAAACGATATCCTGCCCGCTTTGGAAAAAATTGTCCAATTCTCTAAAAATCTGGTGATTATCGCTGAAGATGTGGAAGGCGAATCCCTGGCTACGTTAGTGGTTAATAAGCTGAGGGGCACTTTATCCCCGCTAGCGCTTAAAGCACCTGGCTTTGGCGACAGGAGAAAAGCCATGCTTCAGGATATAGCCGTTCTTACCGGAGGCACTGTTATATCTGAAGAAGTTGGCAGGAAATTGGATTCGGTGACAGTGGAGGATTTAGGGCGAGCCAGAAGGGTGATTGCCGATAAAGATAATACCACTATTGTTGAAGGCAAGGGCGAGACTAAAGATATTGAGGCTCGAATTAAGCAAATCAGGGCCGAGATTGATATAAGCACCTCGGATTATGATAAGGAGAAATTACAGGAAAGACTGGCTAAATTAGCAGGCGGCGTGGCGGTGATTAAAGTAGGTGGGGCTACGGAAACAGAGCTTAAAGAGAAAAAACACCGTGTAGAGGATGCCTTGTCAGCTACTCGAGCTGCCGTCGAAGAAGGTATCCTGCCTGGTGGTGGTGTTGCCCTTCTCAATGCCTTGCCGACCTTGAAGAAGCTCAAGATGGGGGGTGATGAGGCTACCGGGGTGAATATCTTGAAACGAGCCCTGGAGGAGCCTCTGAGGTGCATCGCTGGAAATAGTGGCCGGGAGGGCTCAGTGGTGATAAATGCCATAAAGGAAAGCAAGCCTGGCATAGGCTACGACGCCTTCAAAGATGAACTGGGTGTAAATATGGTAGAAAGGGGCATTGTAGACCCTCTCAAGGTCACCAGGAGCGCTCTACAGAATGGTGCGAGCATTGCCACTATGATTCTGACTACGGAGTCCCTGGTAACTGACATTCCTGAGAAGGAAAAGATGCCGGCGATGCCAGGAGGAGGAGGATACGAGGGCATGATGTAGCCTTTGTGGCTGGAATTCAACTAAATTCACCAGAAGCAGAAAGAACCGCCGTGAGGCGGTTCCTTCTGTATAATATTAGAGCTTAAGCAATTGCCTTAAAGGCTTTTCCTTGATAAGACTATCTCGATAAGACTCTTCTTCCTTAATCGGTCCTGTTACAGCTAAATTAAGTCCACTATCGGTTAGAATCTCCTCGGCTACTTCTTTTAGCTCATCTATGGTAATGGCATCCACAATAGAAATGACATCGTCTATGTCCAGAATTTGCTGCGTTAATATCTCCTGACCACCGTACCATAACGCTACATTCTGGCTATCCTCAAACCGCAAATATAATCTTCCTTTTGACAATTCTTTAGCCCTGGTAAGCTCATTGGCGGTAATTCTTTGTTTAATTTGAGACATCTCTTCGAGGATAGCTACCACAGCAGTTTCTATTTTCTGGGGGTCAACGCCAGCATAAATAGCAAATGCCCCCGACTTGAGGAAGTGCTCGGTATAGCTGTGAATATCGTAGGCTAGCCCCCTATGCTCTCGTATCTCCGTAAATAGGCGGCTGCTCATGCCACCGCCAAGGACTGTGTTAAGCAAGTCAAGGGTAAAACGTTGCGGGTGGGAGCGAGAAAAGCCGTGAACAGCAAGGCAAAGGTGCGCTTGCTCGATATCCCTGGGCTCAATACGTAACCTGGCTTCCGTTTGCTTGTCATCAGTTATATAGCCAGTTATTAGCTCCCCGGCAGCCCATTTACTAAACAGAGGCTCAATTTGAGCCACTGCTTCTTCATGTTGTATGTTGCCGGCAATGCTAAGCACGGTGTTATTGGGCATATATCTGTGAGCAACGTAGTTTAATAGTTGCTCCTTTGTTATCGAAGATACAGTTTCCCTGTATCCGATGACCTCGCGCCCCAGAGGTTGCTCCGGCCATAACAGCTCGTCTATGAGCATGCTTATCCTTTGCTGAGGAAGGTCCAGGTTCATATTGATTTCCTCGCTGATAATCCGCCGCTCTTGCTCTATTTCTTTGCTATCAAAGAGAGAATTGAGCAAGAGGTCAGATAGCACGTCAAGGGCGATGGGGAAGTGAGACTTAGCAACCTTACACCAGAAGATAGTTAATTCCTTGTCTGTGCCAGCATTGATTATGCCACCAACGCCTTCAATATCCTGAGTTATTTCCTTGGACGTTGGTCGCCGCTGTGTGCCTTTGAAGAATAAATGCTCGGCGAAGTGGGAGATGCCCGCCTCTTCTTCACTTTCGTAGCAGGAACCAGCACCTACGAGGATTGCAAGGCATACTGAGCGGCTATGGGGCATAGTACTGGTGATAACTCTCAAGCCATTATCGAGCACAGCCTTGTTGTACATTACCATGGAATTTTACTTTGTTTTTCTGTTCCCCGTCAATGAACCTTTGTTGCTTACTGACGTTCAGTCCTTCCCACCTCATGGTATAATTGTGAATATATGGTCAAACCCGGGAATGGTGAACTATGACAATCGTAGCCGAAGACAATGCTATTCGGGTTGAGAAGCTTGAACTGGGTCCCTTCGGGACCAACGCGTATATTGTAACCCATCGAAGAACCCAGGATAGTGCGCTAATAGATGCTCCCGCGGAGGCGAACATCATCAAAGATAAATTGAAAAATACCACACCTCAATACATATTGTTGACTCACAACCACATGGACCATATTGGTGCTCTTGCCCAATTACGCGCTGAACTGAAAGTTCCCCTGGCTGCCCACGCTTTTGACGCAAGGAAGCTGACCTCACCCCCAGAGATATTATTAAATAATGGGGACACGGTTTGGTTGGGAGAGCTTAAGTTTACAGTGCTTCATACACCGGGGCACACCCCAGGTAGTCTGTGCTTCAGGGTTGGTCGCTACCTTATATCAGGAGATACCATTTTCCCTGGAGGACCGGGGAGGACAAGCTCCCCAGATGATTTTAAGCAGATAATCAAGTCTATAACCGAGAAAATCTTTGTATTGCCAGACGATACTCAAATATACCCTGGCCACGGGAATTCCACCGTATTAAAGAACGAGAAGGAAGAGTTTGCTGTCTTTACGTCTCGACCTCATGAGCCCAACCTGTGCGGCGAAGTGCTCTGGCTTTCAACGTAGGCAAGGCTAAAGCATTGCCCACTGAAATTGGCAGGCTGATTACCACCATATCTCTATCCGGTAGAAAGCTTCAGCTAGTTCATAATCTTCCCCATGGGCTAGTGCCTTATGTCGTTCCCCGAGACGTTCCTCCAATCCATCAGAAGGATTGTCGCTTATCTGGCTCTTGTGGCAACGCAGGGCGGCAACTTTAGTGGCAAAGGTGGTGGTAATATCAGTGCGATAGTTAGGCTCTTGAGCGCCCCAGAGCAATACCTCTTTGACTTTGTGAGGCGGAAGCCCTTCCTCCAGTAAATCAGGATAGGAATGAAAATCCCTGGCGTAGGGGAAGATGGCATCAAGTGTAACCTGTCCAGTGATTCGATGATCACGGTGCCAGATATAGCGTCGGTATGGGTCAGCAGTGACCACTGTCTCTGGTCTGTATGTCCTTATCAGGCGCACAATCTCTTTTCTGAATTCAGGTGTATCTTCCAGAGCTTGGTCTGGATGGCGCAGGAAGATGACCTTCGTCACCCCTAATAGCTTGGCTGCTGTTAGCTGTTCCTGTTCTCTGATTCTGGCTAGTTCGTCTGGTTTCACAGTTGGGTCACTGGTGCCCTTGTCGCCATTGGTGCATACCACGTAGATAACATCCTTTCCTTCACCTGTCCAGCGAGCTACAGTCCCGGCAACACCAAATTCAGCATCATCGGGATGAGGTGTAATTACCATCACATGAGCTGGCTTGATCATTATGCCTGAGCCTTCTTGGAAGGAGGTACTCGGCAGCAATTGTATAACATTCCTCAGGTTGATACAATTCAAATTGGGAATGTCAACAAAGGCAATGAGCAATTCCCTTTATAATATTAGAAATTATCAACTGGCAGATTTCAATAAGTACGTTTTATTGATTGCTGAGGCCGAAAAACTGGAGCCGACCGGGCGTTGTGTTTCACCACAGTTTGTTGCTGAACAACTAGGGCGGCCAAACTACTCCCCTGAGGAAGACTTGTTTGTCCTGTGCAGTGAGGATATGGTCGGCTATATGGATGTTAAACCAGAACTTACAATCGGGCGGGTGGTTCTTGACTGCTGGGTAGCCCCTGAGCATCGTAGAAGGGGGCTGGCGACAAAACTCCTCAGTTATGCTACAGACCATGCCAAAGAACTAGGAGCCAAAGTAGCCCATGTAAACATAAGGGAGGACAACGTGGCTGCGATGAGGGTGCTATCCGGGCTGGGCTTTAGCCTTGTCCGACGGTTTCTTGAATTGGGTTTGGACATTGCCGATGTTGCCGAACTAGATATGGTCCGGGCGATTCCAGGCTGCCGCCATCTTGAGCCCGGCGAAGAAGACAAACTGAGTCAATTTCAGAATCGTGCCTTTGCTGGCGCTTGGGGATACCAGCCCAATACCGTGGAGGAAATGACCTTTCGTGTAAATTCAAGCACTTGTTCGCGGGAAGATATTGTTGTAATCCACGAGGGAGATAAAGCCATCGGCTATTGCTGGATAGGGATAAGCTGTGAGGAAGGAATGCCCAGTATCAGAAAGGGGCGGATCCTTATGCTCGGGGTGGCCCCAGATTACAGGGGTAAAGGAATAGGCAAAAAATTGGTGCTGGCCGGGTTAGCCTGCCTCAAAAGCAAGGGTTTGCAGGTTGCCGAATTGACCGTCGACAGCGAGAATAAACCTGCCTGTGCTCTTTACCGATCCATTGGTTTTGAGGTTCAAGCCAACACTTTTTGGTATGAAAAGGTAATAAATCAGGACACAGGGATAAGGTAGTTAGCCAATACCAGTTGGCAATCCCTGATAACCGCTTCAGCAATATTCGGCCAACTAAATTTACTTACTGTCGCCCGAATTAACTGGGCAGATTTTTTATCTGTGCTTGGCCGGGAAAGAAGCAAGGCTATTTTATCAGCAAGACGATGAGGAACATTGTCTCTTACCACATACCCAGTCTCTCCTTCTCGAATAATGTTTTTAAAGTCACCCACATCAGTAGCCACTACTGGTGTGCCGCAGGCTAGGGATTCCAGAGCTACCAACCCAAAGCTTTCGTAGTAAGAAGGAACCACACAAACGTCGGCCGCGCTGTAAAAATAAGGTAGCTGCTCATGCTTCACCAAATCCAGAAAAGTAACTGAATTCTCTATTTTAAGATTACAGGCTAGTGTCCGTAGTTGTTCTATTTCATGCTGGCTGTGTTCACCGCCACCGATTACCAGTAGCCTTAATCCTTGAATATTCCGTAGATAGGGCAAAGCCTTTATTAACTTATCTATACCCTTTAAGGGGTCAATTCTACCCACAAACAGAATAATCTTATCATTACCAAGGCCCAGATACTGCCTGGCCTGTGCTTTGTCTAATGCCTTGAACTGCTTCAGATTTACACCACAGGGCACCACACTGATTTTTTCCGACGATGCGCTATAGTGGCGAATAAGCTCTTCCTTTTCCCTCTCTGTTGGAGAGATAATGTGATGGCACTTCTGCAACAGGTCCCTTTCTGTCTCAATACGAAGTCTGGGCTCATCCTCGTCTAGTGCCAAATAATCCCCTTCCCTAAACGCATTTTTAACTGCACCTAGTGTATGGAACATAGCGATATGAGGCACATGCCACCGTTGTTGTAAATATGTTCCTGCTAGCGCGGAAAGCCAATAATGGCTAAATATTAAATCGTACTGGAGGTCATTCTGCCTCCTGAAATTCTCCAGGTTTCCAACAAAATCGGGGAGATGGGAGTACACGGCCAACTTATGTATCTCCTCGTCTTCCCCTGCTTTGAGGTGAATGAGCCTTGCATTCTGATTGAGTTCATAGATTTGGCGGTCTTCGGGGTCATGAACGCGAGTATAGATATCCACTAAATGTCCTTGCTTGCCCAATTCGTAAGCAATCTCCCGGATGTAGACACTCATGCCACCGGTGTCTTTTGTCCCTAGTTTTCCCACAGGGCAACTATGGGCACTGAGCATAGCTATTCTCAGTTGACTAACCGGCATCAGAGTGTGCTCCTCTTCATTGTTGTCAGTTGATAGTTATCTGGCAACTGTAGAGGGGCACTTCCCGGCCACCGAGTTGATATTTGTACGGTTCTCCACCTTTCAAAAAGCTCCATTTCCTTTTACCCCTTTCGATGCTCTCTTTGAGACAAAGGACTTTACAAAGCAGTCCCACGCTTAAATAGCTAAATTGCGGATCATATGCACTGTTATACAGGTAGTGCGAGCCATCGTAGTCAAAACCCATGGTCATCGCCGCCGGTACCTTGTCCAGCTGCAAGATACCTAACCTCAATAGCCCAATCTCAGCCATAGCCTTAGCCAGTGACCTGAAGAACGATTCTCTCTTGTGATTCATGAAGCCGGCTTTATCATCCTTGCTCAATGAAAAGAGCTTCAAAAAAATATCCAGATAATCTTCAACCTCCCGACCGGTCTCAACGCAGCGATGTTCTACACTACCAGCCTCCCATAATCGCCTCAACTTCCGCCTAACTTCGTGGCGCTGCTTGTTCTTCAATATCGCCAGGTATTCATTCCAGGTAGTAGGTAAATCCAATTCCAGAGAAACATCCTCGGGGTGGCAGAGAACATCATACCCCCGGTTCTGGGCGACACCTACGAGTTGAGTGAGCACGGTAGAATCAGGCCGCAAAGGTCTCAGGTCCAGCTTCTTTATACCCCGCTTTCTCAAATCATCAAGCAATACCTTGAAAAAGTCCCTCTCTCGTCCCGCAATAATAACAAAGTCTAAATAGTCAGAGACGTCAGCGCTACCGATAAAAGAAGCCGTTTCTTTATTCACTAGAAGTGGGGCAAAGCCGATGATTTTTCCCCCCTGCCGCAGCGTCCGTAAATACAGTTCACCCTCTCCACCAAATGCCTCCCACCAGACCTTCAGCCAG
>Ga0209977_10001447_pt1 | contig 10415 bp, 19 predicted proteins | sample SumtaG_2_FD_183113 | JGI IMG/M metagenome (GOLD analysis project Ga0209977, IMG submission 183113) | Deep subsurface microbial communities from Indian Ocean to uncover new lineages of life (NeLLi) - Sumatra_00607 metaG (SPAdes) (version 2) | ecosystem: Environmental > Aquatic > Marine > Oceanic... | reverse complement strand
TCCAGGAAGGTGGCGACATCCACCGCATCGCTTATCGTGTCCTCGCCCAGGGCGATTCCCGAGCCGAGCAGATCCAGCAACTTTGTTCTCAGTTCTTTTTTGGTATACCCCTTTATGACCACCAGCCTTATGTCATCTATCTTGATACCGGGTATTTCCAGTTTTTCTTTCGGGATGTAGACATAATTCTCTTGCCGGATCTTGCTTGATTCAAAATCCGGCAACTCGATTATCTTCTCGGCCAAGTGATCCACGCCCCATTGTTCCTCTTTTTCTATCAGATACTCCTTGGGATGCTCCTTGCCGTAGGTTGTGAGATAGTGTGCTATCTGCTCGACCACCAATCGTTTCATATCGGTGTCTTTTATCTTGACCCAGGACTTGTGGAACGAGCTGTTCAGCCTTTCGGCGGTCATCCCGTATATCTCTTCCACCTGACAGATCAATGCGTCGTAATTCGAGTAGTTATAGACGACCTCTGGAGAAAAAATGTATCCCCGTCTGATGGTCTTTTCCAGCAAAGCCTTGTTGGATTTCTTTCGTTTTGTTTTTACCGGGACAGCCTTGAACAGCCTGATGGTGCTTTTCATGACTTATTTATTGATGGCGGGCAGTAGTTGCAATAGCCTTTCGGCAATTAAAATAGGAACTGCGTATGCCATCAATTTCCTCCTTATTTATTATTAGTGGCGGGTGGTAAGCCGAATGTGGTTAGACATTTATATAGGAACCACCTATGCCACTTGTTCTTCCTTTTCATTGGCGGCGGACAGTAAGTCATCCGATTGATTTTGATAGGAACTGTCTATGCCACCAATGTTTTCAATTCCTTTCTTGGATTTATTCTGGTAAAAATCATTTGGAATCGTTTCTCTTCGCGGCCACAATGCGTCTTGATGCGGGCGTTCCTTTCCGATTATGCCAATGATTCTTCTGATTCAATTCCTCCTGCATCCTCATGAAGTCATCATATTGGCTCCCGCTCCGGGTCGACGGCTTGTTTCTCTTCAATTCAATCAATTCGAGTCCAACCAAGGCTTGATTCCTTCTGGTCTTCATGAACGGAAGCATATCCCTTAGCAGTATTTCCGACTGTCGGATGCCAATCCTCAGTTGTGCAATCCTTGATTCCAGCCTTGTCCGCTCATAGCCGAACATGAACCCGCCATAGTGGTGCTGAATGGAACGCAGTGTCCGTATCCTGTCGCCTTGCGACCGAGTAAAAATCACATTCACCGTATAGGTGTACCTTGAGCTTCTCCGCCTCTTGGCTTTTGTTATGCTGACACACCCGCCGCCATCGCAAAAACCCGCAACTGCGGCTTTAATCGTTTCTGACTTTGAAAGCAATGTGGTTGGTTGATAGATCAAGAACCTCTTTCTCCCGCTTCGGTTCTGAACCTTGGGACGGTACACTCCGAATCGGGACCTGTGCCTTTGAATGCTCCCTTCGGAACACCCTGCCAATTCGGCCATCTCGCAATCTGTCAGTTTTTCAACCAGACATTTTTGATGTAGCCAGGTTCTATCCTGATATGGTTTCATTCTTCCTCCTTGCGGTCGATCGCCGATTTCATGACCTTGATCATCTGGGTCATCGTCTCGGCCGCGCGCCTATCCTTTATCCTGGGAACCGGAACATAGCCCACAGCGTCGCAGAAAAATTCCAGGTATTCGATATTGTCGGTGGCCCTTATGAGGTCTATGATTCTATCGGGCGGAATAATATTCTCGCCCCTGACATAACGATACAGGGTGTCGGCAGAAACCCCCATCTTTTTAGCGGTCTCATCCACCCTGGCCTTCTTCTTGATTATGAAGTTGACATACATTAGGGATGCGAATCCTAAATTCTTGCTTTTATTTAGATTGTCAGGCATTTCCAGCTCCTTTATGCTTTGCCTATGGGATTAAAAATACCTGGTTCGAGCCTTCCTGGTCCGCTCGCGGTTTTCGCGGACCACGCGCTTGATCTCGTCGGGGTCGTAGCGGATGAGGCCGTTAATCTTGATAGCCCTTATTATGCCGGCTTTCCTCCACTCGATGAGCGTCTTGACGGTGACACCGAAGAAGACGGCTGTTTCTTTCTGGGAGAGGAGGTTGGGCTGGAGATTCAATTAAGAACTCCCATTCTTTTCAGGAATTTCTCAAGCCTGTGGAGGGTGCGTTCATGGGGGTCTATTTCAATGTTTTCTTGGCAAAGAGTTTTCAATTGTGAAATGGAGATTCCATTGCCGGTCATTGTCTTTATCAGATAAGAGAGCTGTGAATATGTCAGGTCCTCATCAAGGCGATATTCTCTCAATTTAAGTAATAGTAGCTTTTTATGGTTATTTTCCATCGCAAAGGAATAATAAGAAATAATAATAGCCTTGTCAAGATGTTTTTTACATTTTCTGCGATTTTTATTTTATTGAATTTTATGTTAATAGTTTGTTTGATTTGAGGGGCTAAAGTGGACAATTCAAGATTTCAGTAAAGGGGGTTTTAATGAAATCTACAACCAAACAAGACATTGGATTAGCCATAAAATATTTCAGAAAGAAAGTCGGTTTTCGGCAGGTCGATTTGGCCAAGAGAATAAATCCTAAATCGCCGACAAAAAACACCATAAGTCGTATCGAAAGAGGAGTATCGAATTATAGAATCGATTATCTTTTCCAGATTGCGGAAATCTTGAAATGCGATGTATTGGATTTTTTCGATTTGAGGGGGAAACCATCAAAGATAGAACAATTCGAAGAGGCTTTCGAAGAGTTTAGGAAAAAAATAATCGAGGAAATAAAATCAGGAAATCTTGTCTGAAGAAAATAAATTCCATGCCGAAACGCCGCGAGGGTCCCGCAAGAAGCAAGGCCAGCGGATTTTATTATTTCGACCAGAGAATAGGATTCGGCGAAGACAAGAAGCGTGTCCGTTTCTCCCTCAAGACCAGGGATCCCGAAAAAGCCCGCTGGCTCTGGGAGCAGGAATACAGGAAACGCTGGTCCGAATACTACGGGATCGAGTCGCCGATGAAGCCCTCGAGGATCTCCTTTAGGGACTTGGCCGACGAGTTCATCGACTACGAGAGAACCGTCAAGAAGGTCAAGGAGTGGGAGACGATGAAGAATCGGCTCCGGATCATACACGAGTTCTGGGGGGATATCACGCTCGACGAGATAGGCAAAGACAAGCTCATCGGACTCGACGAACACCTGAGAAGCCTGCCGGTCAGCGAAGAGAAGAGGGGAAGGTCGGAGGCCACGATCAACCACTATTTCGGGCTCCTGAAGACTTGCTTCAATTATGCGGTCCGGAAAAAACATCTTCCCGAGAATCCTGTAAGCGAGGTCAGGCCATATACGGTCGACGAGAAAAGGAGGGAATATTCTCTGGAGGAGCTTGAAAGGATCCTGGATGCGGCCGAGCGAGTGGAGAATGAGTGCGGAGAAGGCGCCAAGGCCCAGAAATACATCAGGAGGCTCATCCTATTGCTACTCTACACCGGAATGAGAGTGGGGGAGGTCATCAATTTGAAGTGGGAGAATGTCGGGAAGGACAGGATAACCCTGAAGCGGACCGAGACGAAACAGAGGAAGGAGAAGGTCATCCCGCTGACGGACGGGGTGAGGAAGATCCTGGAGGAATTAAAGGATCAGGGAAGGCGGGACGGCTATGTTCTGCCGCTGGGGAAGAGAGGGAAGGAGGTCGACCTGACCGAGTCGTTCCGGAAGATCAGGAAATATTCCGGAATCCGGGATTTCATCTTCCACAACCTTCGGCACACGGCCTCGACGATCATGGTCTCCGAGGCGCTGGGGAAGGGAGTCGGCTTGGCCGATGTGATGAAGATCCTAGGCCACAGCCGGGTCGAAACGACGATGAGGTACCTCCACGCCGATTTCGGGAGGATGAAGATAGCCATGGAGGTCCTGGAAAGGAAGGCGAGGAAGAAGGATTGACTTTTAATAGCAGGAAGTTTATATTGACTGAAATGCTAAAAACAAATAATAAAGCAAAGAAAAATATAAAGGAGATTGTCGGTCTATCAACACATGAAATCTCAGAAATGGCATCGTGCGAATTTGATAAAAGACTGAGTAGAATAGCTGGAAAAAAAATAGAAGTAGCGACCCGGTCTGATGGTCGCTTGTTTCCAAGCTTATAAGTCCATATTTGGTCGAACTCGATAATCGAGGGTTCGCAAGTCACTCATAAATAAACAAATATAATCCAATCTCGGTGGGGCTGTAGCTCAGCTGGGAGATTTTCCGTTTCCCCTATATTCCACTATAATTCCTTGACTTATAAAGAGTTATGCCGGTTCGCCTTTCACCGCAATTAACCATAATTCACTCAAATTCCGCCTTTCGGTTCATCTTTGGTCGAACTCAGGGTCATTTTGTCTTGACAAGAGCCACTGTTTTTGCGAAAATTAGGGTCTGATGGGTCGGAGAAATGAGAAGCGATAAAATAAGCCCCCGGTCTTCGTCTGTCTTTGCCCTCATATCGAGGGACTCTGACCCATCAAGGGCGCGGACGGGGGCTTTGCTATCATAGGAGGCGGAAATGAAACTACCATCGAGAGGAAAGAACAGGGATATCGAAATGCGGGAATTCGCCGACGAGCTGAAATCGATAAGCCAGACCATAGGCTTCAAGGTTTCAGCTCGAGGCTGGTGCTACATTCTTGAGCAGGACGGCCTGATAACAAAAGCTCAGTTCGATTTGGTAGAGAACCTGATCAACAACGGCTGCAGGAGAGACGGAACATTGCCCATAGACTTCGTGGCCGAAGAAGAGGCGAGGAAATTCAGCGGAGTGGAGAAGCCTGACGAGGAAAGCCCGATTAAATATGTGGGAGGGTGGCTTGACGGAGCCTTGAATGCGGAACATTACTACACGCCGAATTGGTGGAAAGGAGAAGAATATTACATCCAGATGGTTGTCGAGAAAATAGACCTCAAGACATTGTTTGAACCGGTATGCGAAGAATTCCACATCCCGATAGCCACATCGAAGGGATGGTCATCAATGCTCCAGAGGGCCGAGTATGCGAGGAGATTCAAGGATGCCGAAGAGATGGGTCTTAGTTGCGTCCTTCTTTACTGCGGGGATCATGACCCGGACGGCGGAAGAATCAGCTTCTTTTTGAGAAAAAATCTTTTTGATCTCATACATATAAAATGGTCTGACGACACAGAGGGATACGATCCTTTTGACCTGAAGATAGATCCTTTCGGACTCAAGCATGACTTTATAATCGCCAACAATCTGAGCTGGATTGACAACCTCATCACGGCCAGCGGAGGCTGTATTGCCGAAATGGTCGACGGAAAAATCGTCCAGGGAAAAACCAAAAAAGGCAAACCGCATCCGAATTTTCATCTGTCCTATGTCCAAGACTATCTCAACAAATACGGGGTGAGGAAATGCGAGGCGAATGTACTCGTTGTAAAGCCGGAAGAAGGCAGAGAACTTTGCCGGCAGACAATAGAAGAATACTTGGGCAAGGATGCGAAGGACAGATTCCAGGAAAGAAGAGACGAGGTAGTGCGGATTGTCAGCGAATTCAGGGAAAGGACAGGTCTGAACAAAGCGATTCAAAAGGCCATCGATTTGATTGAAAAAGAATGAATTCGCCATCCAAATATCCGCTTGACATCAGCCCCATGGGTTCCTGTATCATGTGCCTTTGTATTTTTGAAAGGATAACAACATATGCAGGAGAAATTGCTCAAAACCGCAGAGGTGGCCGAGATCCTCAGATGTAGCATAGGGACCGTCCTCATATACATAAGGGAGGGGAGATTCTCCCAGGTCTACTTCATCGGCAAGGGGTTTCTCGTAAGCCAGAATGCCGTCGACGAGTTCATTGAAAAGAATAACATCGATGGAAACGGGAGAATCGATTGACAAAAAGTGCTTGACGAAAAGACAAAGGAGTGATATTATTCGAACGATTAGTCAAAGACAGGAGGTTTGAAATGGACGAATTGAAAACCATAGGAAGGAATCTCAAGAGATTGAGGTCTTCTGCCGTTATGACCCAGATGGAACTCGGTCTGAGGGTCGACCTGACGAAGGATACCATATCCAAGCTCGAGCTCGGCAAGCAGGACAACATCGGGCTGAAATACCTGGTTTCGATCTGTCGAGTGCTGGAGGTGGAGCTGGAAGCTCTTTTTATCAAGGATGCCAAGTCAATCCCCATCATTTTGAATGTCTCGGACGGGAGTGTCCGGGCCGTGGGCGAGATCTTCAAACGGGTGCAGGAAATCATGGCGAAATACGGAGGTAAAGAATGAAAAAATCATCTATGAACGTTCAAGGAAAGTCCGGTGACCTTCCTAATGCCCCGGAACCGATGACAATTGGAAAAATTCATTCAAGCCTTGAACACGCTATAAGTCTTCTCGAAACCGAAAAAGCAAAGATGTTTGATTTTGCTGGGCGTTGGATAGGCACACCAGGTAATGATGGAGAATTCCGACTAGACTGTTTAGCTAGCATTGAAAGAGCCATCTCTATCCTGAATGCGGAAAAAATAAAGGATATAGCCTTGGCAATGAAAAAATTTTTAAAGGAGATAAAAAATGAAACTTTATTTTCCCATCAAAAAAGGAGCGATTAAAAAGTTTTTCAAGGAAGAGATTGAGTATCCCGCTGGTTCAAAAATAGGAATGGCAATAGTAAATCTAATCGGATCATTCACTTGCATCGGAGTTGTTTTCATCCTGATTGGACACTATAATCCTAAAGCACCAATATTTATGCCCATTGGAATTGCATTGCTGGCTATAGGTGCTTTTGGATATTTCACCTTTTTGATACTAGACAAACTTTACAAAGATTAAGGAGGTTAAAATGATAAACATTATTATGTATTTCACAGGAAAAGTAAAAAAGTGGAGAAGAGAAAAAAATGATAGGGATAAGCCTGAGCTTATTGAGCGATCAAAATTGAAAAAGATAGGAAGCGTGAACGAAGTACATGGTAACATGGGGGTTTCGTGGAAGGAGTGGTGGTTGGAATTTGAGAATGGGCGACAGCTTGTGGCAAAGGGCGAATCTTACAAGATTGGTGCCTACTATAACATTTTCAAAAACTGCGACGGCTCTTACCATGTGAAGGAAGAAATTCAGGGAACTCCAGGCCAGTTGGGTCCACAAGAACTCAGCGTTCAGGAATGTTCCGACTGAATATCAACAAAGGAGGTTAAAATGAATGAAGTTTATTGTAAGAATTGCAAGCTTGATTTGCCTTTGGGTTGCATTGCTTATCCTCATGGAGTTAAGGGTCCCACAGGTTTTGAAATTGGGCTGAAGGATGCATTAAAGGGACGAGGCCACTGCAAATATTACAAACGGAAATGGTGGAAGTTTTGGCTTGAGACGGGTCCTTTGGGACCTCAAGGGGAACAGGGCATTCAAGGAAGTCCGCTGAAGTGAGAGAGATAGGAGGCATGAAATGAGAACCAAAATACTTATTCTAGGTTTAATCTTTTTAGTCCTGATTGCCTGCAAGAAAGGCATCAAGACTCCCTACTCGCCCGACCGTTGCCCCCCAATGGTGGTGACAAGCAGTCTTAATCGGCATTATTCGATGGGTATCGCCACAATCCCCGAAATGCCGATTTTCACCCATTATCCGTCTCCCACTGACGCTGGCCGTTCAGAAGCGACTTTTTTCATTGTCGTTACTGAAACCTGCGGGGACGGGGGATGCATTGAAGGCAAGATTGGAATGTGGAATACCGAAAAGCCGCTTCCGAGCGACTGGGGCGTACTCCATTTGCTTTTGGAACCGATCGAGGAATTTGGCACTGTGACATATACCTGCGAGATAAATAATCCTGGCAAGCCGAACATCATGCAACTCTGTGTTGATGGAGTTGATTGGAGCGGACGCAGGATTGAGGAGAAAGTTTACGTTCCCTTTGAGTATGCTGAGTGAATTCCGTTTATCTTTTCTGCTCACCCGGACCTTTGGCAAGGCCTTCAGCCGAGTGAAGAAAATCTTAGCGAGAAAGGAGGAGTGAATGAGAGTCAGGTTCCTGATTTTGCTAATCGTAATGATGCCCCTTTTCGCTTCAAAGGATTTCAATTTCTTTGCCCCCCTTTTTACCGAACCCGTCGAAAAGGTCTATTTCATCATGAAGGATGGAACGCTTTTCGAACATACCGATTGTTATGAGAATGTGATTTATATGAGGATGGGAGAACTGGAAAAGGGGCTAAACACTTCCGAAAAGTCTTACAAGATAAAAGATATAGCAATCGTCATCCACAACCACCGCACAAATAAACATTTCACGCCTGAGGACATCAGCCAGCATGAAGACCTGAAGAGATGTGGGTTCAACGGCCTCTTCATGATTTACTGCCACATGACGAACGAGACATATTGCTTGGAGGAAAAAAAGTAGTCTCTCTATTGCCTCTTCTGCTCGCTCGGGCCATTGGGTGGTTGTTTCGCCATTTCTTTCTTCCTCGCTTCCTCTCTTTTTCTCTCTTCTTCTTTTGCGGCATGAGGATCTAACGTTTCAAGAGCCTGTGCGTAGATTAGGGGCGAGCGGTATGTTTTGTCTATGAGCCTCGTCAGCAGGACAATCTCTCTGGCGGACATTTCGAAGAGTCCGTCTGCCTTGTAAATCCTTTGTGCGAACTCGGCATACGCAAGCTTAGTCTCGCCCCTCAATTCCCTTGAATTGCCCCTGTCATCTACCTCAAGAGGGGGATTCGTCAGCACATTCAAGCAAGCGATCTTCAGAGTCAAATCCCTGCCTCGCTTCATGAAGAAATTGCCGAGCGGGTCTACTTTTCTGACCCCTTCTTTATCTTCGATGACCACCAGCTCGGGGATGGTCTTCCCATCGACCTCCCTGAATTTCATGTTTAAATCGATTTTCACTTACGCCTCCTGATTGGATTATCACTTATTTCGCTTCTTGATTTCAAGCAGGAATTCTGCCTCCACATTATCGCCAGCAACGACATCATCCATGCACTGAAACACGAACGCCTTGAACTTGGGTCCCATACCGTCAGCCCAGTCCATGAAGTCCTGCAGGGTATGGAAGGAACGGACTTTACTCAAAATCCGCTTCTCGACATTCCTCAAAGTCTGAGTTTCGTCTAATTTCATTTATGCCTCCTTATAATTTGAATTTCGGGATGCGGAACTTATTAAATCGCATACGCCTCTTTCCACAACCTCCGCATTCCTTTATTCTCAGTTTTTTCGTGACCCAATGCACGATGTCACCGAAACCTATTGTTTTTGCCATGACTTATTTCTCCAGCCAGGCCAGGAACTTATCTGCAATCTCCATCGCTTTTTCTGGGGTCATTTTCCTCACACCATGACGCTCGGTATATGTCAGAGCGATTTTCATCGCATTCAGCTTGTCGATTCTCTTCTGGCTTGCAAGTTTATCTCCAGGACCTCCAACAGTCACTTTCAATTTGTGTCCATCAACCATGATTTCTTCCGTCTCTCCTGGTTCTTTCTTATTCATTTTATCTTTACCTCCATTATTATTTTAAAATATTTGTCTCCAGGTGCCAGCTATGTTAACCCAAGCTCCTATAACCGTTCTCCAGGTGCCAGCTACATTCACCTTTATTTCCGAGACAACTCTAAAAACGTCATTGATGTTTATTTTCATGTCCGTGGGTGTTGTCCAATCACAGCCACAGTCCTCACAATCACCCTGACCAGCATGAATAGCACAAGGATCAGGAGTGTACCCACACTCTTCAAATTCCCAATCCCATATGCAACCACACATGTCGCACTCGAATTCCTCGTGATACCAACAGCTCATGGGACTTCCTGAACATGGCATTTTAATTTCCTATCATTTTAAGTGTACTTTAAGAAGATAGTTCCGATTGTTGTGCCAGCTGCGACTGGCGGATTCCCCGTCCCGTAACAGACATTGACAATAGCATCTGTCAGTCCAGACGGATGGTCTGCTGCATATGCATGGCTTGTAAAAATTCCTCCCGATTTGGGCATCAGACCATCGGCAGCTAATTTAGCGACAAAATTTATCGGGGTCATTTGCCTCAGAAAGCTATCGTTTCCAGTCTCAACAAAGTAGTGGGTCGGCTCGCTTGTTGTCGCTCCCGAGGTGCAGTTAAGATAGTTGCAATATATGTATCCGGATGCGCTTCTCACGACTATCGTGTTGTTGCCCGCTACCTGTGATGCGTGATAGTTGTCGACTCTATCCACATTGAGATTGGTCACTATCGTTGTCGATACAACAGTGAGGGGAGATACTCCCGTTGCTTGGTCCGAATAGAACTTCTTGGCTGTTATCGCATAATTTCCCGCATCCCAATTTCCTGTTAAGGCTCTGGCTCCAGAGGCGAGGAGATAAATACTATGGTCGTCATGCGTTCTCCCGCTCAAGGCTCCGTGG
>Ga0209977_10001446_pt1 | contig 10421 bp, 7 predicted proteins | sample SumtaG_2_FD_183113 | JGI IMG/M metagenome (GOLD analysis project Ga0209977, IMG submission 183113) | Deep subsurface microbial communities from Indian Ocean to uncover new lineages of life (NeLLi) - Sumatra_00607 metaG (SPAdes) (version 2) | ecosystem: Environmental > Aquatic > Marine > Oceanic... | reverse complement strand
GTATCCAAACCTGGATAGTTTCCAGTAGGCTGAATGAAACAGCGGAGCAATCAGGATAATTTTGTCTAAGGGAATTTGCGTGACATTTAAAAGATAATCTACCGCTATTGCGCAACCCATACTGTGCGCTACCAGGTGAAAAGGCCCTGGAAGATTTACATGAGAAATCCGTAAAAAATCTTCAAGTACGGAGACGTATTCAGAAAAATCATAAATTGATGCGCGATCTCCACTTGAAAGACCATGTCCCGGCTGGTCATACAAAGCAACCGTGTATCCATGTTTAAGCAAATTTCTTATCACATGTTTCCAGACTCCTGCGTGATCAAGATAACCATGCAGTGCTATTACTGTTCCTTTTGTCCTTTTTGGTTTGAACACATGAGCAGCAAAGACCTTGTTTTTCGAACTGAAGGTCCCAAAGATGTGTTCTGTGCCGTCGATATCAAGACCGTAATATTTGAAATACCGGCGGACAGATTTCGAAAATGACGGCGCAGTTTGAAAATTTAAAGGAGCAAGCTCCTTCTTCACCTTTTCAAGATGGGCGGCAATTCCGCCGGCATCTATGGTACTTTTATTTGTGGCATGGGCGATACAGATCAGCATAAAACAAGATAGAAAAATAAGACCGATTGAAATCCTTACGCAAGGAGACGAGTAGAAATGCTTTTTCATAGTTTTGTAATATTTTAGCTGTTTGAAAACAAGGCCGCTTGAAAGATAATTAAATTTCAACCGTGTAAAACTCGCGCATAAGTGAGTGTAAAGAAAGAAGTGTGAGGTCAGACAATTACACGGTTGAAATTTAATCACCTTTCAAGCTTATTTGTATAAACTGGTTTCAAAGGGCTAAAGTGTTACATAAAATTTAGTATTAATGTGTATTATTTTCAAGTTTCATTTTTTATTCCTCACTTCTCTTTTTACCTTGGTGTCTTAACGAATCAATAGTTACATTTTTTCTTGACTAAATAAAAATGTAGCTGTAATGTAGCTTTAATATAAACTTTCAATGAGGAAACAACCATGCACAAACTACTTACAGATCAACCCGGTCAAAAGATGCTCCTTCTCGGTAATGAATCGATTGCCCGCGGAGGGATTGAGGCTGGCGTTGCCGTTACTACCACATATCCTGGAACACCGTCCTCGGAAATTTCACTTAACTTTTTTCAGATGTCGCAGGAGAGTGACCTCTATTTCGAATACAGCACCAATGAAAAGATTGCCCTTGAAGTGGCATCTGCTACGGCTAACTCCGGAATTCGTAGCATGTGCATAATGAAACATGTTGGGTTGAATGTGGCTTCGGATGCGCTTATGACCCTTGCCTATGTAGGTGTTAAGGGTGGGTTGGTTATTGTTTCAGCGGACGATCCCTTCATGTTTTCCAGCCAGAATGAACAGGATAACCGGTATTATGGAAAGCTTTCAGGTCTTCCGATTCTTGAACCCTCTTCGGTTAGAGAAGTAAAAGACATGGTCATATATGCATTCGATCTTTCCGAAAAGCTAAAGGAACCGGTTATTTTAAGAACCACAACGCGGATCAACCATTCCACCGCTGTAATAACGTTGGGTGAGATAAAGAAGCGTGTGACAAAGGGAGATTTTACAAAGGATCCTTTCAGCCTGGTACCAGTACCTGCCGTTGCCAGAAAACTTCATGTGAAGCTATTAAAAAACATTGAAAAGGCTGAAAAAATTTCCGAACAATCAGAGTATAATTTTATAAGGGGAAATGGAAACTCAGGCATCATATGTAATGGCGTTAGCCATAACTATGTGTCTGATGCAATAAAGGATCTGGATATAGAAGATAAAGTAAAAGTCTTGCGTATCGGGTTTTCACACCCCATGCCTAAAGCGCTCATCATTGACTTTTTGAAAGGTTGTGAAAGGGTGCTGGTTGTTGAAGAAGGCGAACCTTACATGGAAGAAGCGATAAAGGCATTTGCCCAGGAGGAAGGACTTACCCTCCCCATAAGTGGCAAAGGAAAAGATCTTCTTCCACGTCTTTACGAGTTCAATCCGGCCCAGGTAAGGCAATGTATGGCCAAATGCTTTGACATATCGTTTGCACCGGCAGCAGTTCCGGATCTTTCTGATATTCCGGAAATTCCACAGCGTCCGCCCAATCTGTGTGCAGGTTGTTCACACAGGGCTACATACTATGAAATAAAGAAAGCGGCAGAGGGAATGGAGACTATCTATCCCACAGACATCGGATGTTACACGCTCGGATTATTGCCGCCGCTTTCCATGGCGGATTTTCTAATATGTATGGGATCATCCGTGGGCACAGGCTGCGGTTTTTCCAAAGCGACGGACAAAAAGGTAATTTCCTTTATAGGTGATTCCACCTTTTTTCATTCCGGAATACCAGGTTTGATAAATGCGGTCTTTAACAATCATAACTTTACGCTCGTAATTCTTGACAATGGAACCACGGCCATGACCGGACATCAGCCGCATCCAGGCGTCGACATGAAGGAATTTAACCTTGACGGGTACGGCCGCATCTCCATAGAAGAAGTCGTCAGAGCTATCGGCGTTTCTCATGTCACTGTCATTAAGCCGTTTAATGTTAAAAAGAGCTTAGAGGCCGTGAAAGAGGCCTTAAATTATAAAGGCTTTTCGGTTATTATTTCAAAGGAGATGTGTACATTATACGCAAAAGGGCTTAAGAAACTCAAAGGGAAGCCTTTTTATATAAGTGAAAAATGCAAAAACCACAGGAATTGTATCAACGACCTTGGATGTCCTGCCTTTTTTATCGAGGATAACAGGATTAGTATCGATTCCGACCTGTGTGTGGGGTGCGCGGTTTGCGCTCAAATCTGTCCTGAAAAGGCGATATTGCCGGTGCGACAGAGGGCGGGCGATTGAGGACAGAGGGCGGATGACAGATCTGATTGTTTATATATGATTGACGATTGATAATTGGGGATGAATTTTTCATTTTTCAATCAAAAATCATCAATAATAAATCCAGTGACGGATGACTTACTTAATATAGGATAAGAAAAATGGAAACAACAAGGCTAATTATAGTGGCGGTTGGTGGACAGGGTAATCTGCTTGCTTCCAAGGTTTTGGGAGAAGCTGCACTTCTTTCTGATGTCCCTGTTCGTATGAGCGAAATACATGGAATGGCACAAAGAGGCGGTGTAGTGGAATCGGCCGTTGTATTTGGAGATGCTGAAAGTACCATTATCTCGGATGGAGAGGCTGATGTTCTTGTTGGGTTTGAACCGTCGGAAACTCTCCGTGCCATAAACAAATGTAATTCAAAAACAATTGTTATTACCAATCTTTCTCCTCTTCCACCATTTACAGTGGCCATTGGAAAGGGTGTTTATCCCGATCTGGATAAATTACAGGATTTAATTCGAGCAAAAACGACAAACCTTGTTGCGTTTAATGCTGTTTCCCTTGCAAAGGAAGCAGGTAATGTTATGTCTTTAAATATGGTTCTATTAGGGTCATTGATTCAAACCAACAGCATCCCTATTTCGGCAGACAAAGTAAAAGAAACTATAAGAACAAAGACTAAAAAGGCCTTTGTAGAAACCAATATTAAGGCTTTTGATCTTGGCTTTTCCGCTGCAAAACAAATAACAAGTAACAAATAATGTAAAGACATCGTCAAATAGTTGAGTAGTTAACTACTCAACTACTCAACAACTTGATTAGTTACATAAATAAGGAGGTAAGAGATGGCCTGGAATGACGAATTTGAGTGCATGTCGGTAGAGAAACTTCAGGAATTTCAATTGGAAAAGCTAAAGGAAACCGTGGCATGGGTTAACGAAAAGGTGCCATTCTACAACAAGAAATTCAAGGAGATGAAAATCGCACCCGAGGACATCCAGAGCCTGGAAGATGTGGCCAAACTCCCTTTTACTGTTAAAGATGACCTGAGAGATAATTATCCTTTTGGCCTTTGTGCTGTTCCCTTAAATGAAGTAGTTCGTGTTCATGCATCTTCAGGGACTACAGGAAAGCCTATCACCGGTCCCTATACGGCTGATGACCTGGAGCAGTGGACTGAGTGCATGGCCAGAAATTTTTGGGGGGCAGGAGTAAGACCTGAGGATGTTGTCCAGAACGCTTATGGACACGGCCTGTTCACGGGAGGACTCGGATTCCATCAGGGCGGATCACGCCTTGGATGTACTATGGTTCCTACCGGTGCAGGGATGACCGAACGTCAGATTACCCTAATGAAAGATTTTGGTTCTAATGTATTATGCTGCACCCCATCCTATGCCCTTACAATTGCTGAACGTGCGGAAGAGATGAATATTGACATAAAAGCACTCCCTTTGCGTGTGGGTATCTTTGGGGCTGAGCCCTGGACCGTTCCCATGCGTCAGGAGATAGAGGAACGTTTGAAGATTAAGGCAATGGAGGCCTATGGCCTCACGGAGATCGGAGGACCCGGTGTCTCTTTTGATTGTGAAGTACAGGATGGCCTTCATATTAATGAAGATCATTACCTGGCGGAAATCGTAGATCCTACAACATTTGAGCCTGTTCCGTTGGGGGAAAAAGGAGAGTTGATTTTCACATCGTTGCAGCGGCGTGCAATGCCCATGATACGATATCGCACCAAAGACATCACCCGACTTCGTCGAGAAACTTGTGCCTGCGGTAGAACCCTGATAAAAATGGACAAACTCTCAGGACGCAGCGATGATATGCTGATTATTAGCGGAGTGAACGTATTTCCCTCACAGGTGGAAGCTCTACTTCTTGATATTGATGAGGTAGAACCTCAGTATGTAATTGTAGTTCGGAAAAAAGGATACCTGGATCAGCTTATCGTCAAGGTGGAGGTAAAAAAGGAGGTATACGAAGCCGGAGCTGAAAAGAGGTCTGAAGTGGAAGCCAAAATTGCGGAACACATCAAGGGAATGATGGGAATCGGAGTAGAAATTAATCTGGTGGAATCCAAGACCATTGCCCGCAGCGAAGGTAAGGCCTTGCGTGTTATCGACGAAAGGCCTAAATAATTAGTATCTGAACGAAAATCCTAAAAATCTCCCCCAGACAAGCTGGAACCAAATTGAATATTGACTATTTGTGGAAGGCGCTCGCGCAGCGCAGGCGCTTGCGCCGCGTGTCGCTCCACTGTTTTGATTGGAATTGTCGTGCTAAGATTGGCAGAATTCCTTAAATATTTAATCTTCAATCGAAAATATTCAATTATTTAAGATAGAGAAATTGTACCAGTAAAAATTTTTTTGCTACAAAGTGCACAAAACTAACAACTAAGCGCCTAAATCCCTTAAAACCTAACACCTAAAACTTAAAACCAAGTAAAAAGACGATTTTCTACTTTTTACGAGACCATCAACATTGAAAGAAAAACAAATAATAAATAGAGAAATCAAACCTCCGGCGAGTGGTGAAGATTCCAAAACCCACAGAGACCGCTATCGAGTATTCATTGAGGATGTTACCGATGGTTTCTATGAAACAAATATTCGCGGAGACTTTAAATTTTTTAACGATGCACTGTGTCGAATTTTCGGATATTCAAGAAGTGAGATCCAGGATCACAACTATCGTGAATTCATGGACGAAAAAAATGCCAAGATTGCTTTTGATAGCTTAAATAAAATTTATCGAACAGGCAAGGATGTCTTTGATATAAAGTGGGAAATAATCCGAAAAGACGGTGAAACACGTTATCTGGAAATCTCTGCAAGTCTGATCGTTGACGAAGATGGCCGGAAGGTTGGCTTTCGAGGTATTGCTCGGGACGTTAGCCGGGAAAAGCGTGCTGCTAAGAGTAGTCAGGCTCTTTTCAGAATTGCCAAGGCGCTTCACCAGTATCCACGACTTGATGAACGCCTGGAGTTTATAGCAAAAGAAGTACAAGATCTTTTATTTGTTAAAGGGGCATTTGTTATCCTTATCGATGAGGATAAACAGGAATTCTTTTTTCGTGTTGCCGCCTATGAAGATAAAGAAGCCGTAAAGAGATTTAAAGAGATTAGATTCCCTGCCGATAAGGGAGTTGCGGGGCATGTATACAGGACCGGCCAGCCCTTGATCGTACCGGATACATCTAAAAGTTCCTATTTCTTTAAACATGTGGATGAGCAGTCTGGGTATGAAACTCAAAATATGCTTGATGTTCCTATACAAATTCAGGACCGTATGATTGGTGTCTTATGCGCTGTGAATAAAAAAGAAGGCGAATTTGATCAGACAGACGTTGAATTACTGAGCACTATTGGAAACCTGGTAGGCCTTCCCATTGAAAATGCAAGGATCAATGAAGAACTCAATCGTTCCTTTGAGGAGGTGAAGAGCCTGAATAGGGCTAAGGACCGGGTCATTCACCACCTTTCTCATGAGTTAAAAACTCCTATTTCCGTTCTGGCCGCCTCTTTGGCCCTTTTAACAAAAAAGCTTTCAGGCATTGAAGATCAGAGCTGGAAGAGTATCCTTGATAGGGCGCAGCGTAATCTCGATCGGATTCTCGAGATGCAATATGAGATCGAGGACATTTTACGGGAAAAAGAATATAAGACATATCATATGCTCTCCACCTTGTTGGATGTCTGCACGGATGAACTGGAGGCGTTAGTATCCGATGAATTGGATGATAAAGATGTTGTACAGAAAATCCGCCGCCGAGTGGAAAGTCTCTTTGGACCCCGTGAGTCTATCCCACAGGAGATCCAATTGGATCGGTTTGCAGAAGAATCTATTCAATCTCTTCGCCCACGATTTGCCCATCGAAAGTGTAACTTGGTGACCAAGTTTGAATCCGCTCCTTCTATTTTCATACCCTCCGATGTGTTGTCAAAGATCGTGGAGGGCCTGATTCGCAACGCCGTGGAAAACACACCTGATGGCGCAAGGATCGAAGTGACGGTTAGGAATGGAAAGAAAGGACCTGTTTTTGAGGTTAAAGATTTTGGTGTTGGTATCACAGAGGATAACCAGCGTCTTATCTTTGAAAGTAATTTTACTACCTATGAAACCATGCAGTACTCTTCTAAAAATAAATACGATTTCAATGCAGGGGGGAAGGGCTTTGATCTGCTTCGAATGAAAATCTTCTCAGAGAGATATAATTTCAAGATCCGGATGACATCCAACCGATGCCGCTTCATCCCCCGAGATGAGGACCTCTGCCCGGGAAATGTCGAAGAATGTTCTTACTGCCAGACCATTGAAGACTGCCTGGATTCTGGAGGAACTACTATGATTGTCCAGTTTTTTCCGGTCGAACAGTTTCTTGAGAAAAAAAATGAATAAAACCGTTATCATGGATGGTAATCATGAAAAAAGGGAATAATTGCAATGAAGAAAAAGAGCAGACTTTGAAGAACCATCAGCACTTCTTTCGAGAAATTGAGATCGAGTTTCTGATTCATGAGTTGAAGTCTCCTATTTCGGTTATCGAAGCCGGGGTTCGCATGCTGCTGGAACGTAAAGAAAAATATGGGTCTTTAACCTCCCTCCAAGAAAAAACTTTGAAACGTGCATATAGAAATTCGAAAAAAGTGGGAGAGATGCTGAATAATCTTCTGGAAATCGGGCGATCTGAAGAAGGTTGCTTCATTTGTTGCCGTTTTAAACCTGCAGAGGCAGCATACGATGTGCTGATAGACGCGTTAGAAACTACGGAAGCAACCATTTTCGAACAAATAGCAAAATATACTGGCAAAAGTGAAACGCTGGAATTCCTATCCGGAGGCGGTATTTTCCTGGACATTTCAGCACAGGTAGTACAAACAGAAATGTTTCAGGATGAAATAAAGTTCCGGCAGATTACCGGGAATCTTATCAAGAATGCCCTTTATCACCGGAAGGAGCGGATCGAAATCAAAATGAAACAGGAAAAGGATAACCTTTTAATAGAGGTCACCGATGATGGTCCTGGCATTGAACCGGAACATCACCAGATGGTTTTTCAGCTCTATATGCAGGCAAACGAATATTCAGTATCGCCACGCAAAGGCCATGGTCTGGGTCTTGCAGGGGCACTCATTCTAGCCAGGTGTTTGGGAGGCGATATAGAATTAGAGAGCGAAAAGGGGAGGGGGGCGACATTTAAGTTGCTCATTCCCATTATCTTGGAAAGGGGTAAGGTATCTTGATACCTTCCTCCGAACGAAGCATAGCATTCCAGTCACGGGTTCAGGGTTCAGAGTTCAAAGTTCAACCGTTAAGGTAGTTAAAGTCTTTGATTTTGAATCTAATGCAGAATTCATTCGAGTCTTAAAATTAGCCAAGCGTGCTTGCACTGAGATTAAAAGCAAAAATATGATAAAATCGTAAACCCTGAACCTTGAACCTTTGAACGGTGAACTATTACCAATAATTAAGCTCCCCCATCTAGCACTGATTCCAATTTTCTGGCGGTATGGAGAGTTTCATCAATAATACGCGGCATCACTTCATTCTTTATTGAACCAGCAAAACCTACCACCCATATGGCCAAAGGAAGGCCTCGACGATTTCCCAGGTTCACAGCCACGGCTTTTACACCCGGTAGATACTCTTCATTATCAAGGGCATAACCGGTTTTGCGAACACGATCTAATTCTAACAGGTAGTCTCCTTCATTAACAATTGATTGGGGGGTGAAAGACGGTAGTCCATGTTTTCTGATGTGCCGGAGTGCCCGCTTATCATCTAGTCGAGCTAAAAAGATTTTTCCTACAGCACCTGCCAGTAAGGGGATAGTAGTACCGGCTGGAGAAGATATTTTGAGGGGTTTCGTTGCTTCAGCCGTGGCTATGATAATACCTCGCGTACTACTCAAGACACCCAGGAAAACTGTTTCTCCGATATTGTCGCGTAGCTCATCCAGGCTGGGTTGAGCCTTTTCGCCTACTCTGAGGTAGTTCCAACTCTTGAAGGCCAGATCTACTATAGTGGGTCCGAGGTAGAATTTTTTTCTATCTGGGCTTTGGTCAAGCGCTCCCTCCTTTAACAAAGCCTGTATAAGGCCATGGGTAGTGCTCTTGCTGAACCCTAAGTTTCGTGCCAGTTCACTAAGTCCAGGTTCCTTGCGAGATTTAGCCACAACCCGCAGTAATTGAAAGGCTTTCTTGACTGCCGGAGCTTCATATCTTGATGTATTTGAAGAATCGGATGCAATCATTTGAACGTTACCCATGTTATGTTATTTTTAGCTTTCTATGTAATATTTTAGTTGTTTGAAAACAAGACCGCTTGAAAGATAATTAAATTTTAACCGTGTAACACTAACTAATACCCTCAGACAATTACAAGGCAGAAAATTTAATCACCTTTCAAGCTTATTTGTATAAACTGGTTTCAAAGGGCTAAAGTGTTACCTTTCCATTAACAAATAACGAATAACTTCTATGCTGTTCATCATAATGAACGATAAACAGAATATACGATACAGAAAAATCCTTTGTCAAGATAAAAAAGATTATTTAAAAATTTACAATTGAAGATTACTAAAGGAAATATAGTTAAAAAGTAAAATATGACTTGACAAACGATTGTTTTAAGGTTAAATAAACAAATATAGAATGTTCACCTAAGTGAACGGGGAGGAAGGAATGAAAATTAACAAGATTATGGAAGGACCAAGAGACGGAGAGGTCCGTTGTCTTGCTTGTTTTACACGTTTTAGACCCAAACAGGGAGCTGAAGAGGCAAAATGTCCTAAATGCGAAATCGAATGGAGAATTTCATGGCCATATCCAAAGACCGCAAAGATCAGAGGGCCGGTCTGGGAAAGCTATCCAAAAGATATAGATGAGAATGTATAACCCCAATTGAGGAAAACCCAATTGGGAATTATTCGTTATTTGTTATCAGTTATCGGTTAACAATTAACAAATAAATCACAATAATCAAAAAACAAATAACAAACAAATCACAATGATTAAAATTCAAAATTCCAAACAATTGGTTTTTGATCTTATTTGAGATTTGGATATTGTAATTTGGAATTTATTTGTAATTTGTTATTTCCCCGACAAATCAGGATTTCCGCTTCGCTCCAACCGGTTTATCAGGGAGCTGGTATTATTTTCAAACATAGTAAAGGAGGAGTTATGGCTTTAAATCGAAAGATTGCCTATATTGATCTTAGTAAGGGGAAAATAGAAACAGCTCCTATTCCACTTGAGTGGCGGCGCAAATTTCTCGGTGGGCGCGGACTCGACGCTTTTCTGCTATATAAACATGTACCAATGGGTTGTGACCCCCTTGGGCCTAAAAATGCTGCCATTATCAGTGCAGGATTGCTGGTAGGCACGATGGCATCTGCAGCGGCACGCACTCATGTCATGGCCAAGTCGCCGCTTACCGGGCTAACCGGTTCTGCGAACATGGGAGGATTTTTTGCACCGGAAATGAGATTTGCAGGCTTTGATCATTTAGTTATCAAAGGTCGCGCAAAGAAC
>Ga0209977_10001445_pt1 | contig 10422 bp, 6 predicted proteins | sample SumtaG_2_FD_183113 | JGI IMG/M metagenome (GOLD analysis project Ga0209977, IMG submission 183113) | Deep subsurface microbial communities from Indian Ocean to uncover new lineages of life (NeLLi) - Sumatra_00607 metaG (SPAdes) (version 2) | ecosystem: Environmental > Aquatic > Marine > Oceanic... | reverse complement strand
AGTAATCATCGGTCGTTAAATAATCTTGGACCGTAAAGATCTCTCCTTCTCTGAGGAATTGCATGACATGGTCGAGAGATTCTTTGACGCTTTGTTTGTATTCCTCTTGGGATGCTACCGGTTTGATCGGGGGGAGCTTCCGGTTTCTGTTCTCTTCCAGTTTCAGGAAGGTTATGACCCGGTTGTCTTCACGTTCTACAATATCCAGGCAATCCTCCCACATGTAGGGAAAAAGATGAACATTTTTCAGCCACCAATTGTAGTTTTCTTTCCCAACGCCGGGTTTTGCTGTCATTCTGTGTATGTTCTCTTCGAGCCACTGACCATAGTTCTCCACCGCTTCTTGAACTTGCGTGGCATGCGCGGCCAAATCCGCATGATACTCGCCAAGCCAATCTGCAAGCTTATGATACTCTTCACTCTCTTCCTTTACACTCCAAATAGCCATGATTGCAAAATCTTTGGCTCCTTCGGTCAGATTTTGCTTGGCCTGTTCGTATATATCAGGGATAGCCTTTAGCTGTTTCCTGAATTCATCGATCTTATCCTCCGAGAGTGGCAGGCTATCGGGAATCCGAAGAGTGATGCGGATGACCGGTCCCGCTCCTCCTTGAGATGGAAGATAAAAACAGGGATCCCGGGACCAAGGCCGGAGGACTCGATGGTAAAATTCCAGTCCATTCATCTCTGCGCGTACTAAATGGTAATCGACCTGCTGGGAGACCGGCCATGAGCTTATGTCCATGGATGCCAACCTCTCTTGAAACTGCTTGAGCCTGCGTCTCTGTTCTTCCATAGCTGCTGCTGAATAGTCGGGTACTCCATTCGTCATTTCAGGCTTTTGGAACTCACGAAATTCTTTAAAAAGAGCAACCAGGTCTTCATATTCTCCACTACTGGCAACATTTGCGGTTTCGTTTTCTGAAGAGCCGCAGGGAAATAAAAGAAAAACAGGAAATATGAATAAGACAAAGATAAAATTTCGTTTCTTCATTCTACCAACCTCCACTTCGGATTTAGATAAAAAACTCATATGCGATAGAATATCAAGCCTGAGAATCTAAAGGCAAGTCCTTATAACCAAAAAAGTGAATTCTAAAGAGCTAAACGTTAGTGAATTAAACGTATCTGCTTCATTGGTGGATAGAGAAATTCAACTCCTCGTTCAGTGACAATCACATCGTCTTCAAGCGCCATATATATATGTTTCCCTTTACCCCATTCAGGCATTGGCATGTGTATCGTGTATTCAAGAACAAAGAGATGATAGGCCGGGATCTTCAGTTGAGCTTTACTTGAACGCTGAGAAATACTGGGGCCAACACCATCAGCCGGCCAGCTGTTACCCAAAGGATGAAAACCGATTGAAATCCCGGTTTTTTCGGGATCAGGGATATGGCCACGAATCAAGTAGTAAAACCCGGCCTCTTCTAATTTACGCTTGAGGATTTCAAATGTTTCTCTCCCAGTAAGGCCCACCTTGATGTTCTTGCGGAAAATCTCACGGGCTTTTAATCCATCATCTAAGGTTTTTTGAATCTCGGGAGGCAGGGCAGTTTCTCCCTCCCGAAGAACATACGCGAGTCGTTTTATATCCGTTCGGTAGTTCATATGTACAGTACCAAAATCTATATGAACCAAGTCGCCTCCCTGGATGACGTGATCGTCTATCAAGCTTTCATGTCCATCTGCATCTTGGCAAAATGCAGCCGGCAGAAAAGCCAATTGGATCATGGAATCAAACCCTCTGGCCATGTTCTGGTTTCTCAGCCACCGGCCAAGATCCTTCAAAGTGGTTACACCCGGCTCGACAGTATCAAAGGCTTTCTCCATCACCTCAAGCGTTTCTTTGCACAGTTCTCCATAAAAAACGATCTCACTCATCACCCTTCTCGTGCGAAAATCGGTTATGAGATTCTCTGCCGAAACGATCCTCTCCGCATACGTGTCACCTAACATGTTGACCAGCTTGAGGTAATCTGTATGAGAAATACCATCACAGGCGGCAATCGTTTCCGAGAAATTTACGGCGATTCGATTGGGATCGCGTTTTGATACAAATTTGGTTAAGTCACTCTCAGGACCAAAAATGTCGTATGCACCACAATCCTGAACGATGTCCGATATATTACCCAAAACAGCTCGTTCGACCCTATCTCCCCCACGGTCAGTAAAGATGAATATTCCGGTATTGCTGCCCAGGTCTAATCTGAGAGGATCGAGATTACCTTCTTCACCATTTTTTGTTCCCATGACTTGAATCCACATGTCGATCTTATTATCCTTCATGGCTTGAGGTAAAATGAGGTCAAATTTCTCGTTGCGAATCAGATCCAGCAAGTCCATCATTTTATCTGATTCATACTTCTGGGCGTGGACTCCCTGGACAAGAAAAAGCATGCAAAAAAATATGAGAAGAATCCGTACTTTATTCATAACACTACCTCCTTTAATAATTGAAATATTTTACATTCCTTAAGGTCAATATCCTTTTAAAAAATTAGACTAGATCTCAGGAAAAACAACTCGTGCTGATCCCGGTGCTAGCGAATGACACGTATTTGCTTGATTGGTGGATAGAGAAACTCAATTCCGCGTTCGGTGACAATCACATCGTCCTCGATAGCCAAATATATATGTTTACCCGGTCCCCATGACGGTACCGGCATGTGGATCATGTATTCAAAAGCAAAGAGGAAATAATTTGGAATAACAAGATGAAGACGATCCGGAACAAAAGGAGAAATTCTTGGACCAACTACAACATCTCCATGACCCGTGTTGCCTACGGGATGCATGTCAATATGGATCTGGGTTTTTTCAGGATCGGCATTGCGGTCATATTCATCTGCTGGGTTATAAAAATAGCCGGCCTCTCCCAGTTCATTCTCGATAATTTCCAATGTTTCACCCGCAGTACGACCCACCCTGATGTTCCTGCGGAAAACTTCACGTGCTTTCAATGCATGATCCCAGCTATTTTGGATCTCAGGCGGCAATTCCGTTTCTCCTTCCCGAAGTATATACGCAACCCGCTTTATATCCGTGCCGTAGTTCATCATTTGCACACCAAAATCAACATGAATCAGGTCGCCTCCCTGGATGACGTGATCGTCAGCGTCGTTTTCATCTCCATCCGGATCCCTGAGAAATACACCCGCCCCACCAAATTGGTTCCCGGAACCAAATCCGCGAGCCATACTCCAGTCTCTCAGCCACAGGGAAACATCCTTTAAAGTGGTTACTCCAGTCTCGATGGTATCTAAAGCTTTCTCTATCATCTCAACGGTTAGTTTGCACAATTCTCCATAAAAGACTATTTCACTCATCACCCTTCTCATGCGGAAATCGGTTATCACATTCTCAGACGAGACGAGCCTATCGGCATATTTGTCACCTAACGTATCGACCAGTTTGAGGTAGTCCGCATGCGAAATGCCGTCCGCAATGGCAATCCAATCCGAGGAATTCACGGCGATGCTTTTGGGGTCGCGCTCGGAAACAAATTGTCTGATTTTCTGTACAGCACTTTCTCCCCGTGACCCTTCAATGCTTCGACCAGTATCCAAAATATTGCCAAAAACAGCCCGTTCGATTCTGTCACCGCCGCGGTCTGTAAAGATAAAAACACCGGAATCGCCGCCAAGGTCAATCCTTAAAGGATCGGGATTGCCTGATCGCATTACGTGGATCCACATATCGACATTATTATCACGCATTGCCTGAGGCAGGACGAGATTAATCTTTTCCTTGCGAATCAGATTCAGCATGTCCAATAGAGCTTCTGGATTCTGAGTCTGTGCATTTAATCCCTGGACAAGGATAAGGATAGAAAAGAATGTTAGAAAAATCCTTACCTTACTCATGATTTTACCTCCTCCTTAATTAATAATATTTGCACCATTCATCGTATTACATGTAAAAAGTTTTCCTGGGGTCTGTTCAGATATTGAAAGCCGTCCTCTGTAAATGCGACGATCTGTCCAATGCCAAGCCGTACTCCATTTTCCTCCCAGCCCGGCAAATCGAAATGACTGTAATTCAAAAAATGTAAATTATTCCTTCACAATTCCTTCGGCGCTGTATACTGTTCCTTTGGTAATTGTGAAACTCACTCCATCGACCATACCTTTACGCTCTACACTCATAACCAATTCGAGTTCCAAATACCCCGGCGCATAATCATACGGTCCAAAAGATGTAGTGGTCGCCGGAAATCTATCAGACCTTGTTAGACCTCCTCCGGCAAAGTACACACTAACATTTTGCGCGATAGGATCAGTTTCCCAAGTAAAGGTAACCGGATTGATTAATGGCTGAATAATGTCCGGCTCTGTAAAGCCGTTGTTTTGCGGAAATGGTAAAGGATCATCAGAATCGGGTTCGCCGTACCACAGCTCAACCTGGTCACTTCCGCTTTCATAATGTGCTGTAATAGTGTACAATCCATCCCCAAACCGTTCATATTCTACATTCGCTAATGCAGATAAACTCCAAACACCTTCATTTCCATCCAGTTCAAAACCACGGATTACTAATATTCCATAGTCCGGATCGATCTGTTCATTAGCCGCGCTGTCATCTCTTTCAACTATAAAAGACTCTCCGGAAGGAGTTGTAACCGTCAGAGATTGCACCCGTACTCCAGCATCTTCTTTCGTCCTGACCGATGCTCGTAAATCGTAGTCGTCAATTTGGGAGCGATCAAGTAAAGTAAGTTTAGTATTGGTTGTTCCCAAATTGATACTGGTGATAACCGATACATCATTTGTAATCCCCGAACATGCCGGAATTATAAAGAGCGACAATAATATCCAAAGCTTGATTTGCTTGAACATTTTCCCTCCTTCTTGTTTTACTGGTGAGTACTATCTATTGATCTCTTTTGCAATCATCAAATGAAATCAATGTAATGATAATTTCCACATTTCGATAAAAAAACTACTATGCAAAACATTCTTGTAAAAGCCAATTACAATTGGAGAATTATCACTTCAATTTAACTGATAATCACCATATCAATATTTCTAAAGGAGAATAAATATGATGTTCCTCCTTAGAATCTCCTGAACACTTTTGACTAAATATTAAGGTATGCATATTTCTTTTACAAGGGGTTTTTACTCCCCGAGCTGAACGATTTGCGAAACATTAGCGAATGATATGAATCCCTTGGTTTGGTGGATAGGGAAACTCGACTCCACGTTCGGTGACCATCGCACCATCATGGAGACACATGTATAAATGTTTTCCTTTACCCCATTCAGGAACGGGCATATGGACCATGTATTCAAACGTAAAGGTATGATAGAGGGGGATCTTTATATCCCAGTGCCACTTCGGACCCATAGGAGAGATCCTGGGGGCAAGAAAACCCTTTCCCATGGCATGAAGATCGAGATGGACCTGGGTTTTTTCAGGATCCGCATTTCTGTCATATTCGTCCCTATCTATGTAAACAAACCCGGCCTCTTCTAACTTAGGGATCAGGAGCTCCAGCGTTTCTCCTGCAGTAGGACCCGCCTTGATGTTTTTTTTCAGGATCTCACGGACTTTCATCGAATCTGCCCAGATCTTTTTAACTTCCGGGGGCAGTTCCGTCTCTCCTTCCCGAAGCACATAGCCGGTTCCTCCCACATCCGCATCCATGATCCGTCTCATATCACCGGCACCATAGAGTATCCCGATCAGGTCGCCCCTTTGGATCACATAGTCGTCATTGTTGTGTTCATTTCCGTCAGGATCCCTGACAAAAACATTCTGTGCAAGATCTTCCAGAGTGGTTTCTCCCGGCACGATTTTAGCAAATTCTTTGGCCAAATATTCATTGGCCTTATGGCCCATCCGTTTATGATATTCAATTTCTTTCTTCGTCCGTCTCGACAAGTAATCCAATATCAGGTATTCAGCCGAAACCATCCTCTTTGCATACTCATCGCCCAGTGCTTTGACCAATAAGAGATAGTCCGTGTGCGAAATTCCATCGGTGAGTGCGCGTACTTCTGAGCCTTCGGCGAGCGACAGCTTTTCCGAGTAATTGACAGCGATCCTTTGGGGATCACGATCAGCAACAAATTTGCCGAGACCCTTAAATCTCAAGTCCAATTCTGTTTCCGGGACTTTGTCCGGTTCTTCGGGCATGTAATAATTCTGTTGATCTAGATCTTCGGCTTCTTCGCCTTTGATGTCGTATGCTCCGGGGTCTACAACTTCACGGCTAAATTTAAAAACGGCTCGTTCGATCCTGTCACTGTCGCGGTCGGTAAAAATAAAAACTGCTGAGTTGCTGCCGAATTCATAGGCCAGGGGATCGGTCGCCCATGGCCGGACCACATGGATCCACATGTCGATCTTGTTTTCCCGCATGACTAGAGGCAGGTAGATATCAAACTTGTCCCGGCGAATCTCATTCATCAATTCCACCGTATCTCCTGGTTCTCGCTTCTGGGCTTGGAGTCCCTGGACCAGGAAAAGCATACAAAAAAACGTGAGAAAAATCTTTACTTTGCTCATGATTTTGACTCCTTTATTAATGATCTTGGATGCGTTGCTAACGTATTATAATTATTTTTTCGTGCCAAGGATAGAGCGCCTCGATGCCCTTTTCGGTGACGATAGAATTGTCTTCGTAACTGATGCTCAACCGTTTTCCCCACTCCGGGACCCAGGTGTGGACCATAAACTCGAATGCAAAGATGTAGTTTTGCTGCACCATAAGGTGGGCGCGGTCTTTGCGCCACGGAGCGATCGACGGCCCCACCGTGACATCACCGACGCTGGTGTTCCCGGTGGCATGGAAGTCGATGGAGAACCCGGATTTATCCGAATCTCCGAGCGCATTCATTAAATCCCTGTACTGTGATGAAACATCGTCGGAAGGAGTATGAACAAATCCTTCTGTTTCAAGAGCTCGAACGATCGCCTTGAGCGATTCACCTGCAGTCAGACCGATCCTAAGGGTCTTACGGATAACCTCACGCGCCTTGATCGCGCGGTCCCATGCATGCTTTAGACCTTTTGGAGCGTCGGTCTCACCTTCCTTAAGAATATAGACATTCCTCTTGAAGTCCGTCCCGAAGTTCAAGTATCCGATACCCATATCCAAAGATATGTAATCGCCGCGCTGAAAGACATATCCCGGTTTCCGGGTCTCTGAGCGGTCTGATACTTCGGAATGCGATACTCCCGGCATGTAGGGAAGATGTAAGGTTGCCGCTTCAAACGATGGAAAGATTCCTTGCGCCAACAGCAGGTCCTGTGCCCACCAGCCGACTTCTTCACGAGTCGTTATCCCCGGCTTAATCCTCCGGAGAGCCTTATCTATGATCTGTCTTTGAATTTCGCAGGCATTTGCGAAGGCGATGATCTCCCTTTGCACTCGTCTCACGCGGAAATCGGTGATGACATTCTCTGCTGACACAAGTCTGCCGGTGTATTTCTCACCCAATGTCTTGGTAATACTCAAATATGCTGTATGAGAAAGACCGTTGGCGATTGGAAGCCAGGTCGACATGTTGACTGCGATGACTTTGGGATCCCGTTCCTCAACAAATTTCCGCAAGTCTTGTCCCGAGCCGATAATATCGTAGAGACTGTCTTGATCCTCGCCACCCAAGATTATCCGCTCGATCCTGTCACCACCCCGGTCGGTAAAAATATAGTAGCCGATTGGTTCCCATGCTCTATATTCAAACCAACCCCCTAAGTCCAGGGCAAGAGGATCCCTTTTTCCGCTCTCCACAACATGGATCCACATGTCAACATTGTTATCCCTCATCGCACCGGGAAGAACGAGATCGAATTTTTCATGCCGTATGAGTCTCAGCATCTCATATCTTTGTTTTGATTTTTGCGCGTAGACATTGAATCCGGACACAAGAACAATAAGGGTAAAAAATACGGTCAGGATACCTTTTTTACTCATGATTTTGCCCTCCATAACTCAATTCAAAAAAGCATAGCTACAAAAAATATAATTTCAGGAAAAAGTGTATATTTTGTGAATTGCTTGGATCATCTTAAGATCCAGACAAATACACCTATCAATAATGCCACTGCTACCCAGGTTGCAAGAAATCCCAGCACACTCTCAAGGCTGGGTTTCGTGATCTCAAAATCGGGATGATTTATTAAAACTGATCGCGGAGCCGGTTCTGTTCCTTCAGGAAGAGTCAGCGGTTCAACTTCGGGTTCACCCGGTTTGACCGGTGTGCGAATACATTCATAAACACGATCCAACGTCTCTTTATCCTGTGGTTTTGTAAAAAGACTCACAAACACCATGACCGCTAGCCCTACTGTCAAGTAGAAAATCATCTGCCATGGCAGAGAAAATGTGCCTTCATAGAGCATGAAGTCAGGAAGGTAGCGGGCAAAACGAGCATTGAAGTCCCAGCCAATAAAATCAATCTTCGTGGTGAAAAACCAGGCTACAAAACCGCTTAAAGTTGAAGCCCAGGCCGCGGCAGCTGTTGCTTTTCTCCAGAAAAAGCTGACCCAAATGGCAATTCCCATCATAGCCTGCACCTTCCAGAAGATCTCTAAGCCCTCCACGACACTTGTAAAACGGAACGCAAAGATGATCCCCCCGGCAACAACAGCCACAGATGTGATTCTCCCTATAAAGATATAATGTTTTTCATCCTGATCTGGCTTGATCAGGGGTTTATAAATATTTTCTGTAAATAGTGCGGCTGATGAGACCATAAAACAATCACAGGAACTCATGACTGCTGCCAGCATGGAAGCGATAAAAAGCCCGATAAGACCCGGTGCTATCATCGGCAGTAGATCACGAGCCATCAAACCATAAACATAATCGATATGGATCGTTTTGCCCGCGTATAAACCTATGCCGCACAGACCTATAAGAACCCATGCGATTGTGCATACGCGTTTTAGCAGCATCCCGCTTACAAGCCCTATTCTTGCTTCTTTCTCGGTTTTGCCGGCGCCGCACATGGCCATGGAATAAGGAGCTGTGACCCAGCCGATAAGGGCATTAATGGCAATTATTATGACGTAAAGTGTCGTGATCTCACCGGGAGCCACGATCTCGAAAACTGACGGATCATTGACGATCGTTTTTAATCCTCCCAAACCTCCCACGGCGGTTAAGGCAAAAGGTAAGATCAGGAAAGAGAAGACAATCGTTAAAACTCCCTGAAAAAAATCTGTGATAATGGCAGCATTCAATCCACCAGCTACACCATAAATCACAAAAAGACCTGTCATCCCATATATGGCAAAAGCAGGGCTGATTGCCCCACCCGTTACAGCTGTGATCACTGCGCTTGATGCTTTGAGGATTACACCGATACTGACTGACAATTGTGCCATGCCGACAAGGGCAAACAGGACTGCGACACTTTGACCATAACGCTTGAATAGATAATCTGCGGTCGTGACCGCCCGCATCCGCCTGAATAGCGGAGAGAGTAACCAGTAGAAAGGTGTTGCAAACAGCCATAGCCACTGATACCAAATTCCGGAAGCCCCGGACTGGTACGTCTTTGCCGCTACAGTGACCGCCTGATCCGTGTTTGTTCCTGTCCCGAACGTAAAGAACATCATCATGATCTTTCCGAAATTACGATCGCTGATGAAAAAATTTGACGCGGTCCTCACTTTTTTAGCAGACCAGACTCCTACAACCGTTACACCAGCCAGATACAGAAAAACTACCAGCCAATCAATAAACATAGAAAATCTCCATTTCCCGATTACACGATCAATCTGAATCCAACAGGACTTTCATCTGATCTTCAAAGCCGGTCAACTCCCACCGTGTCAAGGCAATAGGGATAATGCCTCCGCCCATAAAATCATCAAAGAATTGTCGGAGGGTGAAATCATCGCCCAACTGTTTCGACCGTTCGGCCATTAGCTGCTGCATCATATTCTTTCCGACAATGTAGTTCGAGCTGTGCCCCGGTGCGCGCAGGGTCTCTTCAATGTCCCACCATACCGCGTCGCCGTCCGGTTCTGCCCAGGGATAGGGAATCCCGTCAGAAAAATTCTTAATCCCATCCGCTAGCGTGTATTCGTTGCTGTGCATTCTTAAGTCCGACAGCGCACGAGCTGTCCGGAACGCCAACCAGATGTAGGCGATCTCTCTTGATCTCGGACGTTCATCGAATAGACCTGCCTGCATTAACCACTCTTCAATACCGAATGCCAAGGCTTCGGACCTGGCCTCATGCATATCGAAAAGACGAATATCACTGCGAATAGGCCGATTGTCGCCCATCTGATACCAGATCTTTCTTCCGCTGCCATAATAATGGCCAAATAAAACGTGAAGAACATTGGTCATCGGCTCACGATCATTGGTCTGTTCGAAATATCCACGATAGTTGGGCCTGAGGTAGGCGCTCATACCCCACTTTCGTGGATATTGTTCTGGCGGAAGAGGTTTTAGGT
>Ga0209977_10001444_pt1 | contig 10431 bp, 11 predicted proteins | sample SumtaG_2_FD_183113 | JGI IMG/M metagenome (GOLD analysis project Ga0209977, IMG submission 183113) | Deep subsurface microbial communities from Indian Ocean to uncover new lineages of life (NeLLi) - Sumatra_00607 metaG (SPAdes) (version 2) | ecosystem: Environmental > Aquatic > Marine > Oceanic... | reverse complement strand
AAATCACGAATGAGAGTGTGGCTGAGGAGCTGGGTGGTTTACCCAAGAACAAGCTTCATTGTTCGAACCTCGGGGCAGACGCTCTCCATGCCGCCATCAAGGATTACCAGGAAAAACAAAAGGGCGCACACAAAGAGAAAGACGAAGAGGTTCCTGCGGAGAAACCGGCTGAGAGCGAGGCGTGCCGCTGTCCCTACTGCGAGGGTCCACTTGGAGAGTTGAAGGATTTTTGCGGCGCCTGCAATCTTGAACTCGAGGACTGCCCGGAGTGCGGAAAGGCCAAGAAAAAAGGAGCGAAGGACTGCCCTCACTGCGGAGCCACAAAGCCGAGAGTCTAAGAGCATTGAAGGATTTATGTTTGCTTGACCCACATACAGATGATACGGAGGCTGAGGGAAGATGAAGGCTGATGTGAAGCTGGATTGCTTCGGGCTGCTCTGTCCTATGCCCATCATCCAGACCGCGCAAAAAATCAAAGAAATGAAGATTGGCGAAGTCCTGGAAGTGGCCTCGACGGATCAAGGGATCAAAGAGGATGTGCCTTCCTGGTGCAGGCAAACCGGGCACGAGTTTTTGGGATTAGAGGAGGATGGCGAGATCATCCGGGCCTACGTCAAGAAACTGAAGGACTGAACAAGCAGATGCTGAGAATAACGATTAAAAAGGAAGGGAAGAACGCGCGTGTGCTCCGCCTGGAAGGAAAGATATGCCAGGAGTGGATTAAAGAACTTGAAGCCGAAATCAGCCAGGGTTTGGATGAGGGGAAAAAGATAATCCTTGATTTCTCGGAAGTGGGTTTTATGGATGAGGAAGCGGCGGATATGATCAACCGCTTTCCTCTGCAGAATGTCGAGAAAAGAAACGGCTCCTTATTCATCCGAACAATGCTAAAAATAGATGATCGGGGAGAAAAATGAAAAAAGAGGAAATAAAGGACAGGATTAGCAGATTGAAAAAAGAGAGGAACGCCGTCATTCTCGTTCACAATTATCAGGTCGGTGACGTCCAGGACGTCGGCGATTATATCGGAGATTCGCTGGGATTGAGCCAGCAAGCCGCACGGGCGAAGGAAGATGTCATTGTCTTCTGTGGCGTTCACTTCATGGCGGAGACAGCCGCGATCCTGGCTCCGGAGAAGACAGTTCTGATGCCGGAGATCAAGGCCGGGTGTCCGATGGCGGATATGATCACCGCAGAAGAACTTCGAGACTGGAAGCGGAGTTACCCGGGAAGAAAGGTCGTCTGCTATGTCAACACCTCTGCGGCAGTCAAAGCCGAATGTGATGTCTGCTGCACATCTTCGAACGCCGTCAATGTTGTGAATTCCATCGAAGGTGAGGAAATTCTTTTTGCGCCGGACAAAAACCTTGGGGCTTACGTGGCCCGCCATACTCAGAAAAAGATTATTCCCTGGGATGGGTATTGCTATGTTCATAACAACATTCTCGCAAAAGATGTCAGGGATAAAAAATCGCTCTATCCCGAGGCAGAGGTCTGGGTTCACCCGGAATGCCGGCCTGAAGTCATAGATATCGCGGACAAGGTTTTGTCCACCGGGGGGATGGTGAAAGAGGCCCACACTACGACCAAGACAGACATTATCATCGGGACTGAGACGGGTATAATCTACCGGATGAAAAAGGAGAATCCGACCAAGAATTTCTATCCTGCAAGAGACCAGTCTTTCTGTTCGAACATGAAGAAAACTGATTTAAAGAAAGTCTTAAGGTCTCTGGAAGATATGGCACATAAGGTCGAAGTCCCTCCGGAAATAAGCAGGAGGGCAAGAGGAGCCATAGAGAAAATGGTCGCACTATAAGGAGGGAAAAATGAAAAAAAGAAGCGAGGAAAATTTAAAGAATGCTTTTGCAGGAGAGAGCCAGGCTCACATGAAGTATATGGCTTTTGCGGATAAGGCGGAAAAGGAGAATCTTCCGAATGTCGCCCGGCTGTTTAGGGCCAATAGCTTTGCTGAACAGATTCATGCCGCCAATCATCTCAGGACTCTATCAGGCATCGGGAAGACCTCTGGAAACCTCAAGGAAGCCATCGAAGGGGAAACCTATGAGGTGGAAGAAATGTACCCTTCTTTCATCAGTATGGCTCAAGAAGAGCAGGAGAAAGGTGCAGAAACGGTGACCAAATGGGCTTTAGAGGCCGAAAAGGTCCATGCGGGGCTTTACAAGAAAGCCAAAGGCGCCGTGGATAACGGACAGGACATGGAGTTTATGCCTGTCCATGTCTGTCAGGTGTGTGGATTCACTCTCGAGGGCGAAGCTCCCGAGAAATGTCCGCTGTGCGGCTCTCCCAAGGATAAATTTTCAAGATTTTAAAATTTCGGGAACGTTTCCATATGAGGCTGATATGAATTTAGATCCAAAACTTCAACCTTATGAGGTCCTGGCTGTGGCCGTCCGTTCGGAGGTCGATGCCGCGGATTTCTATTCCAGACTGTTGGAGAAGATCAAGAATGAGCTTCTGAGACAGAAGCTCAAGTTCTTGATCTTCGAAGAAAAAAAACACCGCAAGATACTCGAGAGGCTTTTTTCTCAAAGATTCCCTGAAAAAAAACTCAAGCTCCCAAAAAAATCCTTCCTCCCTCCGGTCAAGGCGTCACTTAATGACAAAGCCTCTGTTCTTGACCTTTTTAAAGCCGCACTCCAGGTTGAAAAAACCAGTGAGCAGTTCTATGAAGAGGCGAGTGAGAAGGCAGAGGATGAGAACAGCCAGAAGATACTTGCATATTTAAGCCGGGTGGAGAGGAGTCATTATTTCATGGTCAAGTCAGAGATCGATCTTCTTGAGAAATTTCCAGATTACTATGATGTCGAAGCTTTTCATTTTGGCCATGACATGGTGCATCTTGGACCTTAGGCCTGACATTCACGCCTCACGCTGAAAGACGGTCAAACAGCCGGGAAAAAAGACAGAGCAGAGCTCCTCTGCTTTTCTATTTATTCAGGTTTTGTATATAATCATAGAGCAGGCAGAAAGAAGAAGGGCATTTCTTTCAACACCCGTTCTTGCGCAGACCCAGCAGGTTTTTTTCCAGTCGGGTTTTTTTGAGAGAAAAGATGATCAGCGGAACGTCCCCATAATAAGGAGGAAACGAAAAAGTGGCGCGTTTACCGAAAAAAATCCGCAAAAGAGATAATTCTCTGGTTGGCTTTGATAAGCAGAAAATAGAGAGGGCCATATTCCGAGCGGCTCTCGAAGCTCTCGCCGATGAAAAGAAAGCCGCTCATACAGCCGATATTTCCACAGAGAAAGTCCTGGAGAGAGTAACTGAGGCCTTTAAAGACAAGATCCCTTCTGTTGAAGAGATCCAGGATATCGTGGAAGAGGTGTTGATGCAGGAGGGTTTGAGCTCTGTTGCCCGGAGCTACATCCTCTACCGTGAAGAACATCAAGACATCAGACAGGTCAAGGTCATTTATGGCGTCAGGGATGACCTGAAACTTCCTTTGAATACTCTTTTTGTCCTCAAAAAGCGCTATCTGTTGAAGGATGATGAGAAGAACATCGTCGAAACACCCAGAGAGCTTTTCCGCAGGATTGCCGGATGCGTCAGTGAAGGAGAGGCGAATTTCAAATCCAAGAGAAACAAAAATGAGGTGGAAGAGAAATTTTTCCGGATGATGACCAGTTTTGAATTTTTGCCCAATTCTCCCACACTGATGAATGCCGGGACTTCACTCGGTCAGCTGTCTGCCTGTTTTGTGCTCCCGGTCGAAGATTCCATGGAAGGGATCTTTGGAGCTTTGAAGAATATGGCTAGGATTCATCAAACCGGTGGAGGAACGGGTTTTGATTTTTCCCGGTTGAGGCCGAAGGGAGACCTGGTTTCTTCCACTAAGGGGGAAGCCTCCGGTCCTGTTTCCTTCATGAGCATTTTTAATCAGGCTACTGGGGTCATCGTCCAGGGAGGCAGAAGACGTGGAGCCAACATGGGTATCCTGCGCTGTGACCATCCGGATATCGTTGATTTCATCGAAGCCAAGATTGAGGAAGGGGCTTTTTCCAATTTTAACCTTTCTGTGGGCGTGACCGATGGATTTATGGATGCTGTCAGAAGAAACAGCAAATTTGACCTGGTCAATCCCCGGACAAGAAAGACTGTCAAATCCGTCAAGGCCAGAGTTCTGTTTGACCTGATCGTGTACTCTACGTGGCGTACGGGAGACCCGGGACTGATTTTTCTCGATGAGATCAACCGCCGGAACCCGACTCCTCGGCTCGGTCGGATAGAGGCGACGAATCCGTGCGGTGAAATTCCCCTCCTGCCCAATGAGAGCTGCAACCTGGCATCGGTCAATCTGTCGAAGTTCGTGAGGAACGGTTCCATGGAATGGGAAAGACTGGAAGATGCTATTGAATGGGGGGTGCGCTTTTTAGATGATGTGATAGAAGTTAACTCCTATCCTCTTCCTCAGATTCAAGAGATGACCTTTGCCAACCGCAAGATCGGCCTGGGCGTGATGGGATTTGCGGATATGCTGATTAAATTGGGAATTCCTTATAATCAGGAGAGTGCGGTCCGGATGGCGTTAAAGGTCATGAAATTTGTCCGCGACGCCTCCCTTAAGGCATCCCAGGCACTGGCTCGAGAGAGAGGCGTATTCCCCAACCATAAGGAGTCCATCTATCCGAAGAAGAACATGCGGATGCGCAATGCCACTGTGAACACTGTGGCTCCGACCGGAACCATAAGCATCATTGCGGGCTGTTCGAGCGGGATCGAGCCTCTGTTCGCGCTCAGCTTTGTCCGCAACGTTCTATCCGGGAGAAAACTCTATGAGATCCACTCCCTGTTTGAAGAGGAACTCAGGATGAGGAGCCTGTATTCAAAAGAGCTCCTGGCTGAGGTCGGAAAAGTAGGATCAATACGGGACATCAAGCAGTTCCCTGCGGATATAAGGAAAGTCTTTGTCACCGCCTTTGATGTTCCCCCTAAACACCATCTGCGGATTCAGGCCGCTTTTCAGAAATACACCGATAATTCTGTTTCCAAAACCATAAATTTACCTTTTGACTCCACTGTGGAGGATGTGCGCAAGATTTATCTGTTGGCTCATGAGTTAAAATGCAAAGGGATCACGATATACCGCTACGACACCAAGAAGAACCAGGTGCTGGCTTTTGATTCGCGGATCGGAGAAGAGCGGGAAGAACTTCTGGATTTTATCATGGCCGAATCCGAGTACGCGGGAGGATGCCCTTCTGGGATGTGTCCCTTTTGAAACGAGGCAAGGAGATGAAAAGCGCAAAACAGAGAATCGGGGAAATTATTGCAGTTTTATACAAGGCTTATCCCAAAAGCCGGACCGTTTTGAGGTTTGAATCGCCTCATCAGATTCTAGTGGCGACCATTCTATCTGCGCAGTGCACCGATGAAAGAGTCAACCAGATCACTCCATCACTTTTCAAAAAGTATCCGACTCCACACGATTTCGCTTCGGCGGACCCAAAAGTTTTAGAAATGGAAATCAAATCCACAGGCTTTTTCAGGAATAAAACCAAGAGCATCATCGGAGCGTCCAAAAAGATCGTCGAGGATTTTGACGGAGCGGTCCCGGATAACATGGAAGACCTCCTGACTCTTCCCGGAGTGGCCAGGAAGACGGCTAATATCGTCCTTTCCAGTGCTTTTCAAAAAGCAGAAGGCATCGCCGTCGACACTCATGTGAGACGTCTGTCTCAGAGATTGGGTTTGAGCAAGGAGAATGTCCCCGATAAAATTGAACAGGACCTGATGGCGATCGTTCAAAAAAAAGACTGGATCGATTTCAATTACATGCTCGTCCTCCATGGCCGCAAAGTCTGCCCATCGCGGAAGCCGCGCTGTCCGGAATGCCAGCTGAGGCACCTTTGCCCTTCGGCGAGCGAGTTTTATCCTGAAAGCGAGCTGAATATTCATAAATAATCCAGATGATCAAAGAAGCCATGCTCTACCGCACGCTTCCTGGACAGAAGGTCTCCTGTTTTCTCTGCGGTCATCTGTGTCAGATTGTGGACTCAAAATATGGATTTTGCGGCGTCAGGCAGAATAAAGAAGGGAAGCTCTACACTCATGTCTACGGGGAAGTCATCGCGGCTCAAGTCGATCCCATCGAAAAAAAACCTCTCTATCATTTTTTACCAGGAACAACATCCTTCTCTATCGCGACCATAGGATGCAATTTCCGCTGCCCGTTCTGTCAGAACTGGTCGATCTCTCAGTCCAACAAGAGGAAAGACGGCGGAGTATCCGGTCACACGCTGCTCCCCGAGGATGTTGTGTCTGCAGCCGAGAGATACGGCTGCCGCAGTATTTCCTACACGTATACTGAGCCTACGATTTTCTACGAGTATGCTTACGACACAGCTCAACTCGCCGCAAAAAAGGGATTGGCCAACATATTCGTGACTAACGGCTACATGACTGCTGAAGCTCTGGAAACTTTTCACCCCCATTTGAACGCCTGCAATGTGGACCTGAAATCTTTCCGCGAGGAGTTTTATAAGGAGATGTGTCAGGGGCACCTGCAGCCTGTCCTGGATTCGATCCGGCAGATGAAAAAGATGAACATCTGGGTGGAAGTCACCACACTCGTGGTTCCAGGCCAGAATGACAGCATCGATGAACTCCGGAGCATTGCCCGGTTCATCGCCGAAACAGACCCGGATATTCCTTGGCATCTCAGCCGGTTCCATCCTGATTATCAATTCACCGATGCTCCGGCAACTCCCGTCGAAGTCCTGCATAAGGCGCGTTCCGTCGGTGAGGAAGAAGGGCTTCGCTACGTGTACATCGGGAATGTCTGCGGGGAGTCAGAAAGCACCCAATGCCCGTCTTGTGGAAAGATCCTTATCCGGAGAGATGGATTCCATGTTTCGGATAACAAAGTGAAGGATTCCGCATGTCCCTTCTGCGGAAATAAAATAGGCGGACGGTTCGAGCAGAACCCGAAGCCAGAATAAATCAACAGGAATGTGCGGAGGGATAGAGTGAGCGGTTCCGCATTGGTCACAGACCTGGATGAATTGACAATGGCGGTCAGCGATTTCGAACATCATCTTAAGAATAAAATGAGTGAAGATTTAGAGAAAGCTTAGGAATGGAAAGATACAAGTTTCTCGCACACACTGCCGATGCGAAATTCCAGGCTTTTGGAGAGACCCTCGAAGAAGCCTTTGGCAATGCGGCTTTGGCCACGGCGTCTTTGATGTGGGACTGGCAGGAGATTGAACCAAAAGTTGAGCTTGAGGTGGAAATCAAAGGGAAAGACCTCGAGCAGCTGCTCTCCAGCTTTCTGGAAGAGATCATCTATCTATTGGATTCCAGATCGTTCCTGTTGAGCTCTCCGGATCACATCAGGATCGATAAAACAGAAGGCCTGTACAGATTGAAGGCTCTCTTCAGAGGAGATAACTACTCTGAAAAATATAAAATCCATGGCGATGTGAAGGCCATAACCTACAATGAAATGGAGATCGAAAGCAAAGACCGTTTCATGGTTCAGGTTGTGGTCGATGTTTGAGGTGTTAGGATGGATCTAAAAAAGATTAATGATTATACCTGGGAAATTCCCAAATCCGGGGATATGAAGGTCCCCACGGTGATCTACACGTCTTCGAAGCTTCTCGAAGGTGTGAAACGCGATCGGACACTTCAGCAGGCCAGGAACGTGGCCTGCCTGCCCGGGATCCTGAAAACCGCCTATGTGATGCCCGACGCCCATCAAGGATACGGTTTTCCGATCGGTGGAGTGGCGGCTTTTGACCTGGAGCAGGGGATCATCTCTCCCGGAGGAGTCGGCTATGATATCAACTGCGGGGTGCGGCTGCTGAAGACGGACTACACAGAAAAAGATATCCATGAAAAAAGAAAGCAGCTTTTGGCCGAGATTTTCAGGGAGGTTCCGGCCGGAGTGGGTAAAGGAGGGATCACGCGTTTGAACCGGAACGTTCTCTTGGAAGTTTGTGTCAAAGGAGCGGAATGGGCAGTGGAGAACGGATACGGTTGGAATGATGATTTGAAGCGCACAGAAGAGAACGGGAGGATGAGGGAAGCGGATCCCGGCCATCTCTCGCACCGTGCCATAGAGCGTGGGATTCCCCAGTTAGGGACACTGGGTGCTGGGAATCATTTTCTGGAGATCCAGAAGGTCATCGAGATCTATGATCAGGATGTGGCGCGGGTGTTCGGGATTCACTCAACAGGCCAGATTTTAGTCATGATCCACTGCGGGAGCCGGGGACTGGGTCATCAGGTGGCCTCTGATTATATCCGGTTGATGGAGAATAAGATCGGAAGCCAGGGATTGCCCGATAGAGAGCTGATCAATGCGCCCGTTCGTTCACCGTTGGGCCAGCAGTACTATAAATGCATGAGCGCGGCGGTCAACTATGCTTTTGCCAACCGCCAGATGATCGCCCATTGGGTCCGGAATGTTTTCAAGAAAGTCATCGGAAGCTCGCAAGGGATGGACCAGGTCTATGATGTCTGTCACAACGTGGCGAAGATCGAGAAACACAGCATTGACGGCCGCCTCGAAGATGTGTGTGTGCACCGGAAAGGGGCCACACGAAGCTTTGGTCCTGGCCGGGAAGAGATTCCCGAGGTCTACCGCTCCGTGGGTCAACCGATTTTCATCCCGGGAAGCATGGGAACAGCCTCTTACATCCTCGTCGGGACGCGGGAAGCGGAACAGTTAAGTTTCGGTTCCACGGCCCACGGCGCGGGGAGGGTGATGTCCAGGCATGAAGCGATCCGCCGTTTCAGGGGAGAAAGGATCAAGCAGGACCTGGAGAGTCGGGGGATCGAGCTCAAATCCACAAGCTGGAAAGGAGTGGCCGAGGAGGCTTCACAGGCCTACAAGGATGTGGATGAGGTCGTCAATGTTTCGCACAAGGCGGGCATAGGGAAGCTCGTCGCAAAGGTCGTCCCTGTCGGAGTGATGAAGGGCTGATCTATGTGATGACCTTGTCGATCTCTTTTTCCGCGTAATCTTCGAAATCCTGAGCCAGCGCGTATTCACTTTTGAGCATCACGTAGTGGCTGTGCTCGACCTTGCTCAGGTACTCGAGAACCTTTTTCTGAGTCTCGTCCACCCTTTTTGCGATCTCGGCGTAAAAATTCTCTGCGGATTTCTCCGACTCCATCGCCTGGAAAAGGATATCCGTCAGGGAGGATGACGGGCTGATGTCGATGGCAGGAAGCAGGTCTTTGTCCACTTTGTCCGGGAGTTGAATTTCCTCGCCGGGGTGCTTTGCCGCATAAAGCTTTTCAAGAATTTCCCGGTGTTTGTTTTCTTCGAAAGCCAACCACTGGAATTTTTCTTTGAGCAGGGGATTGGACAGCCTGCGGGCTATGCCCGAGTAGCTTTGATTCGCGTCTATCTCCGCTTTGACCGCCATGGCCAAAAGTTCCTTGGCCGGGGCTGTTGATACATCTAACATTTTTATCTCCTTGTTGTGAATGATTTCGATATCTGTCCACTCACGCAGTTTTTCTTTTTCAAAGAGCCTCGGAAGTCTTCCGCTCTTCTTGGACATCCTATTTTAATAAGGATGCTCAGAAATGAAAAGAGGAAAGTGAAAGTTATATAAAGTGAAAGAATCTTTATTTCCGTGATGATGTACCGTTTTTGGAAATCCCTTAGCTCCCTTCAGATTTTTCACGCCATTCCCTCCCCGTCCTTCTCAGCGCCTGCGTAACTCCGCATATTCACCTCACGCATGATTTGTTAATCCTGTACTTTCTAGGGACTTCTCCGTATGAGACTTTACGTGCTCAGACATACTCGGCGCCCGACTCTGTCGGATTCCCTCGAAGGACGATTCGTGAAGGCTAAATCTTCAAGGTCGCTTGAGGTCTTTCCAAAAACGGTTTTCATCATAACTCCACAATCACGGAAATAAAGATTCTTCCTGGTGAGTTGACATTTTCTTCGATTCTTTTTATTTTACTGAAAGCCATGAAAGTCATCCTCGCCGGTTACAATGTGGACAAGGAGGTTATCGATGACCTCAAGAAAAAATCCCCGCATAGAGAGGATGTCACTCCTGAAACGCTGTCTGCCTCCTATGCCCGGATATCCCGGGATCCCCGTCCGGTGAATGAGCTCCGGGCTGTGGCCAGAAAAGAGGTGGAGGAAGCCCGGCGGTCCAACCAGACCATCATTTTTAAGATGGGCCACCATTCGGTTGCGGAGCATGCTGTTTTCAATTTTGACATCCTCGGAGTGAGCCGTCTGGCTATAGAGGAGATCGAAAAGTTCCGCCTCTGCTCCTACACCGAAAAATCCCAGCGTTACATCACTTTGACTGATGACTTCGTTATTCCCGAAGAGATCAAGAAGTCCGGACACCAGGATATTTTCGTTAAAACGGTCAAGTCCCAGAACGCCCTCTACCATAAACTCTTTAAAAGACTTAAGCCCCATTTTC
>Ga0209977_10001443_pt1 | contig 10434 bp, 5 predicted proteins | sample SumtaG_2_FD_183113 | JGI IMG/M metagenome (GOLD analysis project Ga0209977, IMG submission 183113) | Deep subsurface microbial communities from Indian Ocean to uncover new lineages of life (NeLLi) - Sumatra_00607 metaG (SPAdes) (version 2) | ecosystem: Environmental > Aquatic > Marine > Oceanic... | reverse complement strand
CTGGCCTTTGCTGAATCTGTCCGTCCTTCTCCCAATTCAGCTAGCCCATGAAGAAAGCTGTACTGACTTTTAAAAGACGATGCATTTTCCGGATAATATTTTATATAAACATCGGGCCAGTTTTCATTATGTTGCCGGCTGAGCTCAAACTCTCCTCTGTCATAATAAACCCATCCTTTAAACCATTCTCCATAGGCTTTTCCAGTGACACTCCCTGCAGCTTCCGCCAATTCTCCGGCTTTCTGAAGGTCAGTAAGAGACTTCTCCAAATTACCAAGCCAATAATGATAAAATCCTTTATACAAATATCCCTCCCGTTTAGCACCTGGAGAGGTAGCCATGGCAATTTCTTTATCAACCCATTTCATTGCCTCAGGATAATCTTCTTTTAAAGCATAGATGTATCCAATTTTAAGGGAAGTTCCAGAAAAATCAGGTTTAACTTCCAATACTTCTTTGTATTTGGCCATAGCCTCATCGAGCCTTCCCATCAGAAAATACGCTTCAGCCGTAGAATCAAGGGGATTAGCATCTCCAGGATTCAAAGATACATACTTTTTGAAATGTTCTATTGATTTTTCAAAATTCCTCATATCTGCGTACAAGTAGCCGAGCTCATTATGGACTTCTCCATTATTTGGGTCCAGCTCCAGTACTTTATTGGACTCTTCTAATGATTTGTCATATTTTCCAATATATCGGTATAAAACACCCAGCCAAGCATGAAACAATTTCTCTTTGGGATATTTCTCTGCTGCCTGTTGAAAAATACTGAGCACTTTTTCTCGATTTCGTTCAATAAAGCGGGCATGATCTGCTTCAATGAAGAACCTCTCTTTTTCTGTCGTTTTCTGAGATAAGGCTTTTGCTTTTTTTATAGCCTCGTCTCTCGCTCCGATATTCCCTAACCAACTGTATGAACGAGCAAGGTGGCCATAGGCCAGAGCAAAGGTCGGGTCAAGTTCAACAGCTTTCTCTAGGAAACCTATTGCATCTTCGAAATAGAATTTACGTACCATCTCCGTCCCCTGCATAAAATATTTATAGGCTTCCATTGAACTGGTGGTAACATCAGTTATCGGCGCTTTTACAGGTTCAATTCTTTCCCTGGCCAGGCCTATCCCTTCAGTTATTTCTTTGCTCAACTCGTCAATCTGTGTTTTCAAAATGCTGTCAACCCCCATTCCTTTTGAGCTGGCACTCTTTAGCAACTTCTTGGTCTCTACATCTAAAACCTTTATATCTGTAGCGAACAGATTCTCTGCTTTGATGAAACTGCCCAAAATAATGGATTCAACGCCTTCCATGCGGCACAGTTTAAAGCCTAAATTTTTGCCAATGGTCTCCGTATCTTTCTTTCCCATCTGTTCGAGGAGGTCACTCATCCTCTCCCAGGTGACCACATAAAGCTGTCCAGTCTGCTCCAGGCTGGTTATTAAAAGGTTAGGAATGGCCTTCTGCAGGTAGTCATAGGCTTCATCTCCTGTCTGATTTTCAAAGCTTACAACCGCAATTGAGTTTTCAATCTTTGGAGCAAGCACAGCTTCCTTCTGTGGGAGAAGCTGCCAGATGACAACTGCGGCAATGATTACAGCAACGACAACTAAAGCTGGGATTAGGAGCTTCTTTACGCCGAAGGTTACGGTTATCTCTCTCGAAGTAATGGGCTTTCTCTCAGGAATAATTCTTTCTGTGGTGGGAATTCCTTTCTCTATCGCAATCAGTTCCTGACGGACTTCACCTGCACTCTGATACCGCTTCTCTTTATCCTTTTCCAGACATTTCATTATCACGCCATTGAGGTCTGAAGGTACCTGAGAGTTTAATTCTCCGGGTTCTCTGGGTATTTCGCTTTTTTGTTTGACTCCGATAGTGAAGGGCGTATCGCCTTCAAAAGGCACTCTTCCTGTCACCATTTCATAAAGGATAACTCCCAACGAATAAATATCAGAACGCTGGTCCACATCTTTCCCCTCTACTTGCTCAGGAGACATGTATTCAGGCGTTCCGATCATCACTCCTGCACCTGTCATCCCTTTGCCCTTCAAAGAGCGGGCGATCCCAAAATCCATGATCCGAGCCTTCCCTTCCTCATCAACCATGATGTTCTGCGGCTTTAAATCACGATGCACAACTTCTAATTTATGCGCTTCAGCTAATCCCTCACACATCTGCTTGGCTAAGGAAATAGCCTGGCCTGCGCTCATCTGCCCCATCTTCCTGATCAACCTTTTCAGGTCCTCTCCATGAATATATTCCATCGTGATATAATGAGTGCCTTTCTCCTCGTTGAGGTCATACATCTGGCATACATTCTCATGCCGGATCTTCCGGGAAAATTTAAGCTCGTTGCTGAACCGTTCTATTGTATTTTTATCAGAAGCAATTTCTGGCTTAAGAAGCTTGAGGGCTATTTTCTCTTTTAGCTTTGTATCCAGCACTTTATAGACCTTACCCATGCCGCCCTTTCCCAGCTCTTCAATAATCTGGTATCTGTTAGCAAAGGTAGTGCCAGTGGTCAATTCTTCTTTGAGAGCCTCTATGGTCTCGGTGGGAGCGGAAACTTCCTTTAAGGAAGGAAGTTGGGTCCCACATTTACCACAGTATAAGGTATCATCGGGATTTTCATTTTGACATTTAGGACATTTCATACGTTTTGTACCTTACTGATATTTGGCAAAAGGATAACAATTAATAAAAAAAGAGTCAAATTTGGAGGAAAATGAGATAGTGTGTTGACATTCATCTCACTCCAAAATATATTTTAGTGTTTTCATCATGGAGATTCTCAATTAAAAAAATGACGACTTGCTCCATTTTCTCTCAATTCGATAATGTGGAATATGGCGAATTGAATCTTATTTCTTTTTTAATTCAAGCGAAAAAGGCTAAAATAGGAATTTAATATATTCAGTGGAGGAAACATGAGTAAAAAAACACATCTTGGCCGCAGGCGTTTTCTGAAAGAATCCGTCTTCGGATTGTTCAGCGCCAGTATAGCCGCCAAAGGCGTATGGGCTAAAACAAGAGAAAGCACCCGGGCAGACAGCAGGGAAACAAAAGACAACTCTCAGCCCAAGATCAAATCCTTTCGAATTCTCGGCCGCACCGGGTTCAAGGTCTCGGATCTTTCGATTGGCTCTGTTTATGAAGAAGGGCTGTTTGGGACCATGCTGGATGCCGGTTTGAACTATATCGATACAGCGGAAAGCTACCCCCGGCATCATGGCATCGTTGCCAAAGCCATCAAGGGGCGCGACCGCAAATCTATCTTCATCAGCACCAAGATGGAGGTCAAGAAGGACCCTTCTAAGGAGGATTTTCTCAAGCGGGCACGCAAGGCTCTCGAAGAGCTGGATACAGAATACATCGACTGTATGATGATGCACTGTCCGGAAAAGGCCGAAATCCTTAAAACGGATGCATTCCACGCTGCGATGGAGCAGCTCAAGAGCGAGGGCCGATTAAGGTATGTGGGCGTCTCCAATCACGGGTCGTTCTGGTTCAAAGCTCCTGAAGAGCCAATGGATAAAGTGCTCCTGGCGGCAGCCGATGACGGAAGGTTTGATGTTTTCCTCATGTCTTACAACTTCCTGCAGATGGACCAAGCGGAACAGGTGCTAGAAGTCTGCAAGGAAAAAAAGATTGGAACAGCCCTGATGAAGTCCACTCCAGTACACAAGTATTTTGGTCTCAAGACACGGATAGAACAGCTTAAAAAGGAAAAAAAGGAAATCAATCCCTTCTACAAGGAAGGATTGGCACGGTTCAAGGATAAGTATGATAGGGCGGAACAATTCATCAAGAAGTATGATCTTAAGAGCCCAGAGGAAATCAGAGAGGCGGCCATCCGGTTCGTACTCGAAAATCCCAACGTCAGCACGGTCTGCTGTTCCCTAAAAACCTACGACGAGTTAGAGCGGATCCTCCCCCTCTCCGGATCAAAGCTTAGTGATTGGGAAAGGAAAAATTAGCACCTTAAAAGGAAGGCGGTTGAAAATTCATGAAAAAGGTTGAGATTGCCACGTCGCTTCGCTCCTCGCAATGACAATTTATTGTTTGAGATTGCCACGCCCTTTCATGGAAAATGGGGCCTGGCCCCATTTATTTGTGGCCCCATTTATTATATGCAAAGTGTCAATATTAATGGCCTTGGAGTGCTTCAAGCCTTTTCCGTGCATCGTTGACTTCAAGAATTCCGGGATCGGCATCCTTCCAGAGTTCGAGAAATCTACTATAATTCTCAGTGGCTTTGGCTTTCCTGCCCATCCTCTCATAAATCATACCCATCATGTAGAAGCTCTTGACATATATGTCTCCATCCCATATCCGGGAAAAGGTCAAGGAAGAGATCCTTTTATATTCTTCGAGAGCCTTCCCTAAGTTTCCAGCCTTGTAATAGGCTTCAGCCAGAGAATTGATGAACAAAGGACGATATTCTCTCCTTCCATCTTGTGTATAAGGCAACAAGGATATGGCCTTCTGGAAATAATCTATGGCTTTTGGATAATTCTCTCCTTCCAGCTCTATCATTCCCATCAGATGCTGATAATACCTTGTCATTTTCTTGAACGGACTTTCTCGAATCAACTCGTTAAGCTCCTCAGCATTCCTTTGGGCATCTGAAACGGATTTCAGCCCAAGATAAGCCATCCCTTTTTGGTACAACATAAGAATTTTTCCGGTAACACTCTCGTTCTTTACAGCCTCATCTAACATTTCATCAAACCCTTTCAGGGCCATATCAAACTCTCCGGTCTTGAAATACAGATGAGCTAATGGTTTTTGTAAAGTTTGAACTCGTTCCAGCATGGCTCTCAATTCTTCAAACTTTCCCTGGATTAGATATAATTTTGCAAAATCTAGTGGAGCTTTATGGTCCATCGTTAACTTTTTGTACGCATTCTCTACTCCGCTAAAATTCTCCTTCAGATGGAAAATATCGCCTTTTAAGTGGGATGGGCTTTTATCACGGCTTAGAGAAATGATCTTTTCAACCTCATCCAGGGCAAGGTCATATTCCCCTTGACATATATATATGAGGGCTAATCGCGCATAAAAACTAGCATTATCTGGGTAATCATTCAGAGCACTCATCGTAACCTGCCTGGCTATATCATACATTCCCTTAACCATGTACATTTCGATGACATTCCAGTAAACGATGAAATTCACTGGTTTGTTGTGGAGCAACTTTCTATGAAGCTCTAAGGATCTATCCCATTCCTCCAAGTTGCTGTAGACTCCTCCGAGGTTGGTGATGGCGATAGAATCATCCGGGTAAAGCTCCAACAATCCGCTATAGGCTTCGATAGCCTTATCCAAGGTCTTCTCTGATGACCAGTAATAATCTCCCTCGATCACGAAACGCTCTCTATCAGAGACTCGATCGCGCAATTCAAATGCCTTCTGGCGTGCATTCTTCCTTGCACCAAAATATCCCATATTGCCGTAAGCGGCGCCCATGGACCTGTAGGCCATGGCAAACTCAGGGTCAATCTCCACTGCCTTTAACATCGACTCAATGCTCCTCTCGTAATCGCCGTTAAGATGATATTTCCTCCCTTGACTGTAATGTTTATAGGCTTCTAGAGAGTCGGTGGTGATTTTCCCCACCTCTTTATCTATATCAGTTGCGATCTGCGTTTCGGAGAGCTCGAAATTTGTCTTAATTTTCCTTGTCAGTTCATCCACCATGACGTAGAAATCTTTCTCGCCATGTCCTTCCACACTTTCAGAACCGATAAGCTCTCCTGAGCTTCCTTCCTGAAGGGTGATGTTAATACGGAAAATATCATCTGCCCTGGTGTAGTTTCCCACCAGCACACTCTCAACTCCCCCCAGAGCGGCAACTTCCTTTAACACATCAGAGGAATATATGCTTGCCCCCAGTTGATCCAGCTGATGAAGAATATTAAAGAGTCTTTCCGCACTCAATATCTTGATGTGTCTCGATTGGGAAAGGTCGGTGATCAACAGATCAGAGAGAGCGCCGCTCCAATGGTCTAATCTGTCGTCGCCTGTGTTGTTCTTAAAATACATGACAGCAAGAGAAGGCTTATCCGATGGGACCGGAACAGCTTCTCTACTTCGAAAAGGCTGGAAGACCAGCACTGCTATAACCGCAAGAGCGACAACTACAAAGGTAGGAATAAGGATTTTCTTCAAATTAAAGGTGACTGTAATCTCCCTTGAAACTGTTGACCTTTTTCTAGGGATCAACCTCTCTTCTGTAGGAATGCCTTCTTCAATTTTGCCTAATTCCGAAAGAAACTCCTCGGCAGTCTGATACCTCTTCTCTCTATCCTTCTCCAAACACCTCATTATCATTCTGCTGATATTTTCAGGAATCTGGGAATTAATTTTCCTGGGATCCTGCGGCTTCTCATTCTTGTGCTTCAAGGCTATGCTGAACGGCGTTTCTCCATCAAAGGGGATCCTACCTGCCACCATTTCATACAAAATCACTCCCAAAGAATAAAGGTCCGAACGCTGGTCCGTTTCCAGTCCCTCTACCTGCTCGGGCGACATGTACTCGGGAGTCCCGATCATCGTTCCTGTCCTTGTTATCCCTTTGGATTTAAGGGAGCGCGCTATTCCAAAATCCATGATCCGGACATTCCCCTCTCTGTCGATCATTATATTGCTCGGTTTTAGATCCCGATGAACCACTCCCATCTTATGAGCTTCTGCCAATCCCTCACAGACCTGCTTGACAACCGATAGCGCCTGGCCAGGACTTAACTGCCCCATCATCCCGATCATGTCTCTCAGGCTCTCTCCCCGGATGAATTCCATGGTGAGATAATGAATTCCCTCATCTTCCTCAAGATGGTACATACGGCAAACATTCTTGTGAGAGATCTTACGGGCCATTTTCAATTCGTTTCCGAATCTTTCGATGACCCTTTCCTCAACAGCGATCTCAGGGTGAATGATTTTAAGCGCCAGCTCCTCCTTGAGCTTCGTATCGATCACTTTGTAGACTCTGCCCATACCACCTCTTCCCATCTCTTCAACAACCTGGTATCTTCCGGCGAAAGTGCTCCCTGTGGTCAACTCCTGCCTGTGTTTGAGAAGAGTTTTCGTCTCTACATGAGAGACTTTTTCGAGAGCAAGTTGCGTCCCGCATTTGACACAAAAGCTCATATCCTTTGGGTTTTCAAACTGACATTTAGGGCATTCCATCTTGTATGTCCTCTTCTAACATCTTAAACATAAATGAACAAAAAGAAAACATCAATTATCAAAAAAAGAGTCAATTGAATAATCAAATAAAAAATTGATGATTTTTAACCTTTGACCAGAAATTTTGCTTGATGTATAAATTTAAGTAGAGGTAAACCGACAAAATATATTGAACCGTTTATAATTGTAAAATGAAATTAAGATTCAAATTTTCTCCTCTCAAGAATATTAAAGCAATTGCAAAGACTCTCTTTTCTTTTTTCATTCCTGGTGGTCTTCTCTTTCTAATAACGGTAATCATTCTGAATCTGAGGATTATAGATAAAGTATTGCCAAACTCGGCTCTAATCTACCCTATCATTGTTATCGGAGCAGGTGTATTGCTTGGATTCTTTTTTAAACGAATCTGGCTTATGCTCGTCATTCTTGTTCTGGCCATTGCGGACAGGGCACTCCTCTACTTTGCTGCAAATACTGCTGTCACAATGGAAGGGGGGCGCCTTATATACAACGCTATCTCCTTCCTGCTTCCGATTAATCTTTGCGTGTTTGCCTTCATGAAAAGACGAGGAGATATGAAGTGGCAAAGCATTTGGTTCTTGGGTGCCATCCTTTTACAAGGATGTGGAGTTGCTTTTATCTATCAGTACAAGAGCTTAGGCTTTGGCGCTTTTCTCGAGTATTCATCCATAAAATGGGCTCTACTCGAACGCATCCCTTTATCTCAACTGGCCCTGTTTGCCTTCGGGATTGCTTTTGTTTACTATCTTTTTCTGTACATTCGTACTCGCGGAGTAATCGAGCATGCCTTTTGCTGGGCTCTAATCTCTATATTTTATGCTCTAGCTTTGAGCAAGATCGGACCAGTGTCCTCGATTTATTTTTCCACAGCAGGACTTATCTTTGTTATATCCGTGATTGAGAATATCTATGTGGAGGGATTTCAATACGAGCTGACCGATCTTCCAACAGGGAAGAGCATGCACGGAACGCTTTCCCGGCTTGATACGGGTTACACAGTGGCGCTGATTGAAGTCGACAATTTTAAGAGGCTTAAAGACAACCATGGCCGCCGGGTGAGCAAACAGGTACTTCGTTCTTTGGGCTCAAAACTAACGAGTGTAGCTGGAGGAGGTAAGCCCTTCCATTATGGAGGCGAAGTGTTCGCGATAGTTTTTCCAGGTATGTTTTTACAAGATGCGCTGCCCCATATGGAAGAATTAAGGCAAACAATCAAAAAACTTGGCCCAATTCTCCAAAGTCAGAAAAGTCCCGGCAAGAAGCCAAAAAAGCTGAATAGAGTTGAAATACTAGCGAATAAAGTACCGGTAACAGTTAGTATAGGTGTTACCGAGAGAAGTGACATTGATATGAACCCTCAACAGGCTATCCAAAAAGCAGAAGAAGCTCTCGGCATTGCTAAAAGAGAAGGGCATGATCGAATGAACCCGCCCTTTATTAGTGTGGAATTCGAGAAACTATAAAAAAGCTAGAAGAAAAATCGATAAAATCACTACATCATAAAAAGAAAATTCCCTTATTCCATTCTTATTCAGCGAGATTAATGCCTGTAAGGATAAAAGCTCAGTTGAGAATAAATGCTCGGCCTGTACATCTAAGGCATCAGCTACCCCTTAAATTCCTTACTTTAGTTATTAGCTAACTTTCTGGAACGGAGGTGGGTATATAATTTGGCCTTGAGCTGCCTTGAGCGCTCCGGGAACCAATTCCAAAACCATGAAGGCCTCATCCGGCACTGGAAAAGGAACCTGCAATCCTTTATCTCGGGCAGGAAGAAACCCAAACCGCGGATAATATCCGGGATGCCCAATTACAACAACGATTCTATGTCCCAAGCGCCGGCAGTCCTCAAGACCCTGGACAGCGAGTTTTGAGCCGACTCCTTTATTTTGAAACTCTGGATGAACTGCCATCGGGGCAAGCGCTAGGGCTGGTGTGACTTGCTTTTTCGATTTAATAACGATCAGACTAAACAGAATATGCCCGATTACCTCTTGATTTTGGATAGCTACCAGGGATAACTCAGGGATAAAACTATCAGTTTTCCTTAGGTTTTCGATTAGATCGGCTTCGTCTCTTCCGCCAAAAGCAAGCTCGTTTACTTTGTGAATTGCTCCATAATCCTCTATCTTTTCTGGCCGGATAATCATCATGCTTTCATTCCTTTTGTCCTTGGCAGCCGGAGTATCTTTCATCCTCAAACCGTGACAGTTTTTTTAAATTATAACTCCAAGTTATAAAATTTTCAAAAAATATCATTTTTTATTACTTGGAGTTATAAAAAAGGATGAAGATGCTGCTCACCTCTTCCGATATGAGGGGGTACAAAAAATTCACCTCCAAATTCACCCCAAGAGGGGATTCATAAAAACATACAGCTCTGAGAAAATATCAGACGCTATGTATTGCCCTACGTGTAACTTTTTTGCCAATAATACTCTAATATGTGTTAATTGTGGCCAAAAATTCCCTCAACGTCGCAAACCTAAAAGGGCAAGATCTGGAACCAACGACTATGCGAATCGCTCTTACATGAAGGCTGTCTTAATTCTTCTCCTAATAGGTGCTTTCTATGGGCTCTATACGAAATATTTTAAGCCTGGAGATTTCACATCAGCAGGGATCTCTTCAGGAAGATACACCACAAGAGCTCTGCCTTCCTATATGATTGACGGTTCAATTAATCTAGAAAAGAGAATTGTGAAGGGTAGAACCAATATTATTGACTTTTACAGCGAATACTGTCCCCCCTGTAAAAGGATAGCTCCATTCCTCAAAAAGCTCGACGCCAGGAGAGAGGATATTGCTGTAATAAAGATCGATATCAACAGAACAGGGGTAAAGGGAATCGATTGGGATTCCCCTGTGGCAAAACAGTTTAGGCTGAAGAGTATTCCCCACTTTATTGTCATATCTCCATGGGGGAAGTTCATATGCGAAGGAAAAGAAGCATATAACTATGTGGTTCAGCAATTGAAAGTAGAAGGCCTTGCTTAATCTATATTACCGCAACACCGTCTCCTGAAATATCAAATTCTAGTATTAGTCCTTTCCAATTCTATCAAATCATCGAAACATCAATAAGGCTTTGAATATCTTTAAAATGCCTGTTGAGGGAGAAAATACGGCTTACTTTAGCTTTATAAATTAAATGATCAAAAAATTAAAAAGTAGACATAATGCCAGTTATACGACGCAGATTAGCGCAGTAAATCTGGCTTTAGG
>Ga0209977_10001442_pt1 | contig 10438 bp, 15 predicted proteins | sample SumtaG_2_FD_183113 | JGI IMG/M metagenome (GOLD analysis project Ga0209977, IMG submission 183113) | Deep subsurface microbial communities from Indian Ocean to uncover new lineages of life (NeLLi) - Sumatra_00607 metaG (SPAdes) (version 2) | ecosystem: Environmental > Aquatic > Marine > Oceanic... | reverse complement strand
TTGAGCTGGATACCTGGAATACGATAGATGTCCCGCTGATGCTCGCTGAGGCAAAGCTCCTGGTCACCTCGGGGGCTGTTGGTGCCGGAGCCCTGAATATGGGGGTGATAAGGAAGGCATAATGCCTATACTGTCAGATGAGATTGGGGGAAATGCCCTGCTCATGCCCCTGAACGAGGGTGCAGGTGACCCGCAGGACTATTCAGGATATAACAGCCATGGAACCAGGGTGGGAGCAGTCTGGTGTCCTGACAGCAAGGGGATAGCCGGCCGTGCTCTTGACTTTGACTCTAGTATCCCCTCCTATGTAGAGATACCAGCAGGCTTTGACCAGCTTGACTTCACCTCTGAGGACTTTTCTATCGTGATGAAGGTCTATTTTGAGGTATGGCGAGACTTTGATATTCTCCTCATTCGTGGAGCTAATAACCTTGACGGGTGGATACTTCAATTAGCTTCTGATGGTAAGGTCCAATTCCTGACTTGTCAGGCTGCTGCTCAACAAGTCTCACGCTCCAGCGAAGGCGATTTTGTAGTGAGTACATGGTACACGCTGGGGATTACCAGGGAGGGCAGCAGCGTGAAGATCTACAAGAATGGGGTGGAGACAACCCTATCTATTACCGGTACTCATCTAGACCCCTTGACCTCCGCCAGGGATGCCATAATTGGAGCTACTGCTGCCCCTGCTGGAGGTCTTCACGGCAAGATCGAGTGGATTAAGGTCTTTGATAGAGCACTCAGCGCAGCAGAGCAGAGGGCCTATCATTTAGGTGCGAGAGTAGCCAGGCAAAGAAGACCACAGCTTCAGTTTGACGGGTCCGCACCGTCAAATATCAACTGTGGAGCCATATACAACGCCTCGGCGAAGCTGTGGGTTAGTTTCTGGTTCAAACTCGACGAGGACTGGGCAGCTGGTGGCGCTTCGGTAATGCCAATATGGGGTAAGGTTTTAGACGGGAACGACCGAATGGCCTTATTTTTCCACAATGGCACTGGTCGGCTCACATTTGATAAATATGTAGGTGGAGTTCCCGCGTTTGAAATAGGTTCAGCCGAAACTAGCTGGACTGCTGGACAGTGGTATCACGTTCTTGTCTCTATTTCAGACGTAAATGCTGTAAGACTCATAATAGATGGTGGAACGCCTCGTACCCATGCCGATGTAAGTGCGGCTCCTAACGGTGGTGACTTTGTATTTGGGGATAATGACGACCCTGGCGCGGGAGTGGGCGTTGAAGGCGTTATCGCTGACTTCGTTTGTGGAACAGATGACCTCACTCCTGCCGAAGAAGCGGCTCTCTATAACGGCATTGCGCCGGGGGATGAGACTGACCGCTGGCCTATAGATGAGGGAGAGGGAACACAGATCAGTTCTTACGGCTCCGCCTACAATAACGGAGTTGCTGGGGCTGGTTGTAGCTGGCTGGTGGAATCACTGAGGGAGCTAAACCTGAATATGGTCTTAGGTGGTCCTGTCCTTGCTCTCCCAATGCAGGAAGGTTCAGGAATCAGGGTGGCTGATATATCAGGTTTTGGTAATCACGGTGCTTTTGGTGCGGGAGCTGCGGCTCCGACTTGGACAAGACTAGCCAGTGGGCGTTGGTGCTTGAGCTTTGATGGTAACGATGACGAAGTAAACTTGGGTCAACCTGCCTCTTTGTTTCCTGCCAATGGCACCTGGGAGGCTTGGATAAACATACACGTCCCCGACCTCAATTTGACCATTCTCTCTTGCGACGCTTCTGGCAGCAATATCGGAGACGCCTGGTTTCACGTCAGAGCGGTCACCAACAAGCTCAGGGTCAACCTCATTAACGGAGCTCTGGTGAGCAAATTCCTTGACGGCAACGACGTTCTTGCCGTTGACACCTGGTTCCATGTGGCTTTTACTTTCGGAGCTGCTGGAATGAAAACTTACGTCAACGGAGTCCTGCAAACTGACACCGATGTTGAAACCCAAGCTCCAGCGGCCACCCAAGACCTTATGTTCGGCATGTACCGGCCAGCCGGCGCAAGCTTTGGCTGGAATGGACAACTTGCTCTCCCCCGAATTCACTCTCGTAATTTAACTGCTGCCGAACTGCTAGCCCATTATCAACGAGAAAAACACTTGTTTGGTCTGAAGGATGCCAGTAGTATTCTGGCGAGAGTAGCGAATACGAGGAGCTTGGCGGCGCTGAGATGATAAACGCCGGCATCAATGGCAACCGAGCGATAATCAACGGTAGAGCTCTTTTGGAAGAAGGGATTGAGACACTTGAGAGGTATGCTACTGGCAATTTGACTACCGGCCAGAGTTATACCCCTGCTGATTCTGGGATATTCTTTGAGCCTCAAATGGGCGGAGAGAATGGTTACAGTTGTGAGTATTATTCCACCGCTAATACGAAGTGGCAAAATGTTACTGGTCTTGACGATATACACCAGATCGGATTCACGGCTATCGGCGATGGCACAAATTTCAGGATAAAGATGCAGGCTGCCCCTGATGGTGAATACTGTCTCTTCAGGCATTATTACTCCAAGGGAACTTATGAGAGGGAAAGTGACCAGCAATTGGCCGATGGAGCTTCATACACACCCTCAGATGACGGATTTTTTGCTAGCGCAACTGAGCATGCAACCTGTGACATGCAGTCAAACTATGCGGTCGCTGGCTGGGGAGATTGTGAAGAGACACTTCCTGACAATAGCCGCCCAGCAACCATTGTTCTGGGTGACGGGACGAATCTCAGAGTTAGAAACGATGCAGGTGCAGCTAAATATGCCGTCCTAATGAGAGCAGAAATGACGTAGGGGAATAGCATGAGGAAACCGAATGATAATGCTAGACAGGCTAGAATTGGGGCGTATAAGGCTCGTCTGGCTCAGAAGCTGGCAGCGAAGATGATTGACACCGGCAAGCCAGAGTTTGCGGATTTGGTCAGTAATAGAGGCAAGCCGATGTCTCCTTTGAACGGAGCAGTAATAATCAAGCGAGATAAAAGGGACGACGGAAGTTTAAGGGGAGTTGTCTCTGTTGACCTGGTTGACCTGGCAGCCATGCTTCCTGATATCAAAGTAGATCCTGGCAATGAAACCGGCTGGAAGAAACAGACCGAGGAATGGAAAGCCGAGGGAATTGATATCCTTGAAGGAGTGGCGGACCCTGCTCCGGATGAGTATCTACTGGACGTCGAGGACGAGCTCCTCACTCTGGATATTGGTGGGATGTCCGCCCCCCAGGCAAAAGAAAAACTCCTGGAATTACAGCAGAGGTTGGCGGTCGTGAGATGAGTGTGAACGGTCGATATGCAGCAACAGTGAATGGGCGGCTAATAGGGCTTCCGGGCGGTGTTTGGACTCTATTTGAAACGCTCAGTCCCTCTGGTGTTGCGACCATTAGCAGTTCTATTCTCCCTCCTAACGACATGTGGATGGTAATTGTCAAAGTCGTTTCAGCAGGTGGGACTGCTGTTGAACATATCGTCACTCTGCGTTTTAATGATGACTCTGGTAACAACTATGGTCACAGGATTATTGATGATACCACTGTAGTTACAGCCACTGCTGTATCATACATGAATATAGGGAGCTTTCAAGAGGACGCCAGTACTACAACAAATAAGGCGGCTTTCATGGCTCGTTTATTTATTGATGGGAAAGACCATGGAGGAACATTAAATGACTGGAAGGGTGTATTTGGAATGTCAACTGATGGAAAAGGCGTTTCTCTCAGTCGTTTTCTAAATGGATACTGGCTAGCACAAGGCTCAGACGTAACAAAAATGACTTTTGATTTCGGAGACCTTGTAACAGGTAAGATCCAACTCTATTATCTTGACCTTTGAGGAGATAGGAGAGCACTTAAACGAGGTGAAAATGAAAACGAAAAAATGGTATCACAGCAGGATTCTGTGGATTGACTTTCTAGCAGTCATGGGGTCGATCATCTGCGGGATCTTCACAAAAAACTGGCTAGATGGTGAAACGCAGCTGATGGTTCTGGCCGTTATAGACTTCGTTTTGAGGCTTAGAACCAACCAGGGACTAAGCAAGTGACCAAGGTGTTTCCGCGGGTATTCGGAGCGCCGCACAGCGGCCATAAGAGGAGGTTACAATGAAAGGTGTAGGCCCAGGAGTAATTTTATTAGTTCTGGCTGGAGTTTGGTTCTTGTCGAGGAGGGAGGCCGCCGAGGCAGCTCCTGCGGGGGTCACTTACGAGGAGATGATCGCCCAGGGCTGGACACCGGAAGAGTTGGCAGAACACTACGCGGACCTGAAACCGACCGGTCCAGCTGAGGAGGCTCCGGCCCCTCCCCTTCCGCCAGGCCCGGCCGCGAAGTATTACTTTTCGTTCATTGGTAACCAGCCATCGGGTACTGGAGGAATCCGTTTCATAGAACCTCCTGAGTCTCAACTCAGCTTCAATGAGGGGGATACACTAACCTTTGAAGCAGTACCCGGGGACGGGTATCAATTCGCCGGGTGGCAGTTGGATGCGGTCCTGTGGAGATTTGACAACCCGTTATCATTCACCATGAGTCCAGCGACGTTGGCTCGAGGGGTAAATCATGAGATCATCGCAACCTATGTGCCTCTATAGCAGGAGGTTAAGGTGAGCTGGGAATTACTGGTAAATGAGAAGCTCAATCAGGGCTACCAGGGGAAAGCTGAAGAATGCTCCTATACCTTCACGGTGAATCTGCCGGAGCAGATAGGCTCGGCAATACTGGCTCAGCACAGCCTGGCTGCCCATATAGAGGAGCTGAGGAAAGAGGGCTCTGTGGTCCTGGAGTACCGTCTCTGGGAAGATAAGATGTCCGGCACCTGGAGCACTGATTACCAGGCTGAGGTAGTGGCATCATCTAGCCCTTTGTTCTGGGCCGTGATTATCGTGGGAGTCATGGTTATCCTCGGGCTCCTGGTGACAAACCAGGTCATTAAAAACGTCCAGGAAACTGCGAGATACTTAGCAGAGGAAGGCAAGGCATTGATCCCGCCGATAACGGTGGGTATGGTGGCCATTGTCATATTTGGTTTAGTCATCCTGACACGCAGGAGAGCATAAGGAGGTAGAGATGTACAACTATACTAACGGGGGGGGAGAACCGGCATATAGAGTTGGTGAGCAGTTTGGACCCCGGCCTATAATGGGCGGCTACATGCCTGAACTGGCCCCCGAGATTTCGGACGCTGGCGTAGAAACCGTAGAAACCATCGTAGCACCTGCCGAGAGCCCCGTCCCTCTATGGGAGGGGGATGAGCGGTACCACTGGCAGCCTGATTTTAATAAGGTGAACCCCTGGGTAGGTATGCCGGCCGACTATGCCGGCGTAGCAACCTTTGTAAGGACTGCTGAGAACCCCCTGCCGCCGTGGGAGGCAGCGGTCGGCGCCGAGGCGATACCGATGTTCAACTCACCTGAGTATAACGCTCTGGCGCAAAGGATAATCAATGAAGCCCGGCTAACTCTTTACACCGGGAGCCCTAAAGAGAAAGGGAGAGCTACCGTCATCATTAGCTCCGGGCAGAAGGCCACCCTGGCAAGGGCTGGATTCCCCTACGCCGCTGAGGAAGAGGAACCAGCGAGGGCAGCATTAGGCTGGGGACTATTAGCTGTGATTGCCCTGGTCGCATTTGCTAACCGAAGGAAATAATAATGGGTACTGACCGATTCGAGGGAACGATTACCGCTGAGCCCCTAAACCCTATCTATGAGCCGGGTGAGCTTGCCGCGGTCCGAGTTCACGGCGATGTCACTTTTTACAGTGGCGCAATCACCCTTTCGTGGGAAACCCGCTACCAGGTTGAGAATCAGAACCATGAGCTCCTGTATCAGATTGCGAGCTTCCACTCTATAGCGCCCTGGACCGCCGTTGACTATGCCAAGGAAGCGGGGAACTTAAAGTGTGGCAAAGTACTGCAGTCCCAGAATGTGAGGGTTATTCTGTCGGCCCGCTGCCCGGCTTACACCGGACTCTGGCACTATGTCGCTGATATCTGGGTACCGATCAACGTCAGGGCATCGGCGGTTACCCCTTCTCCAGTACCCGATAACCCCTGGCAGAGTTTCCCAGCTCCAGAGCCTCAACCGACTCCACGCGCACCGGTTCCGATACCGGCTCCGTCACCGGCACCGCCCAAAGAGGATGAAGAGGAGGAGCCGCCCTGGGGCTTGCTAGCCCTGGCCGGGATAGCCTTGATAGCCCTCCCCAGGCGAAAGAGTAAGTAATGCATCCCTTTTTCATTCTGACAATCACTCAGGTAGTCTTCGAGAATGTCGAGAGGGCTGGAATCTTCCAACAGGCGCGAGCTAGAGCCCTGGAGAGCGGCAAGCCCCTCTTGAATGCTGGCTGTGGTGAGCTGAAGACTGTCGGCGGTTTCCCCAGGGCAATCCTTGAGTCTGACGTTAATCTTGACCTGGTAGCTCAGGACGTGCCCCGCTTTACCCAAGCTCCGATTGAGGATATTCCCTTCCCGGATAAACACTTTGGGGCTGTATTCTGCTGCCACGCCCTTGAGCATGTCGATGATTTAGACCTGGCAATCAGAGAGCTGGACAGGGTGGCAGATCATGTCTTTGTCGTCGTCCCCAGGGCTGTCTGGCCCAGCTCATGGCTCCACCCTGGCCACAAGAGGGTCTTTGCCGGGGATAGGATTGTTGAGAAGTCAGAGAGCGGCTGGAGAATCGGTGGCCACTTCCCCATTCAAGGCTCCTCTTGAGCCACGCTTCCGCTCGAAGTTCTCGCACCGCCTCTCAATATCAGGCTCGACCACTTTCAGGTCGTAGATCAGCTTTTCACAGAACCAGAACTTGTAGAGCCCCTGGCCTTGAGGCGAGCTTAGCCATTGCTCCCCACAGAAATGACAGTCCCGGCAGCGGCGCCGGCGAGTCCTCAGAAATTTCTTGAGAAGTGTCCAAGCTCGAGCGGGGATATCAATCACGGCATAGGTCATTCCTACCGTCCTTTCAACGGGTCAAAATCCTGGGCAACTGGCTGCTCGCCGCTTTGGCACTGCCACCATGGGCGCCTAGTACAGCGGAGCCGTCCAGATGCCAGGCGGTACACTATACAGCACCTTGAATGATAACAGGTGGGAACAAATAGCGGTGCTTTTATAATCTCAGCGACCGGATCTTTCATTCTGCTGGTAATTCTCATTGCAGGTTTCGTCAAAACAAGGTAGAGATTCACGCATAAAACCAAGGCCATTTAGTTCTAACAGGGCTCTATTATGTATCCAGGGGCCCCTGCATCGTTTGGAAAATTCAGTCTTTTCCTTGTGGCCCATTATTGTCATTCGATAGCCTTCAGGGTCAAGGATGGTCAGCTGTTCTGTTTTCTCGCCGCAGAGAACGCAGTGGTCCTCCCCGTCAAAGAAAGCTACCAGAGCATGAGTGAAACCACTGTTTATTAGCCTCTCGACGTGGCCCATTTCAGCTTCTCGATTCCCTATTCTGAAGATAGTCTTTAGCGATAGGGCAGGTGAGCCAGTGAGGGCAGTTATCACAAGCCGAGCTTACTACTTTCTCACACCATTCAGCGTTCACGGAAACCCATTCCTCACGTAGTTTCTTCCACAGTTCAACGAGAATGGTATGAGATGCATCATCTGGGTGCATGACAAACTCGCTGTCTTTGGGTAAGAGTGTTAACTCTTGACCATTCTTCATTGCCACTTCTAAGCACATGACCAAGAGACAATCGTTGCCCTGCCACAAACCCATCTCGTTCCTGATCCCCCTGCCCAGGCTGTGATGTATCCGGTAGAGCTCTTTCTCTTCACTCATGGCAGAGATGTAATCCTTTGAATCTTGGGCCAGCTCATCGAGAAGGGATTGCACAGCTTCTTCTACCGTCTTTGGATATTTCTTTGTCGTTTGGCTCATTATAAACCTCCCTGTGTCATTAGTGTTTTTGCCCTACGCTCACAGTTGAGCGGGTCCGCCGCCAGCTCCGGATCCGCCGGCCGCCATATTTCTGCCTTCAGTCGCCTCGCCCTGCGGGATTCCTTGCTCATTCCCTTTCGTCTGCAGCCAATTACTTGACTGCAGAGGGGAAGGAACGAGTCCTTCCCAGTAGTCTATTGGAGTGTAAGCTACTCCATGGAGTCGTAGATTGCCTGAGCGACCTCGGAGCCTACCTCTGTACACTCGGTTCCGCCGTCCACTATCCAGCCGCCATTTAGCTCCTGGCAGCCAATCAGATAGTTCACCGCACCTATCACGGCCCTGTCACAACCTGTCATCTTAGTGAGAACCATAACTGCATAGGCTGTCGGTTGGACAAATTCTCCATCACTACCACTGATAAAGCTCCCGTCAAGCTGCTGGCTTCCGAGTAAACTCGTGACCAATGGAGCTACCTCGGGACCATGAGTTTCGGTAGTTACAAAGGCTTCCAGTGCTCCTGTGACAGCTAACCAGTAACAGACCTGAGCCTGGTTGCCGAGGTTGAAGTCCGTCCCCGGGTCGAACAGAGAGGCGTAAATGACATGAGCCATCTCGACTGCTTGGGCATCATAGCCCTGACCGGGAAAGTACCTATCCAGCGCCAGAACCCCCTGCATGTACAGGTTGATGTCCCAGGAAATCAGAGCTGGTAAGCCCTGGCCTATCCGCCCGTCCCGGACAAACTGTGCGAACCCGGCTGCGGTATCGCCCCCGAAGTTGGTAAGAGCGGCGAGATACTGCAGTTGGGCAAAAATGGCATAACCCGGATCGCCGGTAGCCTCGGAAAGCTCAACCAGGAAGGGTATATCTGGCCCTCTAATCCTGTAGCCTACAATTTGGGAGTTCGCGTACATTCGGATAGCTGTTGATAGACTAGCATCAAGGAACCTGGACAAACCGAATATCTTATAGCAGTCCAACATTCCCTGAGCCGTCACACCTAGAGTATTTTCCGGCGAGGGCGTTCCAGTCCCCGGGTTAGCATCGGGATTCAGCCATTCCCAGCCGCCGTCTGCATTCTGAGTGGCAAGCAACCTGAAAGCTGCTCTCTCAACAACCCCTGAGAGCAGGACGTCGCCGTAGCCTCCCGCGGGGCCTGTGTCACCTTGGTCACCAGTATCGCCCTTAACACCGGGATCTCCCGTATCACCTTTAACACCTTGGGGACCCTGTGGGCCTATAGCTCCATCAGTACCTGGATCACCTTGGTCACCCTGCAGCCCTTGGTCACCCTGTTCACCTGGCTCACCTTGGGCACCGGTCTCTCCCTGAGCTCCTGTTGCCCCGGTCGGTCCTGTCCCTCCAGTAGCACCATTTAGACCAGTAGCACCTGTTGAACCTGTCTCACCGGCTGGACCGACTTCACCCTGCGGGCCTGGCTCGCCCTGAGACCCTTTGCTTCCTGCTGATCCACTGGGGCCTCTGGCGCCTGCCGGCCCAGCCTCCCCTTGCTCACCCTGGGGACCCGCTGGACCGACAGAGCCAGGTTCTCCTTGCTCACCCTGCGGGCCTTGAAGATTTGCGACTTCTGCTTCGATCAATTCCTGCATCTCAGGCGTTAGCTCGAGCTCTCCGTCGCAGCCCATAATCCCGACCGCTAACAGAACCGCTACGAGCAGAACGCCGAGAATCTTGTACTTTTTCTTCAATGTTGTTCTCCTTACTTTATTCCTATTCAGTTGTGCTTGTGTGCTTTTTCACCACCCCCTTTCCGTATAACTGCTCCAATTAAAGCCAGGACCCGGGCCAGCAATGAAGAGATGTTGGTGGCCACGTCTCCCCGAAGCAGCTGCTTGGTGTACCACCAGCTAAGATGAAAGTCTATAATGAAGACCAGCATTAGCGGCCACTGGAAGATATACCGCCAAGGAGCCTTGATCCCTAAATCATAGATACGCCTCAACTCTCACTCCTTTCGGTATCGTTCAACCAGCCGAACTGAACCCGGTAGAAAAGATAGCTGGTTACCGGTTGATAACCAGCCCGCGACAGGGCGGCATAGACCTCCGGCTTGTTAGAGAAGCCAGCCCGGGTCGCGTCGAGGAGGGTAAGGGTGTCCCAATCGATACGGTCTATAAGCATCGGGTAAGCCCTCCCGACAACCTCATCATCCAGGGCAACCTCCATCACCTCCTCTATTACCAGGGTACTGTTTAGGAGAGCCACGACGATGCCGCTCCGTGGGGACCGCAGCGTCTGAGTGACTTCGTGCCGGCGCACCTTCGCAGCTCCCTCCTCTCCCATAACCTTTGTCTTGAAATTCAGCCTAAACATCAGACCCGCATTCCTTTCTATAAATTTGCAAACCTCTAATCCTGTGGTTTGGCCCCGAGTCAATTGCTATCAGGGCAACGAGCCGGCATCCTCTAAATGCCTTCATCATGTAAAGTAGAGTATGAAGAAGAATATAATAACCGCCAGGTTTCAGGCAGGCTAATCCAGGCTCAATAAAGCTGTATGGCTTGATCGGCTTAGAACCCCATTTTTCATAATCAAAAT
>Ga0209977_10001441_pt1 | contig 10439 bp, 9 predicted proteins | sample SumtaG_2_FD_183113 | JGI IMG/M metagenome (GOLD analysis project Ga0209977, IMG submission 183113) | Deep subsurface microbial communities from Indian Ocean to uncover new lineages of life (NeLLi) - Sumatra_00607 metaG (SPAdes) (version 2) | ecosystem: Environmental > Aquatic > Marine > Oceanic... | reverse complement strand
GTGAGGAATTGAAAATTGCGTGGATGCGTGATGGCAAAGAGTTCAGCAAGAAAATCAAACCTATAAAGGATGAAGAAAACGCACAAGGTCAAATAGGTGTCATGTTTAAGAGGAAAGAGATAATACGTAAATACGGTTTGACCGAGTCATGTGTAGTAGGAGTACATAAGACAGTTGTGAACGTCAAGAGAATATATTTAACCATACGAGGGTTTATTTCTAAGAAAATATCAACTAAAGCATTAGGAGGTCCCGTACTTATAGCTCAGGCCTCTTATGCATCTGCGCAATCCGGGATTGGCAAGCTTTTGTATTTCCTGGCTATCATTAGTATTAACCTGGCAGTCTTAAATATATTACCTGTTCCCGTTCTGGATGGGGGACATCTATTATTTCTCGGAATAGAAAAGATCAAGGGTTCGCCTGTAAGTGAAAGAGTACTTGCAATTGCTAATTACATTGGTCTTGCATTAGTACTATCCCTTATGATCTATGCAACGAGGAATGATATCCTGCGTGTCTTTAAATATTTTAGCTAAATGATCCGTTTTCGACCATCATTTCATTCAGTCTCTTTTCTAATAATATTCCTTATGATCTATGCTACCAGGAATGACATCATGAGGCTTTTTAATGTACTTTAACAAGGTGTTCAGTTTCAATAGTTATTTCTCTCATCTTGTTTTCCAATAGTCTGCAGAATGCCTCTACCTCAGACTTGTTAAGCTTAGGTGGTATGTGTATTGGTTCTCCGTGTATAAGGGCTGCTTTTGAGAAAGGTTTTGGAATGCGAAATTTGTCCCAACTTGGCAGTTCCCAATAGCTTGTTAATCCTAACGAAGTAGGAATTATTGGGAAACCGGTCTTTTGGCTCAAATAAATTATGCCTGGTTGAACAATAAACCTTGGGCCTCTCGGGCCGTCTGGAGTAATTGCTATAGCTGTTCCTTCCTTAGAATCCTTTATCATTTTTAACAAAGCCTTCACACCTCCTCTAGTCGTAGAGCCTCTGACCGTAGTAAAGCCTAAGCGCTCAATGACCCGTGTAATATATTCTCCATCTGTATGTTGACTTACCATTACCTTTATCCCTAGATTTCTTGCAGTATATGCCGGTACAAGCATAAATGCGTGCCAAAACGCAAATATTATATTTTCACCTTGACGTATAAGCCTTTCAGGATAGTTATCCGGCCTTTCAATAATTCTAATGGTACTAATTAAAAGCCTGATAATAAGTGAACCAAGTATTCCTGCAAAAAAAAACTTTATGCTTTTTGATTTTTTTTTTAAAAACATTTTTTACTCTCGCAGATAACCATGGATAAGCCGCCGATTGTTATGACTTTAGTGTTACTGTCTATTTTCAACCAGGGAGAAATTCTACTACTAAAAGATACACGTTCAGTATAATCTTAATAATTCGAACGGTTATGAAATGTACTTCTGATGGCGGTTTTTATTATAAATGCCGTAATATGGTATATTGAGGACTGTAAATCTTTGTCCAGTAAAAGCATCAAGTATCTTAAAGATTTTCTTGTTTTGTTTATTTTTGCAATTTGATATCTGGTGGTGAGGGCGACAATTCTGTTTGTAGACAGGTGCTCCTCAAATTTTAGAATGTCATCCAGATAAAAAGTGATGCATTTGCAACCCGTTGCTTTTGTACCATTTGTTATTGATAGATTTGTTAAACTTCCGTTCTTAGTAAATCTGAAGTCAATACTATTACCTTTAGAATGGAAGAACCTGAATATAAATTTTTTGCCTAGAATTTTTATTAACCTGGAATTTTTAAGGTCGGCATCGTTTTTGTTGTTTCCCACGAGAGTTTTTAAATGTTCAAATATATAATTTTTTAAATCCTGGAAGCTGTTTCTATCATCATTTTTTTCAACGACAGTAATTAATAATAAGCGAAAAATCGTTTCGTGTACTGTGCCAAGGATAGTTTGATGGCGCGAAGATGCATCTACACCATAAAATTTCGCATTACAATAGACCCACATTTTTTTGAGTGTCTTCAGGTCTATTTTATTGGGTTCTACCACAGTTCCAAAATTGTTATACATATTCCAGTTATAACTATTGATTGCGTTTTCCTTTTTAAATTCTTCATATATACGTGTTCCGGGATATGGAGTCATAACCATGAATACAGCCGTTTTTATCCCTGCTTTTTTGGCATATTCGGGATACATCTTGATATCTTCTACCGTTTCATTCAGATGTCCGATTATAAAATATCCTTGTACTCTTATCCTATAATCTTTCAGTATTTCAATGGCCTTTTCGCAAGTTTGAGGATTTGTCCCTTTCCCGATTCTTTTTAGTGTTTCAAGGTTTGGACTTTCAATCCCGAGGCTTACATGCCTGAGACCAATTTCATGGAGTTTTTTCATTATTCGTTTGGCCTTAATTATATCTGTAGATCTGCTTTCAGTCCATATCTTGAAATTGGTTAAATTGTTTTCAAACATCAGATCGACAATCCTCTCCATCCTGTCCACGTCTGTCAATACGTTTGCATCCCAGATCTTCAGTATCTTGCGTTTTTTGGTAGAATGTATCATCTTCAGTTCTTCAATCACGTTTTCAGGACTTCTATGCCGCCAACTCTTGTTCACCATCTCATTTGAACAAAAAGAACATTTTATCCTGCAGCCCCTTGAAGTAAATATGGTGTCAAGAGAATAATCATTAGTCTTACTTCCGAAACGTTTCGGCCTTATTTCTCTTAATGGATGAGGGACTGCGTCAAGGTTTTCAATAACGTCTCTATCCGGATTATGGACAAAATTGCCGTTATCTTTGAATGATAAACCCTTGATACCTTCCGAGGGGCCCTCATTTACAAGTTCTTTAAAGGTATATTCTCCCTCGCCTCTTATTACGGCATCAACATAAGGAGACTTAAGTACCTCTTCTGTTAGCGCTGTGGGATGATACCCTCCCATGGCCACGTATAAATTATGCTTTTTAGCAATCTTTGCATATTGTAAGGCATTAGTATAGGCACCTGTCATTGAGGAGAGGCCGATCATATCGGCAGGGTGGGTACTTAAGTATTTTTCAAAGTCATCTAAAGGGTTCAATGAATATGTGTCAACGGGAATAGTTATTGAATCAACATCATTCTTTACCATCCCAGCCAGATAGCATATTTCAGTGAGATCCGAAACGGTTAATGCATATGGTACGTCCATTTTTTGTTGTGATTTTATTAAGCAAACATTTTTAAAATAACTCATCTTTTCTTTTCCTTCTTATCCGGCTTCTTTAGCCAGAAAGGAGTCCAACTGAAGATTGATCTGTTCCTTGATAATGCGTCGATATTCCAGAAAATGTTCTAACTGAGCGCAAACATTCAGGTAGCTTATCACCCCGCCCGGGTTATGCCGGTACATTTGCCAGAGGTAACGCCAGAATGCAACACGGGTTTTTCTCACCCCCCCCTGCAGGATTAAGATGAGGGCAAAAGCCCTGAACTCACGCCATCCCATCTTTTTCTTCGAGAGTCGCTTCTTCCTGGATTTCTTGTGACACGGCGCTTCACCGAGAATCCGGTAATGCCGATATGCCCGGTCCATATAACTTTGGGGTTCGTACAGCTTCCAGAAGCCGTCGATGTATTCCCGGGCAACCTCTTCCATCGGACGCGTGGGAAGGAAGTTCATCAGAGTGGCTTGATTTGCGGTCACAGGACTATCCCTCAAACGCCCTTCGTCTTTCAGCCTGTGCCACAACGCCGTGTCTGGAAGGGCCTGCAGCATGCTAAAAAAGGCCGTGGGTATAGCGGCTTCATCCACGAACCGGACAATACGTTCCCCTGCCCCCGACTTCTCAGCATCGAAGCCGATAATGAAACCACCCATCACCCGCAACCCGTTGGCAGTGATCTTGCGCACGGCCTCGGTCATAGAGGAGCGAAGGTTCTGCTGTTTGTTAGCTCCTGCCAGACTGGCCTCGTCCGGTGTTTCTATACCTAGAAACACCGCACCGAAATTGCAGGCCGTCATCAAGTTCATCAGTTCCAGATCCTCTGCCAGATCCAGCGACGCCTCAGTGCTGAAAGTGAAAGGAAATTCGTGTGCTTCCATCCATGGCCCAAGTTCCTGCAACAGCTTCTTCGCTTTGCGCTTGTTTCCGATGAAATTGTCATCAACCACGAAGACGCAGCGGTGCCATCCAAGCTCATAGAGGAGTTCCAATTCGGCGATCATTTGTTGCGGGGTTTTTGTGCGCGGCTTGCGCCCATAGAGGATGGTAATATCACAGAACTCACAGAGGTAAGGACAACCCCGGGAGAATTGCACGGCCATTTCCGAATAAGCGTCCATATCCAGCAGATCGAAGCGTGGGACTGGTGTCTGCGTCATGTCGGGCTTCTCAGTTGACCGGAATGTTCCCGTAGATTCTCCGTTTTCCACGGCCTCCACGAACATAGGCAAAGTGATCTCCCCCTCATCCAGCACTAAATAGTTGGCACCAGCCGCCTCTACTTCATACGGAAGTAAGGTAGCGTAAGGACCTCCCACCGCCACCGGTTTTTGTCTTCGCCTTGCTTCGCGAATGAGAGCCAGGAAGTCCTGCCTCTGGACAATCATTCCTGAAATAAGAATTACCTCAGCCCAGTCCCAGTCAACATCCGAAACCTGATCGATGTTTCGGTCGATCAGCCTGAACTCCCAATCCTGAGGTAGTATGGCTGCTACCGTCACCAAACAGAGTGGCGGTAATACAGCCTTGTGACCTGCCAGCTTCATGGCTTTCTCAAAAGACCAGAAAGTCTTCGGAAAAATTGGATATATCAACAATGCACGCATGTATAGAATACCTGGTTCTCTATAACTATTTAGGTTTAAACGAGTTATAACTTTTGAATATCTTTGGTTTATGTGAGGGGACTATATCAAGGACTGAACTAAAATACAATAGAAAATTACACACCGTTTAACCACATAATGAATTAATTGATAGGAGAAGTACACATTTCTTACATGCAATATCATCGCTTTCGCAGAAATCTTTGAAAATTTGTATAAGACCTTGCTGGCGCCTGGCATTGCTAACGATATTCTTTTTCTGAGTATCCTGGCCAAATATCCTGCAGCTCATAAATTTCGTAACATTATTATGTGACAATTTCGGGTGTAGTTTATAGGCCTTAAACAACCATTTTTCTAATACCAGATCTTCTCTCTTTCTGGCATAGGCTAATAAAACAGGAATGATTATGTTTATAAATATGACAGAAGACCGTTCACGTCCAATTAACCTTTCCGGGTCTTTTAATCTCTTTCCCCCAAATGTATAGTAATACGACCAGTATTCATCATATAATTCCAAAAAGACAGACTCCGTACTTTTAACGATAGTTTTTATTTGCGCTACTTCATTCTTATTACTGTCTATTCTTTCAAAAGACTCTAATATTATCCTGAATATGCCTGTTTCAAAATTCCCTGCCAGGAGACGACTAATCGCAGCAATCCTTCTTGTCGGGAAATTACCCGGTCTGGAATATTTAAAACACCACAACCCTCCATCCATGGGTTTATTTTTAATATCATTTTTGATCGCTGACCACATTCCTTCAATTTCTTTGACGTATTCAAGAGAATCCTTATCCGCCATGTCTTTGGTTGAAAGACTCTGATCCGGCAAAAGTCCTGCCATGCCAAATAACAAGGCCTGTATCATCTTGCTTCTTTGCTTAAGAGAAACGTCCAAAGGTATCAGGCTTCTTATGTCATTTACTGAAACAATAGATGCCAGGTGCCGGAACTGTTCTTTGTTATTCTTGTAACCAAGCGATTCCATAATTGCTTCGTACAGGATTTGCTCAAACGTCTGAGTGTTCAGTTGTTTTTCTAATCTGTTTGTCTTTATCAAGATTCTTTCATCACCGGCAAAATCCAGAAAATATCCAATCCATTTATCGTTAGAAGAAATAGAACATAATCCCTTCTGGCATGGACCCGCATTAGCACTGGCAGGGTGAGGGTAATCTTCAATATCAATCATTTCGATAAGTTTCTCCAGCTCGTATTCCAGGTGCTTATATAGTTCTAGCTGAGGGACAAAATGATTTTTGATTTTAACAAATTTATTATTCCTATCATTCCACATAAAAACATGCAAGCATATACTTTCATACTCCTTTTGCTTATGGTGTCCATGACGTATCCAATCATGAGAGTATACATGAATCTCAACGTCTCCTTTTACGGCGCCTTTTCCTTCTAAAAGTATCTCTGCTCCTTTAAAATCAGGACCCTCTTCCATATTCCATCGACCGGGTGAAATAACCTTTATCCTTAATCCGTCTTCTGTGTACAATTTCACCTTCTTTATAAATTGTCCGAACCATATGCACTTTACCAGCTGTTCTTTAATCTTTTTACCTTTTGGGCCATAACCCAAGCCAATACTTTCTCCTACACCACAATACTGTTTAACAGCCTCGCGATAACGTGGTGAACGGAAATTCTCAGCTTCGGTATAATTCTTTATCTCAAACATGATTCCTTCCATGGTTGATTAAGGCCGCTTTTCTCTTATTTATTACCATCGCTATTAATAACTGAACCAGTATACCTGCGATTCCATTTATAATTATGTCTCTTATGTCAAACACTCTGTTAGGTAATATCCATTGGATTACTTCATCAACGGCGCCAAAAACAAATACAATAAATGCACATAAAAAGTATATAGATATATTATGTATGTTATGGCTAAGGGCCACATAGATTAAGGCGCTAAGGATTCCGTATTCAATAAAATGAACCTGTTCTTCCGGTACGTTTACAATGTAAAGTATCAGGCCGTACAAACAACTTATAAAAGAAAACCATAGATATTGACTTATGCCATAATACTCACGATTCTTTATGATGTAGACTAAGATAAAGGATAACAGCATCAAAAAGGCTATTATGACACCCAGGTTAAGGTAGCCCTTTAACGTCATCTTCAGGAAATTTAAAATAGGCCGCATTATATAAAGTGTCGAGTAAATAAACGTAACGTAGCAACCTATTTAAGGACCATACAAATGACTTGTTTTGAAACCACATGCTTATAGTGTTAATCAATTTACAAGAATACGGTATATTCCGTGAAACAACCAAGAAATTTTGAGGAATTCTATGTAATTGTTATGTCCCCTTTTTTCTTAAAAAAATAGGGATTACAGGGATATACAGGCGGGATATGGGTTTGGTCTGATGGGTTTCTGTTTTTGTTTATATACGGTTGTTTGAGATGTGTAACATGTTTTGCCACTTACTTCACTTCGTTACTTATCAGGTTTATTTGGTTGTAAATCAAACAGATCAACGATTGTACGAGTAGCTTCAAGTAGTCTTACAACCTTCCCTCCAATCTTTAGAAGGACTGTTCCGTCTGGTCCAAGGGGTAATTTTTTAAGAATTTCTTCCGGTAGAAGTTGCCCCTGGCGATACACATCATAATCCATAACTTCACCTCTGGCTACTTTCATTTGCCATCCAGGCGGTAACGTTCCGCCTCGTGCTAATTTTTTAGCTAAACCGGGAGGAAGGGATTTCTTCTTAGTCTTACTTTTATTATCCGGCAATGATTTATTTTCAATTTTGCTTTTCTTTTCCCCTTTAGTTATTAATTCCTCAAAATACTGCTTAATGATGTTTTTCTCTTTTGGAGTGAAACCTATTTTTAACCACGGTTGGATATTTGATTGGAAAGAGGATTGGTTGTCTACGCTTTGTTTTTTATTTGTGGATTTCTCTTTTTCCCCATAAACATAAACAGGAGATAATGCTAAAACAAGCAATAAACATAATGGATTAAACTTTTTCATAGTGTTCCTCTCTGAATGGTTAAGAAGTTGGGGTTAAAAACATAAACAATGTTATTTATTATTGTATCAACAAGGTTTACGTCATACAACTTATGGCAAATTAAGGGATTTGTCAAGAAGAAAGACTAACATAGAAATACTGAAAATGAGTTCGTATTACGGTTTCGCTCATTCATATTCATAATTCGTAATATGATCGGGTTAAGAAATTATTTCTACTCCATACCGTGCAAGCTATGATTGACAAAATAATATGGTTTTTAAGTTTTTCCTGGTTGTTGCTTTCAATAGGGTGATTTGCCGTCGAAATATAAATATAAAAAAAGAGCGGAATAAAATTCCGCTCTATAGTAGTATGTGATTCTATTCAGATTGTTACTATTTTCTGATAGGTTTTGAAGTCGTTATTTTTTTTCCTCTGCTTTAACTTCTTTTTCATCTGATTTTATTTTGGGCTCTGCACCGTATTGAATTTCTGCTTTTTCCTTAGCAGTCTCAATAGCAGCAGTTTTCTCTTCGGCTTTGGCAGCGACCTTAGTTGCTTCAGCCTTAATTGCAGCAGTTTTTCCTTCAGCTACGGCCTTTGCAGCTTCAGGTTTTGCGACAGCCTTTTTGATATCAGCAGCTTTGTCAGCGTCCTTAATTGCTTCGGCCTTAACAGCGGCAGTCTTCCCTTCGGCTATAATCTCGGGTGCAGCTAGCCCTACGGCAGTATAGCTCATAATAGCCAGTCCAGCAATTAATACACAAAAACGTTTGCTCATATCCACCATATTTGTACCTCCTAACTGTTTAAATTACATATTACTATGATTGATTTATACGTAAATGAGTTACCTTTGCCAACAAAAAAACTAACTTTTAAGATAGAAAAAAGCCAGCCTTTTTCTTATGTTTTTGTCTTTTTCTTAAAAAACAACCATTGCTTTTCACCCGCCTTTTGAAATCTTACCAGACAGAAATCTCCTTTTAGTTTTTTACCATGAATCGTAAATATGACCTTGTTCTCTGAACGCTCTATCAGGTCAAATGTCCCATTGTCCCAGAGGGTTACCTGTCCTGCACCATAATGTCCTTCCTCGATCTCACCTTCAAAATCAATATAGCCCAGATCGTGGTCTTCCACTTGTATGGCAAGATATTTCTTTCCCGGAATCTTACTAGGTTCCTTCGGTATAGCCCAGCTTTTTAATACTCCGTCCAATTCTAATCTAAGATCCCAGTGAAGATGTGAAGCATGGTGTTCTTGAATGACAAATCTAGATTTCAAGCCATATTTCATATTATATTTGCGTGTTAGATGCAGTTTACGTACAATACGGTTTATGAAAAATCACCGCTCCGAAAACAACTTTGAAATAGTTGAAGTATACAATAAACTCGATTTAGAGCTTGCTAGAATCAATCCAGGTTGTAATGCCTGCGGTACCTGCTGCCATTTTGATACATTTGGTCATGAACTGTATGCATCGACCATTGAAGTAGACTATATCCTGAAAAATGTTGAAGTGCCATCTTTTAATTCAGAACAAAGAATATGCCCTTTTTTGGTTGAAGAGAAGTGCTCAATCAGAAAATATAGAACACTTGGATGTAGAGTCTTTTTCTGCAATCCTGATTATAAAGATACTTCTCAAGAAATATATAACAAGTACTATAAAATGATCAAAAGTATAGCCATCGAAAACCAAACGGAATGGCATTATGCACCTATGACAGAATTACTAACCACACAAAAAGAATCAACCCTAACACCAATGCCTAAGTGTTAACTTGGCACAATAATAATCGCCAATCACTTTGGTCAAGTGCATATCTTCCTATCTCTTTAGATACTTCCTTAAAAGGCAAGGATTTTGGTGTTAATTAATGTGATATCTTTACTTGACAAAATATCTCATTTTATTGTATAAAACCAACTTAGTCTGTATTATTTACGACAAGTTTCTTCTTAGAAAATAATCATACGGTAAAGAAATGTTTCTATGAAAATTGGCGCTACTCTAAAACTCCAAATTCACGGAACAGATGCCAGATTTACAAGTGAATTAATTGGAGTAGAGGAAGACAAGTATCTAATCATAAGGATGCCTCCTATCCCATCCGTGAGCACTGTTTCAAATTTTTTAAGTTTGTTATATAAAGGAAACACCGTTGTTGTCAGGTACATGCATAAGGGTACTTTATTCGGTTTCAAGTCTCGCGTATACCACTTTATGGTTGATCCGGTAAAATTAATATTCCTTGAGTATCCAAAAAAGGTTGAAGATCATAATCTTCGCGCACATAGAAGGGTTAATTGTTATCTGCCTGCGAGTGTGGGAGTTGCAGGCAACACAATGGAGGGGGCTATTACGGACATCAGTAGAGAAGGATGTCACTTTACTGTGGAAAAATCTAAAGTTAAAGGCAGATTAATATTACAGGTAGACAAAGGAATTGACATAAGCTTTCAATTACCTGGTGTGGGAAAAAAACTTACCATAGCAGCAAAACAGAAAACCATCAAAAAAGACAAAAATAGCATAAACATCGGGGTTGAATTTATCAACATGGACAACAAAGCGGAAGAAAGACTTTATGACTTTCT
>Ga0209977_10001439_pt1 | contig 10452 bp, 10 predicted proteins | sample SumtaG_2_FD_183113 | JGI IMG/M metagenome (GOLD analysis project Ga0209977, IMG submission 183113) | Deep subsurface microbial communities from Indian Ocean to uncover new lineages of life (NeLLi) - Sumatra_00607 metaG (SPAdes) (version 2) | ecosystem: Environmental > Aquatic > Marine > Oceanic... | reverse complement strand
TCAAGTTAGAGATTTACAAAAAAAGTACAACATACCATCTTCAAAAATCATAACGGAACAAATCACGGAAAACGATGTTTTGAAGAAGTTTTCAAAAATCGACCACGAAAAGTTAGGAATGCTTGCCTACCAAAGAGTTTTGTTGCAAAAAGAAGAAATTGGAGTTGGTTTAATGCCCATTTCTGAAGTTTATGCCTTAGTAAATACAGGTATTTTAAAAGAAGTATTAGATATTAAAGATTTACTCAAAGCATTAAAGATTCTGAAAAAAGATCGTGTCATAGAGGAACTACAAGAATTAAGGGGCAGTTCCGTAATGGTAAGGTTCTTTCCAGTACAATATACTAACGATCAAGTGAAAGTTATAGGTATAGCAAAAGAAAAAGGCTATATATCGCTTGAAGATGTTTGTGTTGCTCTAACATGGTCTCAGGATCGCGCACTACAAACCTTAAAATCGTTAGAAGATAGTGGAGTTGCTAAATTTAGGGAATCTCTTTTAAAAGGAAAGCAGTGGTATTTCCCTTCAATATAAGCGTTTTATTCTATTTTAATTTTAAAAGAAAGCTGACCGTCATCTAGTTTTATAATCTTCCCTCTCTTATCCTTTTCCAATATTTTAAATATTTTTAGAATGTCGTTGTGGGGAAGCGTGTTAAATTCTTTGTTAGATTCTCTTATTTCAAATATTAATATTGGTTCTAATGGTGAAATTTCCATTGCCCAATCGTAGATTTCTTCGGCCCAATTATCCAAACTTTTCCAATAAACTCTTAATTTCTCTTTACTTTTTGATAACCATTCAGCTTGTTCTTTATTTACTAGTTCTTCAGCGATTTCCTTTAAAGCTGAGTTGCGATTATCAAATTTAGAAAAGGGTTTCTCGGATTCTAACTTTCTTAGATATAATATATGAAGAATAGCGTACCGAGCGTAGTCAAAAATAACTTTGGACCACTCATTTTTCCAGGATTCGTAATCCTTAAGGTCTATTTTTTTATTAGGAAGAGAAAACATGAAAACATATCTTTTTTCTTCGAGCCAAGGGTAATCGTTCAACAATAACTCGTAAGTTGATATTTCTCTGGCAACAACACCCTTCTCTCTTATTATTTCTAACTCAATCTCTTGAAGCTCTTTCTCGATTTGAACGGCATTCTGTTTATATGTTTCTTGGTCGATTTCTCCTAGCTTTGAGGTGAGAAAGTCTTCAATTTTATCTAAACGTGCTTCTATTTCTTCGCTTGGTAATTTTTCGATTGTTTCTTCCTCAACAATTTCTTCTGTACCCACTTCTTGTATCGATTTTTGTTTTTCTATCGTTTTTTGGCTTCTTAGTTCTTTTAACCGAGCTAATTCTTTCCTTAAGTCTTCAAGTTCCTTATCTGCTTTTTCTTTAACTTCTTTAGGAACTTCTTTCGGTTTTACTTTTTGCCTCTCCATATTTCCCAACTTAAATTTTTATTAATATTCTCCGAAATCTTTTGCCCATTGTTCGTATCGCTTTAGAGCAGCGTTAGTTGTCATTGGCTTAACTTTTTTTAATGTTTTAGTAAAATCTTTTAAATTAATATCCCTTACAATTACTTCTTGATCGGAGTTTTCTAAAAGTCCACCCATATCTAATTCTCTAATTGGAAGCATAATAACTTCGCGGCACACGTTAGAAATATCTCTTCCAGAATATCCTTCAGATCTAACTCCTAATTCGATAAAATCTTCTTCAGTTAACGCCATATTAATACCTGCGGTATGAATTTTAAAGATTCCAACTCTGGCTGTTAGATCTGGAAGCGGTACATACACTTTCTTTTCAAATCTACTAAGCATAGCAGCGTCAATGTCCCAAGGTCGATTAGTAGCGCCTAAAACTAATAACGGTTTTTTAGAACCCGATTTAATGCCTTGAATTTCGCTTAACAATTGCGTTTTTACCCGTCTTTCGCCTCCACCTTCGTGCCCTTCGCCTCTCTTAGTTGCCACCGAGTCAATTTCATCCATAAAAATTAAACTTGGAGCTTTAATTCGAGCAACTTTAAAAAGCGAGCTAATTAATTTCTCACTTTCGCCTAACCATTTGCTTAATAAATCTGCGGACGAGACGCTAAAAAATGTTGCTGCACATTCCGTAGCAGCAGCTCTCGCTAAAAGGGTTTTTCCACATCCAGGTGGGCCAAACAATAAAATGCCTGACCATGGTTTTCTTGCTCCCGTAAAAAGTTTGGGTTTCATAATTGGCAACACTATTGCTTCTCTTAAAGCTTGTTTAGACGACTTTAAGCCCGCAATATCGTTCCACCTTACATTAGGAGATTCTGTTAATATTGTGCCTGAAATCGAATCTATAATTTCTTGTTCTTCAGCAGAATATTGTCCTTCCTCTCCCTTTCCCTCGCTATCTTTGGCTTCACTTGTACCCATAGAGGGCCTCCCTTTTCTAGCACGAGGGCCACTTAAATGTGCTTTTAGTACGTTAGCACGATTAATATACTGTTCAATTTGGTCGTGACATTTTCTAACCATTATTGGGTTTTTATTATATTGTACGAATTGAATTAGAATTTCTGCGGCTCTTTGATATTTATTTAGCGCTTGTCTATAATGTCCTTTCTCGTCTAACGCAACTGCAGCTTGTGCTTCTTGAACAGCGTATTGATAAAGTTTACTATCGACACTACTCAATGATAATTACCTTTTTAAATTATTTATTTATCTTGTTTATCTTAAAAAATTATTAATATTTATAGATAATCTAGTTCGATACTTATTTTATTTATTAATACATCCAAATATATCAAATTTTCTCTTTAAAATTGTATTGTAAACATTGGTCTACAACAAAAAATTATATAATCTTGAATTTTTAATATTATTATATAGTAATAACGAAAAAATTGATGATATAAGATATGGGTTTTCTCAAGGATATGTCAAAATGGCTCTCAGGTGGCCAAAAAAGCGATTCTGTTCGTTCAGCAACCGTCAAATTAAAGGTTTTTAACAAAAGATTGGCGAGACAAACTAGAAAAATGGAAATGACGGCTAAACAAGCGAGAGATAAAGCCGTAAGACTTCGAAAAGCGGGTGATATGGAAGGTTCAGAATTTCACGCGCGAAATTATCTTCAAGTTAAAAAACAAGCTAGAGCGATTGACCATTTCAGAACTAACTTAGAAGGAATGGTATTTAAGTTGGAACAGGCTAACGCTGTTAAAGATATTTCCGTTATCATGCAAGGTATTGCCAATAGCTTAGGTGCATTAAAAAATCAGTTATCGGTTCCTCAGCTTACAGACTTGATGACCACAATTGGTATTGACATGGAAGATTTTTCTGTTGTTGAAGAGATAACATCTGATGGAATAGACGACATGACTCTCGATACAGCAGTTACTGATAAACAAGTTATGGAGATATTAGGTGAAATCGATGCGGAGATACAAGTTGAAGTAGGTGGAGCATTACCTTCGGTTGATCCCGATGGAAAGATAAAAGAATTAGAAGAAGAATTAAACAAATTGAAGTCGCGAGATTAGATTTTTTTTTTTAAGTTTCCCTTTTTGACTACCAAGCAAAATTATTTAAGCTTAAACTCTATTTTTAATTTATTCTCTAATTCAATATTTAAAAGTGTTAAAAATGAATCCAGAATTAATAACGATTGGTAGTTGTACTCTTGATTGTATGCTACAAGTTAAGGATATCCTTAGATTTGAATTGTTTGATAAAGAAATTGTTAAAAAATACACTGCAATTGAATACAGTCGCAAACTGAATGTTGATGGCGTTCTATTTGTCCCTGGAGGTTCTGCTGCCAATATTGCGTCAAATTGTGCGATGTTGGGGTTAAAAAGCGCTTATCTTGGAGTATTAGGGAACGACTTTTCGGCAAGTATTTGTCTAGAAGATATGAAAAAAAGAGGAGTAGATCTTTCAAGTGTCATTCAAACTGATGATGATTGTACGGCGTTCTCAGTAATTTTAAAAACTGAGTGGGGAAAAGACAGAAGTATTCTTGCGTATAAAGGCGCAAATAACATGTTAAAACCTGAGGATGTGAAAGCCGATTTGTTTCAAAATATTAAAGCGTTTGCTTGGACATCGTTAACTACCGAAAATGGTTGTAGAGCAATTGAGAAAGCACTGACGCTCACTTTAGAAAACGGTGGTAAAGTATTTGCCGCACCCAGCATGTCAATTATAAAAAACAACCCAAAATGGGCAAAAATTCTTATTTCAAACTCAAATGTAGTTTCATTAAATAAAGAAGAGGCTCAAGAGTTTACAAGCGAGACAGATATAGTTCATATGATTCATACTTTTTTAGATCTTGGAATAAAATTAATTTCAATTACCGATGGTCCCAATGGCTCAATTATATCTGATGGTAAACACATTGTGAACAGTTCAATTTATGAGGGGCCGGTAGAAGACACCACAGGAGCAGGAGATGCTTTTCTAAGCGGGCTTCTAATATCCCAACTAAACGAGTTTAGTCTAGAGAAATCTTCTAAGATGGCAACAGCAATGTCTTACTTAGAAAGCAAAGAGATCGGGGTTCGAGAGGGCTTACCTAATAGCTTAAGTGAATTAGAAGTCTTTATCGATAATAATGAGATAAAACAAAAAGTTTCAAAGATTGTTTAATTGAATAAATTTCATAAAAATTTTTGATTTGAAATGTTAAAATCTAAGTATTCAAAACCTATAATCATTTATATCTTCTATTGCATTTTTATTATAATTTTATCTATTGCATTATCAAAATTCCTTCCTAGCTTAAACTTAACTTATTTTATCCCAATATCAGATATTGGAATTGAAATTGGGTTGATTTTTATAGTGATTTTACCTTTATCATCAATTTTAGGGGTATTAATAGGAGGATATGTTTTTGCTCCGATCCTTCTTTTTACTCATAAAAGAATATTTGGATCTAAAGTGGAATATGGGATATATAACAAGGATTTTAAAGGATTTAAATTTTTTTCTGAAGGAATATTTTCAGCACTAATGGCAATCAACTTGTCCTTGCTTTTAACTACACGTTGGGTTATCTCACTATCAGTTGGATCAGATCCAGATAGTTTTCTTGATGACCTAACCACGTTTTTAGCTTTATTAATGCTAACAATTGGTATAGCGAGTTTGGTATTTTCAAGTACGTGGTTTCTAAAGGATTCCGGTATATTATATTCTAACTTAAAAAGAGCAGAAGATTCAAATAAACCTGCTGAAATCAGATCTGTTGGAAGATGGTATGGACAGTTTTTAAAAGGTTACGCTGGAGTATCAGTAATACTTTCCTATATTGATTTTATGAATTTATTTATACCTCAACTTGCAAATGACCTTTCTTTAACGTTATTCATTATGCTATTAATTGTGTTTGTCCCGTTTCCATTGGTTATAGTTATTCCTATAATTCCAGCTTTCATAATTTCAGATTGGCTAAAAGAACACAGAATAAAATATATAAGGAAAAAAGCAAGTAAATTGGGTATTACATCTAATATAGAAGTGAATTTTGAATTAAGAAATTAAACCTTATTACCTTCTTTATATTAACTCCTATTAAAGCAATAAATTTTAATTTCTTAATATATTTTTTATATCGTTAAACGACTTATACTAAAAAGCGCTGCTAGTATAGATTCTATTAAATATCTTAATAGAATGTAGATTGGTCAGTATACACCAATGTTGCAAAGCAATATGGGTAAAACAGGTTGCCAACTTGGTGACCCGGGTTCGATTCCCGGGCGGCGCATTTTTTTCAATATTTCTTATATCTTTTTTAAACTAAAATGATTACCTAATAAGATGTATGAGAAGATGAGGTAATTTTAAATGGATGATAAAGAAGTTGGTAAATATTGGGATGAAAATGCGGAAAATTGGATAAAACTCGCCAGAATGGGCTATGATCGATGCCGAGATTTAATTAACTCTCCTGCTTTTTTTGAAATGCTTCCCGACATAACAAATTTAAAGGGTTTAGACATTGGTTGTGGAGAAGGATACAATACTAGAATTGCTGCAAAAAAAGGAGCAAAATTAACGGCAATTGACATTTCTAAAGTATTTATCAAATACGCAAAAGAAAAAGAACAGCAAGAACCATTAGGAATTATTTATGAAGTTGCAAGTGCAACAGAGCTTCTATATCCAGATAACAATTTTGATTTTGCAATAGCTACAATGAGTCTGATGGATGTCGCAGGAACCGAAAAAGCAATAGCTGAAGCCTATAGAGTCATAAAGCAAGGTAGTTTCTTCCAATTTTCAATTTCTCATCCTTGTTTTGCAACACCTAGATGGGAATGGGTTAAGGATAAAGAAGGTAGAAGGACTGGATTAATTGTAGGGGACTATTTTAAAAAATTTAATGGTGAGATTGAAGAATGGATCTTTGGAGCTGCTCCAAAAGATATGACCAATAAAATGAGGAAATTTAGAATTCCCCGATTTAATATGATACTATCAGAATGGCTCAATTTACTGATTGCAAAAGGTTTTATTTTAGAGGAATTTTGCGAACCTTATCCCGATGATGAGGTTTTAAAAAATTATCCAGGAGAGCATGATAGCACAATTATACCCTATTTTTTGATTGTTCGCTGTCGGAAACCAAATAAATAGACTTTTACGATTTTACAAAACTTCGTGAAAGGACTGTTTCACGATCTGTATCACTTGAATTCTAAAAATAGAAAAAAGCTTCCTTACAAAGTTCCAAGAAAATTTGAAACCTTTGAAGATTTAGGAACCTCAATCTTGAAATAATTCTCAACGATTTTAAAAAGAAAATTGAGATATGTTAATTGGATTTTTACATTGTGAATTTTAGATAAATCTTTAATTATTTTTTTCGAATAGACCTGCTCTTTCTTTTTTAAACCTTTAACTATGTCTGCTATCGTTTCAGATAATTCGTAAGCTTTTTGAAGTCCATTTTGTAGATATATTAAACTGGGTATTGGCTCATATTCCTCAAAAAATTTCTGAACCAAGGCTCTTTCTACGCCTAATTTTTTTACATCAATAATACCATCATCGTCCTTTATAACATCCTTACGGTTAAAGACAATATAATCGTTATAACTTTCGCTATTATATTGATCTTCTGAAATGACAACAAGCTCAGTTTCAAAAGAATTTCTTGTTATATAGTCAAAAAACCTTCGAACATCATCAAACATAAATAGCTGGTCAAAAATTAAAACGATCTTTCTCTTATGTAAAATAGCCCTAATTATGTAAGCGATTAAAGAAGCAGACAAATTAAGTTTGATTAAACTTACATTAATTGAATCAAGTTGAGCGGAGGCCTTAGGTTCTATACTTTTTTTAGGAATTATATCAGGAACTTCTAATTGGAAATCTGTTATGAATGTGTCTCTCACCGTGAAGTTCTTATCTATATAAGCAACGAAAGAATGCTCACAAATAATTCCTTCCGACACATTTACTGCAAACACCCCTCTTTCAACTTTTCCTACCTTTTCTTCAGAAACTTCAATAAAGCCTCTACCGGCACATGAGGGGCAACGAACTTCTATTTTCTTCATATTCAAAAATCTTAATAATCGTAATATAATTTAAAATTTCCTATTAAATATGAACTGTAATTAATTTTTAATTACTTTAATATTTAAATTTTAACTGAGTTAGAAAATTGAAATTGTTGATTTATATAAAGTTTTTTTTAATCTCTCAAATTTATTTAATATCTTTGGATTCTTGCGTATTTTTTCTCAATATAATTAGCTATTAGTAAGGAAATTAATGTGGCTAAATTCTCCGCAATTAAAAATGACATGACATTGTTTAAGAAAGTATAACATACTCCATATGTACTAAAAAATAGAATAGTAAAAATAGGGAAAGTTATAATTAAAGGTCTCACAATTGGAAAATACAAGAATTTTTGAATTTTCGAAATGTTTTGTCGCGATTTACTAAATTGAGTTTTTAATTTTTTCTTTCTTTCGACTTGAGCAAACGATTCAAAAATAATAACCACGCCAAAAAATAAGGCTACTGTTGCTCCAATAGGGATTAGGATTACAACAAGATGATTACCTACGCCTAAAAAGTATTGAGCTACAAATATAAAAAATAACTGGAAAAGCCCACAAGCACCGAATAGCATAAAACCAACCGATATATATTCCTTAGATGACCAGCGAAATTTTAATGGCATTTTAATCTAATTCTTTTCTGTAATTTGGTGGGCCAAGGGAGGATTGAACTCCCGACCTTCTGCACGTCAAGCAGATGTCATACCACTAGACCATTGGCCCGTGTTTAATTTTAGTATAAAAAATACTAAACTTAGAGATATGTATTTTATATTATTAAAAAATAAATATTTTATTAGTTTTCTTGTGAAATTATGTAATATTTAAATTTATATGAATAATTGTAGATTCAAGAAACCATTATGGATTGAGTTTCTTTTTTAACTCAAAAAAACTTCTTATGTTTAAATCGGCTAAATGATTAATTTTTCCATTAGGATTAAAATAGCAAGAATTTATATTAATTTTTCTAGCAGCCTGAATATCAATATCTCGATCACCAATCGAGAGTATATTTTCTCTAGGAATTTTATATTTCTCAATCAGATAAAGAAATGATGTAGGGTTCGGTTTTTTGGGATACCCATGTTCATGTGTTATGATATCTTCAAAAAGATGCCTTATTTTGTAATATTTTAAAAGTTTATATAATTTTTTTTTTCCTCGATGAGTAACAATAAAATTTTTTCCTCCTTTATTTCTAATAAATTTAAGAATTTCTATCGCACCAGAAAAAGGTGGTTCTTCACTTTCTTTAGTATTTGAATATTCACGAGCAAATTCTTGTTGAAGTTTTTCTCTATTAATATTTAACTCTCTTGATATTTGATTAAAACAAGAATAAAGACTATCTTGACACAATTCTTTGACATTGTTAAAATTTAAATCTTTATTATAAATTTTTTTTATCAGATTTACTATTGTTAAGGCAATGGCAGGATATGTATTAAATAAAGTTCCGTCAAAATCCCAAATAAAATATTCTAGATTTTTCATCTTAATTTAATATTAGAGATGATTTACTTTTTTAGGTAATAAAATAGTAAAAAAAATTAAATAAAGTATTATTTTATGGTTTTTTTTCTCTTAGAGCTCTTACCATTGGTACATCCTTTCCAGATAATATTTCTAACAATGCGCCTCCACCAGTAGAAATAAATGAAACATCTTTTGCATATCCAGACATTTCTGCTGCAGTTCCCATTTCGCCGCCTCCAATTACGGCAAGTGCTCCCCCTGTTTTAGCAGCTTCAGCCATTGCTTCAACCATATCAAAAGTTCCTTTTCTAAACACTTCTTTTTCAAATATTCCTGGTGGGCCGTTAGCGATGATAGTTTTAGCTTTAATGATTATACTTTTGAATTCTTCCGTAGTTTTAGGTCCAATATCACCAGTTACGGCATTATATTTCTTTAATTCGTCGATATTAATTGCTTTTCTGTTGCCATTATCGTCAATTACCAAGTCTTTTGGTAAAATTATCTTATCTTTGAATTTTTCGTATGTGTCCTTGATGTCCTCTTTTGCTTTGTCTAAATCTTTTGCTATTGCCGCCTTATTAGGTTCCCCAGTTTCGATTCCTATAGCTTCCATAATTAAGATTGCCGTTAAACCGGAGCAAAGTGCGTAATCAAGTTTATCGTTTTCAAAATTAAATTTCATAGCTTTAAATTTATCTATTGCTTTCGCTCCTCCAATAAGCATGACCATAGGTTTTTCTGGGCTTTCTATTATTTTACTCATGTATTTAAATTCTTTAACTGTCGTAGGACCTGCAAGTAAGGTAGGCCATCCAATTATCGAAGGTTGTGCTCTATGGGCCGCACCAAACGCATCTGCGATGAAATAATCGAATAATGGCGCAAGAGTTTGAATCATTTCTAATTCTTCAGCTTCGGAGAAATCTTTAAATTGTTTAGTTTCAAGTTCCCAGGTTCGCACATTATTAAGAACTAAAACTTCCCCTGTTTTGAGATCTTTTATTGCATGTATTGCCTTTTCTCCAAAAACATCTTCTACATATATTACAGGACGATCTAATAGTTTTCGTATTTCTTCGGCATGCATTTCCAAAGAAGTAAAATCTTTAGCTCCTGGGCGAGATTGATGCGCCATAATTACTACAGCACAATCTTTTAATTCTTCTAATGACGGAATTAAAGCATGAATACGAGGTGATTCGCGAATTCTATTGTTTTCAATGTCGATATTAGAGTTGATATCGACTCTCATCAAAACTTTTTTTCCTTTTAAATCAACATCTTTATACGATTTATAATCAAACATTTAAAACCACTTTTAATGGATATAATAATAGTATTGATTAATATCAAAAAAAGTTTGATTAGTTAATATTGTTTTTTAAAA
>Ga0209977_10001438_pt1 | contig 10459 bp, 11 predicted proteins | sample SumtaG_2_FD_183113 | JGI IMG/M metagenome (GOLD analysis project Ga0209977, IMG submission 183113) | Deep subsurface microbial communities from Indian Ocean to uncover new lineages of life (NeLLi) - Sumatra_00607 metaG (SPAdes) (version 2) | ecosystem: Environmental > Aquatic > Marine > Oceanic... | reverse complement strand
GCTGAACTGGAAGTCCACGAAGTTTACGGTCTGCACGTAGATACCGTATGACAGGAGAGATGCACGTAGCTTCTCCGTCAGCCTATCAACCAGAAGGGTTCGAGTAATGATCAAATCCTCTGCGGTGAACTTGGCTGTTGTTGCCTTCAGGTCCTCCTGGATCACCGGACGAAGTAGCAGGTCGTGGTAGTCCTGACGCATCGTCTGGTAGACCATCCAAGCGGAAGAAGGCATAACGTTGAAGTGCACGGTGAGCGTCGTGGTTATCTCCTGCAGGTCGCTGGATGCTGCACTTTCTTGAACCTGCTCCTTCTCGAGCATGACCTTCATGTCCACAATTCTCTGAACGTACGGAAGTTTGAATTGAAGCCCCTCGCCGAGATTAACCTCTTTCACCTTGCCGAGGGTTACTATGACGCCTCTGTGTCCCGGAGGTACAGAGTGTACGCATTCAATGGCTGTTATAAACAGAATGAACGCGATGATACCGTAGACAGTGGCACGTCTTGGGTTCTTTTCGATGAAGTCGGGTATGAATGGATTGTTGTCTGTGTCTTTGAACCTGTCGTAGTCATCACCGAACTGTTGTCGTCTCGCAGCTCTTCTCGCTGCGGCTTCACGTAGACTGTTTCCGAAAAACATGTATACCAACGCACATACTACGGCGACAGCTAGGATAGCTGTTATTGTCATGTCCATTTTAATTCTTCTCCTTTCCTTTTCTAGATCCCCACTTTTCCAAAGTCATCAGGCTCAGTGGGTTCTCATCTGTCTAAACGATGGTTTTATCCGCTTTTAAATATTTTTGTGAGAAAACCCGTTGAGGGCTGGGCATATCGGCGCCAGCTGTAATCGTATCCTTTAGGCCGCTCGGGTCGCTGGTATAATCCCTTTTCATCCAGCCAGAGCCTGTGTGTTAGCCCGCAGTCGCAGCACTCGTTTAATATCCCCCAGGAGCGTAAGCTTCATCACGCTATGGAGGGGTTACTCCATATTTATGCGCGCTCGTAAGTTTTAAACGGTGATGCACCCCAGACAATGATGTAGGAAGGGTTCCTAAATGGCTAGCCATAGACGCCTTTTCACGGATCAGCAGCTGATCGAACTCCATGCACAGGGTTTTAACGATAGAGAGGTAGGCGAAAAGCTGGGGGTAACTCTACAAGCAGTGGGTTTACACAGAAATAGGCTCGGCCTTAAACCAATACGAAAACACAGTAGACGCCTGTTCACTGACCAGCAGCTGATCGAGCTCCATGCGCAGGGGTTTAACGATAGAGAGATGGGCGAGAAGATTGGGGTATCTTTTGGCATAGTGGGTTTTCACAGAAAGAAGCTCGGACTTGAACCAATACGAAAACACAGAGCCAAAGACTATAAACGTAAACGCCTTTTCACGGACCGGCAGCTTATCGAGCTCCATGCGCAGGGGTTTAACGATAGAGAGATAAGCGAAAAGCTTGGGGCACATCAAAATACAGTGAGTGTTCACAGAAGGAGGCTAGAACTCAAAGTCCATGGCCACCGTAAACGCCTTTTCACGGATCAGCAGTTGATCGAACTCCATGCACAGGGTTTTAACGATAGAGAGGTAGGCGAAAAGCTTGGGGTATCTGGAAATACAGTGTGTAATCGCAGAAGGAAACTCGGACTCAAACCAGTATCGCGCGCTCGTAAGTCTTAAGCGGTGATGCGCCCGCGCGCGCAGTACTAGCTTAATTCGCTATCGAGCATCTAAAAATAAATCAGGATAGTACTTTTTGTGTTTAGGAAGGAAATTATCAGGTAAACGCGTGAAAGCAGCAACTTCACGGACCTCTTCAGAGTTTACTTTCGGAATTCCAGACACTAAATCGGCAAAGAGCGCAGCACCATAATAGATACTATGTTTGTTTCCCTCAACCATCACATAGTGATGACCAACATGATGAATCCCAGTAATACGAACCACGCACCCTATTTCTTCGTATACCTCCCTTATGCCTGTCTCTTCAAGTGATTCACCTGTTTCCATTTTTCCACATACAAAAAACCAATGTCTAGCATCAACATCAGGGCGAGAGTTGCTCTGCCTTACGAGTATCAGTTTTCCATCTCTATCTTTGATAATCATACATACTCCTAGCATAAAATCAATATTCTTAAGATCAAAGTTTGCTGGTATTCTCTCTTCCTTATCAATGACATCGCATGGCCCGTATTTCTCCATTAATAGCTCGATCTCGTGGGGGAGCATACTTATAATATGAATCAACCTTTCCATATAGCCCTGGTGGCATTTTAGAGGAAACCCAGGGCATCGTTTCAGATATTGAAATACCTCATGAATTTAGCGATGTGCAGAATTTTATGAAAATATTTCCTATTGCGCGTGAGAACTTGGCGCTCGTAAGTCTTAAGCGGTGATGCGCCCAATCGCAATATGATATGACTCTAAATATTAGACCATTTAAGCCGTCAGACTTGGATACTCTAGTTTCTTTCTGGAGGGAGATAGAGAATAATCCAACTTTGTCAGGAGATTTCTTCTCTCCCAGTCAAGAAAATGAAACCAGATGGCGGAAACATGTTTTATCAGTCTATGAAGAAGATGAAAACCAGATCCTTATAGCGGAAGATGAGGGTAAACTGGTGGGATTCATTAAAATTATAACCTTAGTGACACATCCCCTGGTTTCTAACATTAGGTGTTCTCTCATAAGCGATATGTATGTTTTACCTGAGTTTCGGAGAAAGGGTGTCGCCTCTACCTTGATGAATCGAGTCTTTGAATATGTGAAGTCGAAGGGAGTTACACATGTCCGCTTGAATGTGATGGCAAGCAATACTCCGGCGTACAATCTCTATGAGAAGATGGGCTTCGTAGATTATTCAATAATTATGATGAAACAATTAGAGCGCGCTCGTAAGTTTTAAGCGGTGATGCGCGCGCAAGTCTCGAACGCTGTCTTAGCTTGTTTCCTTTTCATAGATGTGGATCTTGAATATCGGCTTGAAGCCAAGCTTCTCGTAGAGCCTGATGGCCTTAATGTTTCTCTCGGGGGTTCCCACATACGCATACTTGCATCCATTCGCCTTGAAGAGCCGAAGCGCGTCACCGATGAACGCCGACGCTATCCCCCTCCTCCTGTACTCGGGGAACACCCCGAGACAGCCGATGGTAGCGTAGGGGCCCCGTGACCCAGGCTCAGGCATGAAGGAGATGATGAAGCCAGCGGGCTCCCCGTCTATCAGTGCTACTTTCATGAACCCAGGGGGGGTCCTCCCGTATCTTCCGTTCCAGATGGCTCGAAGCGTCTGGAGGGCTGGCCCGAACCTGGTCACGTTGTGGTCTCTCTCATGGATGGCTTGGTCTTCAGGAGTCCCAGCGAAGGCCTTGAGGACGAACCCAGCCACCTCCTCAAGGGAAAATTCATTACAGGCGGTTGTCTCCATATCCATGAGTTCGGGTTGTATCAAGTTCAAATCAGCGATTAGCTGGACCCCCCGTTCACGCCCGTCGAGGAATCCCACATCCCAGAACAACTTGGCCTGCCATGGAATCGGACCGTCATGGGGGAACCTCAACGTCGTTCGGAGCGTCCTGACGCCTCTCAGGGCGGCTCTCCTGATACCCTCGGCGATGAGCGCCTCTCCCACGCCCGCGTGTCCCTCCCTGACGGCGGGCTCGTATCGCCGCATTGTCCCTTGGTCTCCATTGACGCGGATTCCGAGGACGCCTATTGGCTTTGGGTCAAGAGCCACCAGAAAGATGTTTTCTTCTTCCTCGAACTGCTCCTCCAGCTCCCTCGACTCCTCCTCCCTCGTGTAGTCGAAGAAGCGAGCCTCCTCAAACCAGTGGACCCCCTGCATGCAAGCCTCCCATGCGGAGAGATAATCGCTCCAGGAGCCGGCCTCTGCTATGATCATCCACTGACCTTCAGGAATGGATGAGGGTTATTACGTTTATGGTAGGGCGCGCGCGCGCAACGCGTAGAAAGAGTAAAATTCTTTCCTTAATCACTCTGATATGGTGAATTGAATGGGTGAATATATTCCCCACTAATGAAACCTCTTCTAAACACAAGCTATACACACAACTTGCCTGGATCTATGATCTCATTTACCCAAGCATCTTCAACTACCAAGAACAGTATAATATCATAAAGGAATCTCTGCAACATTATGGGATTCATTCAATCCTTGAGGCTATGTGCGGAACCGGGCACCTCATGCGGATTTTAGAGAGTGAAGCATATTCCGTTACGGGTTTAGATCTGAGTCAAGATATGCTGGACTTGGCACGTAGACGAGTGAAGGGTGATCTGCTTCTACAGGATGTAAGAGATATTCAGACCGAAGATAGATTTGATGCTGTTGTATGTCTGGGGAGAGGGTTTACGTATATGACAACTGATATGGATGTTATGAAGGCTCTTCGTTGCTTTCACAGGATTTTGGAACCTGATGGGATTCTTTTATTGGATAATATGAGGGATAGGATGTTTGATCCTCGTGGGCATTCTGATTGGCAAGAGGCGGTGTATGAGTTTGATGATGTTATTATCAAAAGGAGACGCCGTAATTCAATGTTCGATGAGGAAAATAGGACGTGGCGTGTGGATTGGGTGTATGAGATTAAAAACTCTGATGAGACTCATGAAGTCAAGGATAAAGCGGTTTTGAGACAGTTTAGGTGGGAGCAGCTTAAAGAACAGCTTCAGGATTCTGGATTCAGAGATCCTCAGATTATAGACGAGAAGAGCTTTACAGTATTAGCACAAGCGCTCAGAGGTACATCGCGCGCGCGCGCTTGCTCGTAAGTTTTAAGCGGTGATGCGCTTCATTCAATGGTGTGGCTCCTAGCGCGCGGAAGTGAGGTGAAAGATTTGGTGATAATTAGAGAGTATAGAGAAGTTGATGCTGAATTTATAGTGAACATTTCGTTGGCAGCGTTCACCGAGGAGATGGATAGAGGGATGAATCGTTTTACCTTGGAATGGTGTCAGAATTGGTATCAGAGAAAAGGGACCAGGATATTCGTAGCTGAAGAAGATTCCAACCCGATAGGGTATTTAATCCTGACAGAAAGCAACATAGAGATCCCAGCTCAAATTCATTTAATGGCTGTTGAAGAAAAGTTTAGAGGAAAGGGTATAGGTAAGCGACTTGTCAAGACCGCGGTTGAGTATGCAAAAGGTTCTGGTAGCGGAAAGGTGAGGTTGTACACTCGGCCTTGGAATATCGGGATGAGCAAGATATGTGTTGAGCAAGGCTTTATCCCAGAGGCATACCTCAGAAACGAATATCTGGGTGAAGACCTCGTGCAATACTCCCTATTTATCGAATGAATGTCTCGGCTCTATGGTGAGATGCAATATATGTCTTCTATTGATTGGGACAAGCAATGGGAGACAAATGAAGAGCCTGAAGGAGCACGGGCCTTTGCGGAGAAAATGGCAGACAGGCTAAGGGAGTTCATGAGGGTCAAGGGAATTGGGAGCGTGGCGGATTATGGCTGCGGGCCCGCAACAACGTTATTCGGACTGGCAGAACACTTTACGGATATCGATTTCTATGGATACGATATGACCGCCTCAATCATCCAGAAAAACAAGGAAAAGGCACGAGAACTAGGGTTTATGAACCTCTCATTCGTACAGGACAGCCTCCCAAATCCCAGAAAAACGAAGACATTCGATCTGGTGACCTGCTTCTCAACATTACATTACATAGAAGAGATTGAGCGTGCCATCAAGCGGCTCTTCGAGCTGGTAAACCCTGGTGGATATCTGATCTTCAACTATCCGAACACCTACACGAGGAAGACCTACCAAGAGGATATCCAGCCTGACGATGAGTACATGAAAAGGCGCTTCGCATTGCTCCTCGCAGGGAGAAACCTCATCTCGCAGAGGAGGATCCAGGAAATCCTCGGTGCGAGACCCAGGAAGTTCTATTCCTCCATCAAGTCCAACATCTATGTCTTGGTTCGTAACCTTTAAGCGGTGATGCGCCCTCTTTAGATACGCGTGGGGATCATGGGTACTGCGGCGGAGTTTCAGCTCTGGTTAGACATTAATGCCCGCGTCGTAACCGCATAAAATCGACGCACCCTCACGCAACCTTTAATCGGTGATATGCCCCTTTCTGTGGATAGGGATATATTATGGTCTCAGTCGGCATCTCGGGGATGGGCTTTTACGTGCCCCCCAAGGTTCTCACCAACGACGACATAGCCAAGATCGTTGACACCAGCGACGAGTGGATCACATCCAGGACAGGCATCAAGGAGAGGAGGGTCGTGGAGGGGGACATCTGTACCTCAGATCTGGCGGTCCTCGCCTCGGAGAGGGCTCTGGAAAACACCGGCATCAAAGCGGAAGACGTTGACATGATCGTCCTCGCCACTAGTTCCCCAGACGGTCCCCATATCTCCACGGCGGCGATCCTGCAGGGGAAGCTGGGAGCCGTGAATGCCGGTGCCTTCGATCTGGCCGCTGTTTGTACAGGTTTCGTTTACGCCCTAGACATCGGGGCAAAGTACGCTGCTGACCCCGACTACGAGAACGTCCTCGTGGTGGGAGCCGAGGTCTACTCGAAGATACTCAACTGGGAGGACCGGACCACCTGCGTCTTCTTCGGCGACGGGGCAGGGGCCGCCGTGGTCTCCGAGTGCGATGAGGGGAAGGGGATACTAGCGAGCTACCTGAAGGCCGACGGTCGGGGAGCCGAGGTGATTGAGATCCCAGCGGGGGGTACCAAGAGGCCTATCAGCCACGAGGCCATCGACGAGGGGCTCCAGTACTTCCACATGGACGGGAAGGCGGTCTGGGACTTCGCCATCGTGGCCCTGCCGGAGGCAGTGAGGGAAGTCTTGGCGAGGTGCGGTAGGACCCTTGACGAGGTTGACATGGTGATCAGCCACCAGGCCAACATAAACATCATCACCACGGGTATGGAGGCCCTGGGGCTGCCCATGGAGAAGACCTACATCAACATCCAGAGATACGGGAACATGTCCGGAGCCTCGATACCAGTTGCGCTCTACGAAGCGGTTCAGGAGGGCAAGATAAAATCAGGAGACCTAGTAGTCACGGTGGGTTTTGGTGGGGGGCTCACCTGGGGTGCCAACGCCATGCTCTGGTTAGAATCAGCGTCCGCGTCGCGCGCGCGGTAACCTTTAAGCGATGATGCGTCCCAGATAAAGACGCGTGAGACATCATGGGTATTGCGGCGGAGAAGTCACATGCTCTGGTCAATCTCATAACCCGCGTCGTAACCGCATAAAATCGATGCATCTCACGCAACTCTTAAGCGGTGATGACATGCCAGAGTTTGAGGAAGTCAGGCCCATCTTTCTGAAGATACTCAAAACCCTGGGTGCCAAGAGATACCTTCTCATACCCCAGGAAAACGGTGGGTATCCCAAGACCATGATGATGGATAAGAAACTCAGGGTCCAACATCTAGAGGACCTAGCGGGGAACCACCTGTTCGACGACCATCCATACCTGTTTGGGATACCCAGGAGAGAGGCCCAAATGGTCAGGTCCTACCTTCAAATGAATACGGCCTCCCAGAAGCTATTGGACGAAATGTATGAAGCCTTTCCAATACTAGAGGGTGAGGACGAAAAATATCTGGAACACGTAACCTTTAAGCGGTGATGTGCCCCCATCCTCTGGTGCGTGAGGGTATCATGGGCATTGCGGCGGAGATGAGACTCTGGTCATCATAGAAGCCCGCGTCGTAACCGCGTAAAACTGGCGCGCCCTCACGCAACCTCTCGTTCGTAAGTTTTAAGCGGTGATGCGCCCCATCTTAGCGCGCGCAAGGTGGTTGAATGAAGAGAACGACAGATAAGACAGCTACTGAACGCACAGAAGAAATAACTCGCGCGCGAATAAGGCTCAAAGACGGCAGGGAGCTCATGGTCAGGCGCTTCACCGAGGGCGACAAGGACTGCGTGGCGGAGATGATGGCCTCGCTATCTGATGAGGCTGTCGAGTGGGGGATGCCGCCCTACACAAGGGAAATTCTTGAGAGGGGCTGGTGGTCCAGGATGGAGAACTTGACGGCCTTGGTCGCCGTGGACGGAGACCGGGGCGCAGGCTACGCCGGTCTAAGGAAGTTCTCCCATCCCAGGCGCAGAGGCACCAGCGACTATTTGATCTACCTACACCAGGACTACCACAACTGCGGGTTAGGCACTGCCATGACCAAGTGCATTGTAGAGCTCGCTAGAGTGGAGGGCCTCAAGAGGATCGGACTCGGCGTCGTGGCGGACAACGAGATCGCCATCCACGTTTATGAGAAGCTAGGTTTCGAGATCGAGGGCGTCTTCAAAGACGCCTTCTTCGGCGACGACGGACGCTACCATGACGAGGTTCACATGGGGCTTGTCTTAAGTTGAGCAAGCGAGAGCCCGCTCGTAAGTTTTAAGCGGTGATGGGAACCATTGGTGAAATCAGAGGAAATCGGCATCAGAACACGATGGCTGTCCGGGATGCGAGGCTTCACGTTTGTCTGGCTAGGACAGTTCGTCTCCCTCCTCGGCACCGGCATGACGGCCTTCACCATGACGATCTGGGCGTGGCAGACCACCGGGGAAGCGACAGCCCTCGCCCTCGTTGGCTTCTTCACCTTCGCCCCGACCGTGCTGATGAGCCCCATCGCCGGGGCCCTCGTAGACCGCTGGAATCGCAAACTGGTCATGATGCTCAGCGACCTGGCGTCGGGGCTCTCGACGGTCATCATCTTGATACTGATGGCATCGGGTCGCCTAGAGATCTGGCACCTCTACGTCACAGGAGCTTTCTCCGGGGCATTCCAAGCCTTCCAGTTCCCGGCGTACTCCGCAGCAGTCACAATGATGCTGCCCAAAGAGCAGTACGCCCGTGCAAACGGCATGATAAGCCTCGCCGGCTCAGCGTCGAGAATATTCGCCCCCGTGGCTGCAGGGATACTCATCGGCATCGTGGGCACATCCGGCATCCTGGCCTTCGACATCATCACCTTCATCGTGGCGATAGGTACCCTCCTCCCCATCCACATCCCCCAGCCACCGTCAACCGAGCTCAGGCAAGGAGAAAAGCCCAGCCTGCTGAGGGACTCCGTCTACGGCTTTAGATACATCTATGAGCGCCCCAGCCTCCTAGGCCTCCTGCTCGTCTTCTTCGCCATCAACCTGGTCTTAAGCATGGTCTTCCCCCTGCTGGCCCCAATGATCCTTTCTCGGACGGGGAACGACACCCTCATCCTGGGGAGCGTTCAGTCAGCCTTAGGTGTCGGCGGCGTCCTGGGAGGAGTTCTGATGAGCGTCTGGGGCGGACCCAAGCGCAAGATCCACGGCGTCATACTGGGCATGGTGGCGATGAGTCTTCTGGGAACTCTAACTCTGGGTCTGGGTCGAAGCCCAGTGATGTGGACTTTTTCGGCCTTCGCCATAATGTGCTTCATGCCCATCGTAAACGGCTCCAGCCAGGCAATCTGGCAGGCCAAGGTGGCCCCCGAGATCCAGGGACGCGTCTTTGCCACACGCAGGCTCATAGCCCAGATTACCTCCCCCGTCAGCATGATTCTGGCTGGACCTCTAGCGGACTGGGTATTCGGACCGGCGATGATGCCGGGAGGGGCGCTGGTCCCAGTCTTCGGTTGGCTCGTCGGAACAGGCCCTGGAACAGGCATATCACTCATATTCGTCTTCGCGGGGATCTTCGGAGCCATTATTGGCATCTCGGCATACGCCTTCGTAGCCATAAGGAACTTAGAGGACATATTGCCCGATTACGACACGCCACAGGCAAGTATATGACCAATGGTCTATGAACAAAGCCCACGCGCGCGCGCGGCGGTGCAAGTCTATCCCATGAAACAGGAAGCCTCCCTACAAGTAGGGGGATAGTTCACCCGATCAGCCGCTCGTCCATGTGATCGGGCTTCCTGAGTTTGTTCAGGACCTTCTGGTCCTCTTCGGACAGATGGCTTCTGAGGATGACTCCATCGCCGTCGGTCTTCTTGAAGGCGTCTTGGTCTTCCTCTGTTAGCCTGTCGATGCCTTCCTGAACGATCTCGCCTGTGAGGTTATCCATGATGTCGCCGTCCTCGTTATCCACGAGCCTCGGGATATGCTTCTCCTCCTCGAAGGGCGCTATCCCCAAGATTTTCTCGTAGTCTCGGTCCTTGGCTCTCCTCGTCACTATGTCTCTGGTGAAGACCACCCTTGGCCTGTTCACGAGGGTCCCCGCGATTATACACTGGCCCTGCACGAAGCCCTTGATCCTCTTGATGTCGTCGATGGGGATGTAGTCTATCGAATGGACCGCCTGGATGCTGCCCGGGTCGTTGGATACCCTGAAGACCATCGCCGAGTTGCATTGGCTCCTGACGTCTATCTCCAGTCTTGTTATCCTCTGTGTGGCGACTATGGCTCCGAGCCCGAACTTGGCTCCCCTATTGAGGATATCCATGAGCGGGG
>Ga0209977_10001437_pt1 | contig 10462 bp, 12 predicted proteins | sample SumtaG_2_FD_183113 | JGI IMG/M metagenome (GOLD analysis project Ga0209977, IMG submission 183113) | Deep subsurface microbial communities from Indian Ocean to uncover new lineages of life (NeLLi) - Sumatra_00607 metaG (SPAdes) (version 2) | ecosystem: Environmental > Aquatic > Marine > Oceanic... | reverse complement strand
AAATAAAGGTTCAAGGGTGATAAACAATTACGATTCTAAAACAAGAAAGCACGATTTCTACTTTATATGCCTTCAGGACCACCAGATACTGAAGGCTTTGAGCAGGGACAGAAACATCGGACTTTTGCCTCTCCTCGTATATGCATTTACACATGAGTTGGTTCATATCGTGAGGTTCTGCAATTTCTTTCAGAGATTTGAAATCGAAGGTAAAAATCGAGAAAAGGAAGAAGAAATCGTCCATGCGAAGACCTTCGAAATCTTAAAAGACCTCTCCTTGCCAAAACTGGACTATGTCCTTGATTTATACACAGGCCACAGGATATGTGATATGGCTGTTTCATAAGCCTTTCCTGGAAACCTGTCGGAGGTAAGAAAGCATGCCCATTTACGAATATGAATGTACCAAATGCGGACACCAAGCTGAAGTCTTGCAGAAGTTTTCCGATTCACCTCTTGCCGAGTGCGAATTGTGTCACGGAAAAATGAAAAAACTAATATCTCATAATACTTTCCATTTAAAGGGGACAGGCTGGTATGTGACCGATTATGCTTCTAAGTCTGGAGGAACCCAAGAAAAGCCCTCAAAGTCAAATGATCATGATTCCAGCACCCAGTCAAAGGCCCATACTGAGACTCCCAAAAAAAAGGAGCCGCTGTCAAAGGATGCAACAGGGACTTCTAAAAAAAAGGGTTCCTCAAATGAGTAAAGAGCAAAAACCAATCAAGCTGAAGGTAATGTTGACTTATGAAAACATGGCACGGCGGGAGGGTTCAGGACAAAATTATAAATCGGCTTGAAAGGCAGGAAAGGCAGCAAGCTTTTCAACGGGATAGGTTTCTTAGGTTTAAACTGCCCGAGATTCATAACATGCTTTCCCAAACCCTGCTGATGAAAAAGATCATCGAAACGGATAACCCTGCCACTGTTTCTGATGCCATCCTCACAGGCCTGAAAAAGGCCCTTAAGAGTTCGGAATTTGACCTCAAGTATTTTATTGCTCCAATCCGTGGTATTGTTCCTCGCCCAAACCCCACTTCTCTGTATATGACTCAGTATATTATGGAAGTCATTATCAATGATCCCGATGTAATCGAGATTTATGGAACAGATAAGGAAATCTACCAGGTCGTGAATGATGTCTTTATCCAAATAAGTGATAAGTTTGAAAGGACAGAAAAAGAAATCGTGGCCCAACTGGCAAGCAATAAATCCTTGGTGCCCGGTTCTAGAGAACACGAAATTGCCTTGGATCAACTTATCCGGAAAAAATTTGGGGAGCCCAAAAAGCTGTAGATACCCACGGGTTTACACCCGTGATCCTCTGCCTGTTTTTGATAGTGGCATTCATTTGGAGAGTTCATGTCTGATAAAATAGCATTCTTATTTCCTGGTCAAGGTTCACAGTTTATTGGCATGGGCCAAAATTTGGTAAGCGAATTTCCCAAAGCCAAAGACATCTTTGAAAAGGTAGATGGAATTTGCCAAAAGCCCATTTCTAAACTCTGCTTCGATGGCCCTATGACTGAGCTTACTCTTACCGAGAATCTCCAGCCAGCCATCACGGCAGTTAACTTGGCTTGCCTCTTTGCCTTAAACGTATCAGGAGTCAGTTCATCGGTTACAGCTGGGCACAGCTTGGGGGAGTATGCGGCACTCGTTTCTGCTGGTGTGATTAGTGGCTATGATGCGTTCCGGCTTGTTCAAAAAAGGGGCGAACTAATGAACAGGGAGGCCCTCAAAAATCCTGGGGGCATGGCCGCTATCATTGGTATGGACATCGATGTTGTTCAGGAGATCGTTACTCAGGCAAAAGGCGAAGACATACTATCTATTGCAAATCATAATACTGCTGAACAGATTGTTATAACAGGACAAAAGGAACCTCTTTCTCGGGCCATTAATTTAGTCAAAGAAAGAAAGGCCAGGGCCATTCCATTAAATGTAAGCGGTGCATGGCACTCCAAGCTCATGGAGAAAGCGGTTGACGATTTTCGTCACTTCATGAAGGATATCCATTTTTCTAAACCAAAATCTAAAATATTACTCAATGCAACAGGTGAGAGCGAAGTAGACCCTGTCAGTATAAAAAACATCATGGCGAAGCAGCTCATAAGTCCAGTGAAGTGGTATGATATCATGATGAACATGTTACAAGACGGGGCGAATACTTTTGTAGAGGTAGGGCCGAAGAAGGTCTTAACTGGTCTGCTCAAAAAAATCGTTAATTCAGGGAAAAATATCAAGATATTTAATGTGGAAGATGCACAAGGCCTGAAAACCTTTTTGAAAGAGGTCTCTATCCCTTCTCCAAATTAAGAAGATGTTTTTTTACTGCTAATCCGCTACTGAAGCCACCGAGACCCTCGGCGCCAACAACCCTGTGTCACGGAAAAATTAACGGCAACGGGTTTTTACTTAATGCCTGACCAACTGCCCTTGCACTCTTTGGCATTCCAATCATAGACGCCAGCTCCCCATAACTTCTTGTTTCCCCAAAAGGTATTCTGGTAATAGCCTTGAAGACAATCCATTGGAAAGGCGTACAGGTGAAGTCAAAGTCAATAGTTCTCTTGGCTGGCTCATTATGGAGAATGGCTTTAACTACTTGTCCAAGATATCTATTATAATGATACTCTTTAAACAGCCTTGCGTTCGGGAAGAGTTCCTTAAAAAACTCTATACAATCGCACTGTCTTCCCAAAGTAAGCTCGATTCTAAAGGCACCTTTCTTGGTGGAAGCCAGGTAGATATTCAGGCCCCCAATTTGTGTTTCCCAGCAGTAGATTTGTTGCATAGTCGTCCTTGATACGTTTTCCTTTCTTTAAGAGTCTCTTTAATAAGTCTCAAATTTTCAGATTTTCTCTTCGCCCAAGAAGGGGCAATAAGTTCTGATCTTAATGGATCGCCGGTCAGTCTCTGAACAACGAAATCGGATGGAAGCAATTCCAGGAAGTCCACTACAAGGCTCACATACTCTTTTTGTTCAAGACAACGAAATTTGCCTTTTTCATATAGGGAAGCAATTTGTGTTCCTTGAACCACATACAGGAGATGGATTTTAATCCCTTGGATAGGCAGGTTTGAGAGAAAGCGAGCTGTTTGTAACATCATTTCGCGGTCCTCACCAGGCAAACCCAAAATAATGTGTGCACATATGTTTAACCCACACTCGCTGGCCATAATAACACTGCGTTCAAAACATGCCACATCATGGCCACGATTGATTCTACTAAGTGTCTTATCATGAGCGGACTGGAGACCATATTCAATCCAAACAAGATGGTTTTTTCTATAAGAACCCAAAAGCCTTAAGATATCCATATCTACACAATCCGGCCTTGTGGCCACTGACAGGCCAACAATGTCATCATAGGCCAATGCTTGATCGTAAAGGGCTTTCAAGCGAGGAAGTGGGGCATAAGTATTTGAAAAGGATTGAAAATAGGCTATAAATTTTTTAGCGCCGTAGCGATTCTGAATGGACTTACGGGCTCGGACAATTTGCTCATCAATAGTAAGACCGTGATTGATCAAGGCGCCGGTTCCCGAGCCGCGGAGGTCGCAATAGATACAGCCCTTATTTGAAATGGTTCCGTCCCGATTAGGGCAACCTAACCCTGCATCTAAGGATATTTTCTGAACACGTTCCCCGAAGATCTCCTTTAAATAGCTATTAAAATCTCGATATAGGGGACGTTCCCGAAACATTGACATATCACGAACATCCCTAACTTTCAATTTCTCTACGATTAAAAACCTCAAATTGATTCGAAGCGTAATATTTTATTGGATTACCAAGGTCATCAACAACGTAAATATTTACAAGTTCATCTTCTTTAATCTCAGTTTTATCAGGTTTTGTAGCCTCAGAAAGCTTCCATGCGAGTCTCCATGCAACTACATCAGAATCCAAAGCTTTTTCTTTTTCACCTGGGGCATATTCAGTCACCCATTCGGAATCGACCTGCTTTTGGAAATGAACCCTAAAACCCTTTGGTTTTCTCAACCAACCCTCATCAATCACTTTTAATGCTTCATTGACTTTCATTTTCTGCTTCCTCCAAATTTTTTCATTTTCATCCAGATCCGGGTTGCTTGACCTCTTATCCTGACATATGATTCCCCTCTCCTAAAAATTCAGGTGAAGTGTCCCCATGATAGTGATGCACTTCCAGTTGAGGGAAGGCCATGATAATCCCTTCTTGATTGAAACGCAACTTGGTCTTCTCAATCAAATCGCATCTGGTCGTCCAGTATTTCACGTTATCCACCCAGCATCGACCTCCCAGCTCGACGCAGCCTTTAGCCAGGTTCAAAACATACACAACAGGTCTGGGTTTGGCCTTCACTCGGGCATCTTCAACCATGAGGGTTTCTAATATCTGTTTGACCTTCAAGATATCCTGATCATATCTGATTCCAACATCAACTTTGATTCGCCTGGTGTTTGTGAAGTGGTAGTTGATGACGAAATCATTAAGGATCTTGGTATTGGGTATAAAAACCGTCTTTCCGTCAAAGGTCTTCATACGGGTGTTAAGGATGGTAGTGGCCTCTATCTTTCCCAGGAGATTTTCGACTTTGACAGTATTTCCAACCTTAAAGGGAAGGGTCGGGATTAAAGGTCGGAAGATTGCGATTATACCAATCACAGCCAGACTTATTAAAAATAAAACACGGCGGATGATGATAGTAGCCATACCTAAATGTTCTAAGGCAGCTGCGACAATAAGGAATAACAAAATGACGCAAATGATATTATTGACGGTGTGGATCATCTGTGCCTTCAAGGCGAATCTCTCAAGTATGTGTTTGAACAATTTGTTTAAATATTTGATCGTAATTAGACCACCCACCAGAATGATCAAGGCAATTATAAAATCTTGCCCATGTGACTGAATCATATTTCCTATCTCTTTATACTTTTCGAATTGAGTTTCCATTATACCCCCCTTTTTATCTATTCCTCATCTTTTTTGCCACAAAGACCTTTGCCGCTTCGCGGCTTTCCCCGCGAATATCGGCCTTGGCAGCAGCCCATTTGCATGCCCTCTCTTCATCGTTAGTATAAATCGCACACCACATCAGGCCGGCCAGAGCACCCAGGCCGCTTGAGTTTAATTTGAGGGCCGATTGGAATGATTCCTCGGCAGCCCTGTAATCTTTGTTTTTATACAGGATCCATCCTTTGAGGTCGTGAGCCAGGTAAGAAGCAGGGGCTGTGGAGACGGCCTGATCTAACAACTCAAGGTCGAGAGGACCCTTATCGCCCCAGGATGAATGGAGGTAAAATGCCTCCAGGGCCCTGCCCAGAAGGTCTAAGCCTTCCAGGGTAGTCTTTTCAGGCCACAAGGCTTTGGCCGCCCAGTCTTCCGGTAGGGGAAGACCGCAGGTCTCCAGCCAGGTCAAAAATCCTTTACGAAAGTCTATTAGCTGATCTGTTGGCTCCAGACTCAACTCAGTGGTCCATTCGATATGTCCTTCTTTTGTGTTCGTCAGCACAAGGATAACTTTAATCTTATTGCCATGTTGTTGAACCTTGCCTTGTAGCCAATAACGGATATCCTGTTCTTTGCCGAGTTTCATAACATCCAGCAGGGTGTCCTCGCCACGACAATAGGCCACTAATCTTTCCTTTTCAGGGAAGATTTTTTTGACCCTCCAGCCGAACCAAAACTCCTTAAGACCGGTGTGGATGGCCACAATGTTTCCAAGCAGGAAATGGATGGCCAAACCGATACCGTCGTAGGACTGCTCTTCCTGAGGCTGGAAAGGAAGAACGACCAGCCTGGATTTGCATTTGTCTTGCTTTTCTACGGACTGTCCCATGGCCCTCTCCTTTTGAATTGTGGGCAAGAATTTGTTTGACTCTTAAGTCCCTATTGCCTTTCTGTCATATCTGGCTGGTGGAAGAAATGCCTGAATTTAGAATATGGATATGAAAATCCTATAGCAGCACTTAAAAATTTCTTCTTGTCATTTTTCCCTAATTCATATCGGTGAGTAGTGCCCATATGGGTATCGGTATAATGAAGTGCAGAACTCTCTTCTCTAAGTGCTTCATTCCCAAAAAAGTATTCAAACCAGTTAAATTTGTATGCCACTGTTTTTCCTAATTTGGGATCATAGCCTAATGTAATCATAATATCCTGTTGATACTGAATTAAATCAATGACTTTTTTGTCCGATCTGACACCCTGTTGATTGAGAAAAACTAATAGATTCCTATAGAAACCTTCAATCTGCTCAGAAATCGAAACCCAAATATAAGTCCAAAGTTGCCATCCCTTTCTGTTCGGATTGTAAGAATTTAAGAATCCTATCATATCAGGCTGCGTTAGAATCCTATGTATTTGTGGTATATCCGGATCATCATAAAAATCATTAATCAATCTCTTTATGCGCTTAAATGACTTAAAGCTCTCAACATCTGTCTTGAGTGTAAATTCCAGCAAGTTATTATAGAAATTTTTGTATGATAACACATTATTATCATTCAGGTACTTTGCCAAGAACCGAGTATATCCACCATTATGCAACGCTTGAATTGTTTCAGCAAACAAAAAACAGTAAGCCCAATCATCATATGGCATTGTATTTGTTTCAAATACGATTTCAACATATTCTCTTTCGCAATTTTGATCTACAATACGGAGAGGTTTGAATTTGGTCTTAATGCCATATTTTTCCCTCAACAACCTTTGACTTATGGGAGCATTAGGCAGCAACACCAATTCATAGAAACGAATATCATCATGCATGCCAGAATCTAACAAAGTGCAAATACCATTTATGAACGATTCTCGTGTCTCCTTAGGCAGTCCAAGAATTAGTTCGGTATAGGTTGGAATACCCTCTTCAGTATACCTTTCCTTTAATTCTTTGTAATTGTTGATGCCAATGTATTGCCTGTCAACTGCTCGTAACACATTCATATCTAAACTTTGCATAGATAGGGTTGTGCCCCATAGCATTTCGTTATTATGTAAAAGTTTACTTATCTCGAACACTGTATCATTAGATTTTTTTGCGAATTGAATTCGTATTCTTCTGGGATAGCCGTATTTCTTCTTGGCATCAACTAACATCTGAACGATATCCAAATCACGTTTGAAAATACCGAAATTACAATCAGTAATATATATGTCTTCAATTTTGTGGGTAGAAATATATTCAATTTCTTGAATGATTTTATCGAAATCATGTAGCCTCATTTTATTCAAGGTTCTGACACCCCAATCACAAAAACTACATGAGTAGGGGCATCCACGATTTGTCTCCCACAAACCAATTTTATTAGGATTGCCGTCACTCAGAAAATCATCAAAGAACCCATTTAGGTATGGGCTTGGTATTGGCAGATCTTTAGGAAGCTTGGTGCTACTTGGAGTCTTGATGGATTTATTGTCTTCGTTGAAACTAATACCATGTATGTTATTTAAGTCTGGTGCATTATTTAGGAATTCTATTAATAGATTCTTAAGGGGTATTTCCCCCTCACCATGGACCAAAACATCTACATACGGGTGCTCAAAAAAATAAGATTCACTTGAATCAGGAATATGTGCCCCACCGCATATTACTTTACAGTTGGGATATTTCTCTTTAACTACTTTGGCTATTTTAGTTTGTTGATTATGATTCCACACATAGCAGGAAACACATAGAATATCTGGATCGATTATTTCTTCGGCTATTGTCTCTACTGCTTGTATCTTACAAAATGGTTCTTTCCAACTATAATTGCTATCTATAAGTGTATCTTGTTCAGCATAACTTCGTAAAAATCCATAAGCATACGGAACAAATTGAATCATATTAAGAGATAGAAAATATATCGACTTCATTCCAATGTCCTATGCTTTTCCAGTTTCCACTTTTAGCTACTTGAAATCAAATTAAACAGGCTTATTTACCTCCTATCGTTGCTTGTTATCACCGTTTTGCCGCTTTGCTCACTTCTTTACGAAGCTCCGCTGACTTTGGGTTGCTAACATTATGAGTTACAAAAATATCTACCGGTCTCACTGACTTGCCATAATAGGCATTATTCCATTTGTCAGCCGTCTTTATGACAGAACCGTCTAATGAGAGGCCAGCAAAGGCCCCTTTGGCCCGAGCAAAGGAAACAATGTCCGCAGTTATACCTTTTTCAGCTGCACCTGCTCCGACAGGTCCGATGGCGACAGAGACACCCGCTCCAAGCTTGAATGATGATGTATACATCGATTCCAACCCTCTTTGTGTCCTCACAATCATGAGCACCTCCGATTTCTCTGCGCCAATTTGTAAACCCCAACTAACAGAACCCATGGTGTAAAAGGCAGGTTCGCTCCATTTACCCGTTTTTTCATCACGCACCAGCAGTACACCCCTGCCTCCAGAACCGCCAAAAATAAAGCCCGCCTTTAACAATGACGGTACAATGAATAGGCCCTTTGCATCTTTAATATGCTCGCGGACCCAGGCCATATCAGGATCGGCAAGGAAGTTTTGGAGGGTAATGCACGCTTCATCTACAAGCACCTGCTGTTTGAGGGGTTCTGCAGTTGCCGGTATGCTTGCCAGGGAGATAACCCCAGCAACTAATACGCAGATAATAGAATGCACTACTACTCTCGATACTTTGTGACTTGTTTTCATTGTCTCCTCCTTTTCTGATTAAATAACCCAGGCCCAAAGGGCGTGGATTTTAACTTTGAGCTACAATCACTTTTCATTTCCTGTGGTTATCAATCATTTGGCTTCTATACTTACCGATATTTTCTCAATTATTTCTTTTCCATCTAACATAACAACCAACATGATACCATTTTCACCAGTTGGCATTATGCCAGGACTGATAGCCGGCTCACTTGTAACACGTTCTCTAATGGGGGCACGTGCTAACAATACAAACGGTGAAATCACTTTTGAAAAAGTATGCCCGGCAGGAATGATGTCCGCTGGTATTGTTAAGCTTTTTATATCCTCAGGTTTAATGTCTTTAAATATTAAGCCTCCATGCAATCGGCCGTTATAAATATAACGGGTCCTGTTCCAATCAATTTCCAAATCCTTATCTGTCTTGTTGGTGATAGTAAGGCGAAAGGAAACAAAAAATTTATAGTCCTTGGTTAATGGTTCTAACCGGGCCTCATAATATGAATTGCCGGCAGTTTGTATCGTTGGGCTGCTTATCCAAACTTTTTGTATAGCACATCCAGTGCCTATCATCAAAGCAAAACCAGTGATCATAACTATTCCTGTTCTTATAGCATTGTTCATGATTTTTTCCCTGCTAATTTGTGATAACCTTGTAAGAAGTCGTTTTTTGCTTTTTTCCCGAAAAATACGATTTTTTATGCTTTATTTTTCGATCCTTCTTTTTAGGTAATCATTAAGGAACGTCTCAAATTCTCGTGTAAATTATGCCTCCAAAACAACAATAATTTACCGCTTTTTTGTAATAGTTTAGCTATTTGAAAAAACCATGAGCAAATCACAAGGACATGGGAATCTCTTTTAAGAAACCGACTAGGCCGCCACTCTGGACTCAGCGGTCCTGGAAACTAAGGCGGGCGGCGGACTTTCTGGCATTATGCCCTGTGCAAAACTCCGGGCATCAAGCAAAGCACCCTCTCCGCCCGCCTCAGGCAGCAGGAATGTTCACAATCAAGCAATCAATTTTTCGGTTCTTAAAAGAGACCCCCATGCCCTTGTCTTACATGTTTTTAAAGATCTAAACTGTTACCCTTTTTTTAGATTATTAGAGAACTGTTTATCAATGTCAATAAAATTGGGCCTGTATCAGGAACAGCGATTATTTAATTTTAGTCATTCCTGCTCCCTCTACGGACAGATTGCTCATAAGCACTCTCTTGATTCCCATATAAAATTTACTGCTATATCTTTCCCCGCTTTATTTTTTAAGTTCAAACGGATAGATGATTTTCCAGTCCTTTTTCATATCCACAACCGTCCATCCTTTTGCATTTGCCTCATCTAACCCTTTATCCAAACGTCCGATATGGGATTTTCTGTCATAGGCCCATTCGCGCTCTCCATCCGTATGGTGAATGTACACCATCAGACTGGGGCCGTCTCCGGCTGCTGTCCATTGCAGCATCTGCAGGTCGCCGTCGGAATTTCCGAAGGCAGCAATGGGACGGCGGCCGATAAACTTATGTATTCCAACAGGCTTCCCAGCTTTGTCGTTAAAGAAATCAAGTTCGGGAAGCCGCACCAGAACCGGCTTGCCATTGCACATTTCGAACTTTATCTTGATGCTGCTTCCCACGACCTGCTCGGGTGGAATACCATATACCCCTTCAACCCAAGGCCGCATGAACCCGATGCTGCCGCCGGAAACAATAAACGTTTTGAAACCGTTGGCGCGCAGGTAAGCGAGCAGCTCTAACATAGGCTGAAAAACCATATCTGTGTACAGGCGCTTAAAACGCGGATGTTTGGCAGTGG
>Ga0209977_10001436_pt1 | contig 10473 bp, 6 predicted proteins | sample SumtaG_2_FD_183113 | JGI IMG/M metagenome (GOLD analysis project Ga0209977, IMG submission 183113) | Deep subsurface microbial communities from Indian Ocean to uncover new lineages of life (NeLLi) - Sumatra_00607 metaG (SPAdes) (version 2) | ecosystem: Environmental > Aquatic > Marine > Oceanic... | reverse complement strand
TCTCCTTTGATAACAAAACTGATTTCTTGATTGTAAGGATCAATGTCAGAATGTGAAGCAAGAAGTGCTTGAGTGTATGGATGAGTTGGATTTGAAAAAACTTGTTCTTTACTTCCAACTTCTACAATTTTGCCAAGATACATTACGGCTATGCGATCAGCAATATAGTTTACCACGGCTAAATTGTGAGTAATAAACAGATATCCATACCCATATTCTGCTTGTAATTCTCTAAGAAGATTAAGGATTTGTGCTTGAACTGATACATCAAGAGCAGAAGTAGGTTCATCTAAAATTATCAACTCGGGATTACAAGCTAATGCTCTTGCTATAACAATTCTTTGCTTTTGACCACCAGAAAATTCGTGAGGATAGCGATCCATATGCTCTCGTTTTAATGAAACTTCATCTAACAATCTTAAAACGCGTTTTCTGATTTCTAGTTTATTAGTAATACCAAGTAAATTCTTAAGAGGTTCTGAAATGATGTCAACTACTTTTAAACGCGGATTCAAGGATGCATCTGGATCTTGGAAAACCATTTGTATTTTATGTCTTAAATAAGTTGAATATTTAGGAGGGATTGGCTCCTCAAGATCTTGGAAAAACATTTCTCCTTCCGTTTTTTCTACCAAACCTAGAACTGCTTTTGCGATTGTTGTTTTCCCACATCCACTTTCTCCAACTAAACCGAGTGTTTCACCGGTTTTTATGCTGAAAGAGAGCCCATTAACAGCTTTAACAGTTCCAATTTGTCTTTTAAGGGTTCCCTTAAAGAGTGGATAATGTACTTTAAGATCTTTTACCTTTAGTAATGGTTTATCTTTCTCAAGGACAGTTAAACCTCTGATTTCTTTGAACTGTATTGTTCGGTAAGCAATTTTTTTTACTATAAAAATAGTAAGAATTGCAATTGTAAAGGTAATTAAGAGATTTTCAACTATATTATCATAAAAGTATTCCTGCTGAGTAATAAATGCATATATTAAATAATAAATTCCGGGTACTATACTGCCAAGAGCACAAGTTACCCTGAATTTAACTAATTGTATTTTATCTCCCCAATAAGCAATAAAAATTGATAGCCCAGAAAGAAAGAGAAAGGCAAGAGTAAATGTAAATTTGGAGCTATCTAAATCATCATTTCCTTCAATTAGCCATATTTTAAAAATTCTTTGAATACTGCTTAAAAACAACGATATTACAAGCAAAGCACCTTGGATAAGGCTAATGGCTTTAAATGACTCGAAAAAGTTATGATTATAAAATTCCCTAAGGATTAATATACCAACAGGTATATTTGCCGTAATTATGAAAATTTTAATAAAAGGGGAATCACCAAAAGAATTTAAAATAATAAAAGTAAGAAGTATACTGAGAACTAACCAAATCAAATTTATTACAAGTGTAATTCTCACTGGATTCTCCCATCTCTTTACTTGTATAAACCGTCTCATTATAAAAAATCCTATTATAAATAGAATAACGGGAATAATGATAATTTCTATTAAATCAACCAAAATTATAACTAACCTCCAATTTTTATTTATTCTAATCTTTTTTCTACTTTCTTTATAGAATTTTCTGCCAAACTTCTATATTGTGGATCGTTAAGATGACATGCTACAAAATATTCAGGTTCAACCTCAATTTGGTTTGGAACTTTCGAATCACAAGGCTCGAAACAGAATTGACATCTAGGATGAAATCTGCATCCTAAAGGGGGATAAATTAAATTTGGTACCATTCCAGGTATAACTTCAAGTTGCTGTTGCCTTTCCCTCATAACTGGAACAGAAGCTATAAGCCCTCTTGTGTATGGATGATAGGGTTTAGTAAATAGTTTTATTATATTTCCATATTCAACAATAGATCCACAATACATCACAGCAACACGATCACACATTTTAGAGATAATTCCTAGATCATGAGTGATAAATAATATAGTTGTATTATATTTCTTACCAAGTTCTTTCATCAGTTTAAGAATTTGGTTCTGTATTGTAGCATCTAGCGCAGTAGTAGGTTCGTCAGCAATTAATAATTTAGGTCTACATGCAAGAGCCATAGCAATCTGAACTCTTTGTCGCATACCACCACTTAATTCATGAGGGTATTGATCGATAATTACTTCAGGAAAGGGTATATTTAATTCTCTTAAAAGGTCTATACTCCATTCTCGAGCAACGCTATATATACTTTTTTCGGGGAATTTGGCTGTTTCTGCAAGTAATTCATTTTCCATATGCAATAAGAATACTTCAGCGATTTGGTTCCCTATTCTAAAAACGGGATTAAGGGAATTAAGGGGATCTTGGAAAATCATAGTAATATCTCTCCCACGATACTTTAACATTTCTGATTCAGATTTCATTGATAGATTTTCTCCTCTAAAAATTACTTCTCCTTTCTCTATTTTTCCTGGAGGTCGAATTACTTGAAGAATAGATAATGCAGTTACCGATTTCCCACAACCAGTTTCACCAACAAGACCAAGAACTTCTCCTTTATATATTTTAAAAGAAACTCCTTCTACTGCTCGTACAACACCCTCTTCTGTATGAAAATAGGTAGTTAAATCTTTCACCTCAAGATTTACATGATTACTTTCTGTTGTAGAATCCCTAACTTTCGCCTCTGAAACTAATTTAAGTGCTAATTCGATTTCTAACTTACTTTTTTCTTTAACCTTAGGCATAAATATCTTTTTCATAGATATAAAAAATATAGTAGAATATAACACACTAACAACAATAATTAACATTCGAATGTCTTGTTCATATAGATCTATTCCAGCTAATCGTTTCAGATACAATTCAAAAATTATTAGTTGTATTGACCAAATTCCAAATGAGATAAGTCCACCTGTAAACATAGAATATTTAAGAACCTGTTTGGGAATACGTTTCTCAATAGGTCGAATTTTATTAATTAAAACTGTAATATAAATATCCAATCCAATAAATAAAGCTGCCCATATAAATCCAAGGTTAAAAACATCAGGATTCCTCATATTAATTCCGAGGAGTGGAATTAAAATAAATATTATAGAAATAATCCAAGTTAATCCAATAAAAATTTTAAATATTTTAATAAATTGGCTACTATAAAGATTCTCTCCTTTAATTCTAAATCTTTCATATTTATACACTAATTTTGGATATAAAAAATAAAAAATTGTTGTCATTAATCCAAATGATAAAGCATCGGTATTGAAAATTAAAAACCAGACATTAACAACCGCAAGAGTTTCAAAAAGAGATCTAATAACAAATATTATACCTAAAATTATTATGCTACTTACTGCTGAACTTATTTTATGTAATCTTTTTGAGATTTGTTGTTCTTTAGGAATTTGATTATTGATAATATTTGAAATTAAGTATAAAATGAATGCTGCGATAATAGATTCAATTAAAGCCATTCCATAATTTAGTCCATTTACTGTTTGAGATAACATGTTTCAAACCTTTTTTCAATCTTGTTTATAGATTTAATCGTGGATCTAATGCGTCTCTCAATCCATCCCCTATGATCATAAATCCTATACATGCTATTCCTATAAAAATTCCTGGCCAAATAACAGCATTAGCAGCAGTAAGGCTCTCTCTTGCCCAATTAATGTCAGTTCCCCAGCTAGCTACCGTTGCGTCTCCATATCCTATAAATGCTAGACCTGCCAGCCCCAATACCGCAATTGCGGCACCTCCAAAAAAGCTTATTATCATAGGAGAAATTGCGTTTGGTACAATATGTTTAAACATTAGTTTGAATTTTTGCGCACCACCCGTCACTGCTGCATTAACAAATTCAAGTTGTTTTACTTTCAAAACAAGTGATCGCATAAACCTGATATTATATGGTATAAAAAGTATTCCAAAAATTATGAGACTAGTTAATAATGCTTGTCCTACTATAGGAATGAGTATGATGACAAGGATCATCGTTGGAAAAGCATACATTAAATCTACAAAACGCATGATGATATAATCAACTATTCCCCCAAAATATGCAGATATTGTACCTAGAATCATACCCCCTCCAATTGCAATAGTTGTAGGGATTAATGCCATAAAAAGTGTAGTTCTGGCACCCCAAATAATTCTTGCTAAAATATCGTATGCATATTTAGTTGTTCCTAATGGATGATCTGCTGATGGATCATCAAACGGAACACCTCCCACAGGAATATTTGGTGGTACTAATTCCGGTAATGGAATCTCAGTTATCCAGGGTGCATACACTGCTAATATAAGAACAAATAAAACCATTATAAATCCTGTTATTGTTAAAGGTTTAAGAAGGCGTCGAAATAATCTCCTTTTAGATTTTATTTTTTCAATTTGATATTCTTGATCAGAGAATTCAGGATCTCGCCAACCATGAATTAAATAAAATTTTAAAAATCGAAAAAATTTCTTTTTCTTTGGTAATTCAGATACCTCATAACCTATTTCTTCTGTATATGCTTGGTCCGTAATTATAAACAACCTCTCAATTTTAAATTTATCTATAAGTTATTCTAGGATCAATAATTGTATACATGACATCAGCAACTAAAGTTCCTGTAAGAAGTATTATAGTCATAAATATTACGAGTCCGTTAATAACGTTATAATCAGCTCTTACTATAGCCATCAACAAAGTATATCCGAAACCAGTGTATCTAAAAGTTACTTCGACAAAAAAAGATCCTAGCAATGCTGTTGCAGTCCCCAGTATAATAAGATTACTAGTAGGTAATAAAGCGTTGCGAAGAGCATGTTTATTTCTAATGACTTCTTCAGAAACACCTTTGGCTCGAGCAGTTCTAATATAATCTTGATCTAAAACATCCAACATACTTGATCGGGTTAACCTTGTAACACCTGCTAATGATACAAAAGTTATAACTATACCTGGCATTATCAAATGGATCAATGTATCATAAAAATATATTTGATCATTATAGATTATACTATCAATAATACGAAATCCTGTTTTGGGTGCATTAATAGGTCCAGGACCAAATAGACCAGGAGTGTTAGCGGAAAAAACCGGTAAATCAAACGCTCCCTGAGTAAATATTCCTAAATAATAACCAAAAAAGACTTGAGTCAAAGCAGCAATCCAAAACACCGGAAATCCAGCTCCTAATATTGCTAAAACTCTAATGGACGTATCTTTTGCTTTATCTTTATTGGTAGCTGATGATATTCCAAGTTTAACTGCTATAATAGGACTAATTATTATTGGAAATATCATTAATTCTAATGTTCTTGGAAATATTTCTTTCACAATCATATCATATACTGGTTGATTCTGTCGGAGTACATAAGATTTACCCCAATTTCCTGTAAAAAAGTTCTTGTAATAATTGAAAAGTTTAACATACCAAGGATCGTAAAATCCAATTCTTCGTCTTTCTGCTTCAAGGATCTCAGGATCTAATATATTACCATAACTATTCAAGGGACTCATACTCATCATATGTGCCAAAAGCCATGAAAAAGTTAGAACAATAAACAACATTGGAATCATTATTAATATCCTTTTGATAATATATTTTATCATATTTGTCGATTGTTTAGTCATCTTTTTATCACTTTTAAAAAATAATTTTTATTCACATAAAATACTTTTTTTTCTTAAATTTTAGTTTTTGATACAATTATCTGTTTAATTTTCATACCACTTAACGCACCAGAAAGTACAGTTGCAAATAATATTAGAATATGAAAATACCCCTTCCAATGCCCAAATTGCAAAATAAAAGGCTCATTAGTAAAACCAAACATGAACCAATAAAATATAAAAGCTTCAGCAATTATAGCAGGAACAAGCCATATTGACGCTTTTATTCCATAATGTGGAATGTCCTCCTTATAAGTTATCATTAAACTAATAAAAAATATTAGAAGAATAGGTATAAAAAAGGTTTGCTTATATGTCTCAAAGGTCCAAAATAATATAGTTCTATCCATTTCATTAAAAGATATATATTCCCCACGATCATTGACCATAACGATATTAGCGACAATACCATAATACCCTATTAATACGCATATGTAAGCTAATAATACTTTTCCTTGTCTTCCCCAATCAATTTTTATCTTCCCTTTTCTTACATTATTGTCAGTTATTACTTGGCTTTCCTTATCTTCCATAATTGTAAATTCTAACTTATATTATAATTCTTATTTTAATTTATTTCAAAGAAGTAAAATTCTCTTATATATTACAAAATTTTCAGTTAAATCAAAATTGTTTTTCAGAAACTTTTAAATAATTTGTTATCATTAAGATATAATAAATCTACAATGTAAATTTAAATTTTTTGATAAAAAATAAAAAAATAAAAAACTCATAAAATAGAGGAGAATGCAAAAATGAGAAAGTACTCAAAAAGATTACTTCTTAGCTTTATACTGATGACAAGTTTATTCCTCCCAATTTTATCCAACGTAGTAATTGCTGAAACAGATGAGACAGATCCTTTTACTATTGGAGTTGCAGGACCACGTAGTATAGGAAATTGGGATATAACATGTGCTTCAGCCAATATTGGAAATTATTATGAACCTAGTGCTATTGAATCTTTATTTGCTTTTCCTATTAACACCACTGGGGAATTGGATGATTTAATCCCTATCCTTGCAACAAGTTGGACTTTTGAAGAGAGAGCTGATGGAAAGACTGCTACTGGTTTCATGGCTTATGACGGTATTAAGGCCATGGATATAAACCTTCGAGCAGGAGTTACATTCCACGATGGTTCAAATTTGAATGCAACAGTATGTAAATGGAATATTGATAGAGTGTTTTACACGCTTGGAAATTTCGATGGGTGTCTTGAAGGCAAAGTACCTGGTGGTACTACACCTCTTAAATATGACCCTAATGTTTTGGGTGCTCGGTCAACTTATTATTTAAAAGTGTCTGATTGGGCAGCCTTTGAGAGTGCTGATTGGAATGTTACACAGTTTGAGAATAAGTTTGCTAGTTATGGAGAATATGGATCTTCTCCAGATTATTATAGCCGCTTTCCTAGAATTTCAAATGTAACAATCTTAGAAGATCTAGAATCAGGAGGATCAGTTAGAATTGAATTTAATGATTTCCGTACTGGTCCAAACTATCTCGCAGATATTGAAATGATCTCAATGGATGCCTATAAAGACTATTTCAATGTTTCAATCTGGGGGTATGGACAATATGAGGGCGATTTTCCACAAGATGATCCTACAACATTCCCTGGACATTTAATTGGTACAGGTCCTTATATCTTTGAGAGACATGTTGTTGCTAGTGATGAAGGTACAATGAGAAGATTTGACAATTGGTGGAATTCTTCGGCTCAACAAGCTGATGGTTATCATAAAGTTGAGAGAGTTGTTCTAGCTGGTTTTCCTCACACCGAGGCAGGATATGCATCAAGAAATATTGCTATGTTAACTGGAGATATTGATTGGGCTCGTGACCGTTCGTGGGAACCTCTTGATGCAAAATTGATGGAAACCTCTCCTGCTCTAACATATGAATCATTGGGACTTGAGGCTTATGGAGAATCTATTATTTTAAATTGTATTAATGAGACTTTTTGGAGATATTGGGATGAAATCGATGAAAATTTTTATTGGGATATGATCCCTACTGCCTATGGTGGCACTGGTCCCAATTTGGCCCCTGGTATCGTGGAACCTGATTATACGATAAAGGCACATGGAACAAATCGTGCCTTTAGGAAAGCACTTTCCTATTCTTTTGACTATGATACTTTCGTACGTGTAGTTTCTAATGACCGGGTGGTACGTTCTGGAGGATTCCTAGGAAAAGCCCATAAATATTATAATCCATCTATTCCTCTTGCTGATACAGATCTCACTGTAGCTCGACAAGCCCTTATAGATGATCTATATTGGGGCTCTATAGTTGCTGCGAGAGGATTAACTATTGCAAATGACACAGATGATTGGAATGATGTAGCAAAAACCAATCCTATCTACAAAATGGAATATAATTGGGATGCGGCTCATATAGCTACTAGAGATCTTATGAGAAGTGCACTCAAAGATATTGGATGTGGTATAGTCTTAGAAGAAGATATACCTGATACATCTACTCGTTTTATCGATGGAACTTATACATTTCCTTATTTTACAACTGATGGGTGGGCATTTAAAGTTTATGCTACAAAAGTAGGTGGTCTTGCTTATCTTGACGCTTATTTTCATAGCCCTGGTATTGTAGAACGTGACCCCGATGGTCCTGGTGGTTTTGGGGTGATCGCAGACTGGGAGTTAGATGTAATAATGGGAGGTACTGGTAACACTTATCCTATGTCTCTATTTCCATATAATGCGGGTAGCAATTTGTCTTTTACTTATAATGAAACATGTGATGATATAATAGATGAGCTGTGGTTTGCTAACGAAACGAGAGAAAAAGAATTATTTGATGAGCTAACTGAGTGGTCTCAAACCTTTCAATATCAACATATATGGTTAGGGAATGATAAGATGGGACAAGCCATAAGTAATGAATGGGATGTTGACTGGCATTGGGACCTATTCCATTTTAATTTAGTTAAAGCTGTAGTAGGAAGAAGAACCCCCCCTATCCCAGGATTTTCAATTGGAATTGTTATGTCTGTTTCTTTAATTGCTTTTCTCGGGATTGTTTACACAATTATAAGAAAAAAGAAACATGTGTAGAAGTAAGAATTTATAAATAATTCAATTTTTTTTTTTTTCCTTTTATAAGCTTAAGCTTCCTAACAAATAGAATTTATGAAGCTTAAAAACATTAAAAAATTAGGAGAAATTCATACCCAAGACTCATGTTTTTTCGTTAAAACAGATTTTGAAATCTTTAAAATCAAGTTTCATATTAAAATGATAAATTTATAATATATACAATCATCAATTAGTTTATGACTGAAGTTGATTATTATGAAATTGTAAGACAAAAACTACAACTTGGGAGAATAACTGCTCCTAAACACAAAAAAGTATACAAACTAATGAAAATTTTCTGGGACGAAGATGAGATTAAAATTCTGTCTCAATTTAATAATGCTGGTATAAAAATCTCACTAAAAGAATTAGCGGAAAAAACAGAAATTTCAGAAGAAGAAATAGAAGAATTATTAAGAAGATCGGCAAGAAATGGTACTATTTTAAAATCTGGTTCAGATTATAGATTAATACCTCTTGTACCGGGTATATTTGAAATGTATTTCATAAGACGTAAGGATTCCCAAGAAAATCTTCACAAAGTTGCAGAGATTTACCGATACATTTTTAAGAACAGGACACCAGATTTAGAAGAAGTTGATAATATCAGAAGAGGATTCCGTCCTTTGCTTCCATATGACTCTGAGGAGAAGCTAATTAAAGTTGATGAATCTTTAGATGTTCAAACTCAAGTACTTCCTTTTGAGGTAGTTAAAGATATGATTGATAAGAATGAATCATTTGCGGTGGTACCTTGTCAATGTCGGTTAATTGGTGAATATACAGACGAGCCTTGTGAAATAGCACCCGCTGAAATGGGTTGTTTTTTGACTGGAGAAGCAGCCGAAAGACAGATCGCTTACGGAGCAAGAAGATTAACTAAGGAAGAAGCCATTGACTTTATTAGAGAGACTGAGAAAGCAGGACTTGTTCATAATACTGTTGCGGATACCAGTAAGGACACCTCACAGTGGATTTGCAATTGTTGCAGTTGCCATTGTGGAGTACTTCTTCCAGCAAAATTATACCAGTATAAGGGCGTAAATCAAACCAATTTTACTCCTGAATTTGATATGGAGCTCTGTACAAAATGTGAAATATGTATGGAAAAATGTCCAAATGAAGCAATTTATCATATTTGGCCAAATAAACCAGATTCATCAGATGAAAGAATGAAAATCAGAGAAGAAATGTGTATAGGATGTGGAACCTGTTCTGCGAATTGTCCTAATAACGCAATCAAAATGGTAAAAGTAAGAGATGAATACCCTAAAGGAATAAGCTTAAATCTTTTTGGTTAAGTTTAAACTTTTTCTAAGTTTAAATTCTTAATTTTTTTGAAATTAATGCAAACGCAAAGATATCCAATAAATATTTTTTTCCTTATTGATTTGTTTGTTATTAAGAATAACTATTATTAATATATACATGTTTATCCTGATTCAAAATGAAGGTGGTTTCATATATAAAAAAGTAAGAGAACTTAATAATAGTCCAGTACCAATTCTTACGGATCTTCTTAATAGTTCTTTTATTTCTTGTCTCGAGAAAAAATACCGATCCAAGTTGTTAGCGTCCTTTAAATACTGGCTTTCTATTTTCTCTAAGCGCTGCGATACCTTCCTGCAGGTCTTCACTATCTAATTGAGGTTGAATAAACGCATTAAATTCCTCCTGCGCTAAACGCGTCGCTTTTCTTGCTGCAGGCTCCATATTCTTGTAGTGCCCGTATTTAATCGCTTTTAATGTTAATGGCGCA
>Ga0209977_10001435_pt1 | contig 10476 bp, 6 predicted proteins | sample SumtaG_2_FD_183113 | JGI IMG/M metagenome (GOLD analysis project Ga0209977, IMG submission 183113) | Deep subsurface microbial communities from Indian Ocean to uncover new lineages of life (NeLLi) - Sumatra_00607 metaG (SPAdes) (version 2) | ecosystem: Environmental > Aquatic > Marine > Oceanic... | reverse complement strand
TCAATTTCCTGCAATGGAGTCTTATTAGCATTAAATCCATAATGGCTCGCTACCTGCATTATAGTTTGCCAAGAGTATCCAGTTAAAGAACCAAATCCTGGAATGTCTCTGATTGGAGTGTCGTTAAGTGGTACAGTTAAATCGTTTCCTAATACTAATCCATAATCGAATTCCATAACTGTACCTAAACCACTGCAATATCTGCAACTTCCATGGGGGATATTAAATGAAAACATTTTATGGTCTAATTGAGGAAAAGAGATTCCACAATCAATACATGCAAGATGTTCTGAATATGTCTGTTCTCCTTCGTCAATAACCTCAATAATAACTAATCCTTCTGCTAGATCTAAGGCGTTTTCAATCGAATCAGCTAATCTTGTCTTTATATCTTTTCTCATCACTAGCCTGTCAAGGACTACATTGATATTATGCTTCACATTCTTATTCATCACTATCTCTTCATCTAAAGTGTATTGAATCCCATCTACTTCTACTCTTACATATCCCTGCTTTCTTAAATCTTGTAGAAGATCTTTATATTCTCCCTTTCGATCCCTTATAACTGGGGCTTTAATTATAAATTTCTGATTTTCTTTAATAGAATTTAGAAGTATTTGAATAATTTGTTGTGGTGTCTGAGGCCTTATTTCTTTTCCACAATTGGGGCAATGTGGGATACCAACGTTAGCAAATAATAGTCTATAATAATCATAGATTTCTGTAACAGTTCCTACTGTGCTTCTTGGATTTTTAGAAAGAGGTTTTTGTTCTATTGCAATTGCAGGCGACAATCCTTCAATTGAATCTACATCTGGTTTATCCATTTCACCCAAGAATTGTCTTGCATAACTTGATAATGATTCTAAAAATCTTCGCTGGCCCTCCGCATACAGGGTGTTTAGAACTAAGGAACTTTTTCCGCTCCCGCTGATACCAGTTACAACTACAAGCTTATTGCGTGGAATTTTCACATCAATATTCTTTAAGTTATTCTGTCTAGCGCCCTTAATGACGATATAATCAGGCATATTTTAATATTTTCTTTTAATATATCTTAATTCTGGAGATCAAAAAAGTTTTTCTAAGATGTTATAAAACCTTACACTTGTATTAATAATTCAAAAATAAAATATAGAAACAGGGTATATAATTTATAAATCATAATCATCTAAATTATTGTTTTCCTCTTCATTAACAAATGTTTGAAGAAAACCCACAACTTTCTCGATATCTTCTAAAAGATCTGTCCTTTTTAAGCCTTTTGAAAACGGTAGACTTTTTAAATTATTTTCTCTAAGTGAATTAGTATATTTAATGAAATCTATAAGTTCTGATTTTAAAAACTCGGGATCAAATTCCCAAAGTTCGTCCTTAGTAAAAACGACACATTTTAAATCAAAGTAATTAATATCAGAAGGTTTTTTGAAAATACGACGCTTTTGCATTAATCCGTAGGAAAAAATTTGGAGTAAACTCTTAATAACATCAATCTCATCATCTTTTAAATCAGCAACAAATAAAGTATTGTTATAAACTAAATTCAAATCTATATGACCGACGCAATATAAAGTGCCTTTTATTCTTTTCCACACAGGTATTTCACAAGCCATTGCATTAGGAAGGTTAACCATAATTTTTTTAAGTATCGGCTCGTGCCAAGGTCGTCCAAGATGCTTATTGCGAAATTCGTCATAAACTTGTCTAACCAAATCCAAAATTTTTTTGTAAAAACCGTCTGATAATTCATTATAGTAATAAATTTTCATTTTGGGGTTAGGAACAGAAGTCAATTTGCTAATAAGATGATCTTTAATAAATTGCGTCTTTATTACCTCTCTATAAATAGTCTGACCATTTTCATCTTTTAAATGTTCACCAACAAATTTTAAACTACTAGGGCGTATATTTGTATTCACTTCAAATTCCTTATAAGGAAAAAGTTTGAGGGACACATTTTCAATATAATTATACAAACAATCTCGTAAAATTGTATTTTCAATATTGTTAATTCGAAAAGGGTTATAAAGGAATGTGTATTGCTGTTTTTGATGCTGGAAAAGTTTTCTTCTTAAATCTTTTGATTCAGGAGTCATCTCTAATGCATTTTCAATAGAAGTGCCTTTTTCATTTAAAATTTGTTGTATTTCGTCTTTTAGACAGTTCCATTTTTGAGGTTTGATGACATCTATAAGAAATCTTCTAACCTGATCTACAGAGGAAATACGAATGTAATAAACTACTTTTTGACGTCCATTCTCTCGAATATATTCTTTAACATCACTTGTTCTGATATCTAAAGAATTGCTCAAATCCTTAAAGTCATCTAATATTGATCGATTGGCTTTTGATAATTGAATTTCAATCCGATTATGTTTTGATTTTACCCCAATCCAACCAGTGCCATTTATCATACCTCTTAGACAAGCAACTACAAGCGGTATATATTTTTTCTTCCAATCGTCTGAATTTTCTTGTATCCAAGTTGATGATTTTTTAATCCATGAAGGGACATTCCTACTCTCATTTGACAAACCTTGGGAAGCTAGATACTGAATAACATCGGGACCTGACATATAGAACCGATCTCTACTACCCATCATTAATGGAGGTCTTCCAAAAACTTTTGTAATTAGTTTTTCTAGATGGGAGATATAATCAGGATGATCATCGCTGTTATAGGATATGTATAAATCATTGCGACCTGTCCTAATAGATCCTCTCACAATAAATATTCCAATTAACTCTGCATGAGCTTCATTTTTAACTAACTTAACGACTTCAAGATTTCTTCTACCATAAACTAGCTTATGTGAAATAGGGTTTTCATTACCAACTAATAACTTTAACTTGTTGAAATCAGATTTTGAAATCACATATCCCCTATATAAGATATTCTCCCAATTTGTAATGAATTTTCCCATCTGGGTCAAGGGAATTTTCACTTCTTCTATATTAGACTCTAAAGCCGTTTTATGCATTTGTCTTAAATATTGAATAAAATTATCTTCGATTTCATAATCATTAAGTATTCCTGATACTCGTTGAATAGGAATCCCTGATTTCAATTCATCTTTAATAGTTTTAATGCCCTCCTCTGTAATCTGTATTCGTACTCCATATATTCGCTCCCTTCGAGGTTTACGCCAATCCTTAATGACTTGAACTTCTCTATCAATAAGAAGCTCAATTTTTTTAATAGATTCTTTTGAAATTGAGCGATCCAAATATATCATATTTTCAAATCCGTTTATTAATTTATCAGTACGCCTAACGCCTAGTGATAATTTTTGTAGGTTTTTAGTAACCATTTCATTATAATAAGTTTGAAGTGTCTCTATGAAATTATCTTTAAAATTATCGCGATAGTTATTAATTATTTCCTCTATTCGCTGAATGGGTATTCCCTCTGAAAAATTTTCCCTAATCAATGTTTTCTCTTGATTAGGCACTTTGAAATTCTCTTGTTTTGGGACCTTGATTTCTGATTTATTAAATTGGACATTTTCATCCAATGTAAAATCATCAATATTGCAATAATTTTCTGGTGATTCTATATTTGGATTATCAGTACAGTAATTTTTTTTTTTTTCATTCATTCTTTTCCATCATCTCATCCAAAAATAATTTTTTGTATTTTCAACCCTTAATCTATCCACGTTTGCAGGAATCTTTATATGTTGATCCATTCTTTTCATTTTTATCATTCTACTTATTCAATTCACACATTCTCGTATTAATAGTTCCTTTAATTTTTTTAATTATGGCTCTGTCTCATTTTTTAATAAAACTAATAAATATATTTTATTCCTACTTCATTTTTTTTAGTCTATCAATTTCTGTGTTTATTTGAATTTCACTTAAAGCAATTACTGAATAAATAAATAGACTTCCTCATCAAAAATTTCTATTATTGTTTCAAATCCAAGGTTGAAATCATAATTAAAAAAATTTATATCAATTACTCCGACATAAAAGTGTAAAAAATTATTAGTCATTAACTCAGACACAAGATCCTGAGGTAGAATTTCCGCGAATTCAAATTCAAATGCTTTAAAATAATAATCAAAAGGTCTCAAACGATTAACAAATGCGTTAACACCCCTATAATCAACCGTTATATAAAGGACCTCTTGAAAAAATTTTAAAATCTTATTGGTCAAAATTTTATTTTTAATTAATGTACCTAAAGAATATTTTGATCCGATTATATATCTGTAATGACCATGAGTAATTTCTACCACCCCTGAATTATCTATTCCCCTGATTGTTTTTTTGCCATTTCAATAGAATCGAATTTTGTTGAAATTTTAAAAATTTCGTGATGTTTATTCCATAATGCGGCGGTTATAGTTAAATTTTCATCTCTGAAAAACAACGATTTTATGATATCATAAAGCTCTTTGTCTTGAATCCTCCGATAGAACTGCTCGTTACGATTTTTCACAATTAGTACAAATCTCCGATCCTGATCTTGATGTCTAAATCCTCTTTGGGGTAAATGACTATTATCATACTCATCCTTAACTGTTACATCACAATCACTAATACTAAAGAATTCTGTTAATTTGAAAAAAAAATTGGCCTGCCTAATTAATTTTTTTCCCCTCTGTTTAGGGTGTCCACATAATAAATTCCAGATTATTAAATAAACACAATAAATTTTATCGGTAAAATCTAAATCCCCCTGCTCTAGATCAGTAAGATGATCAATTGCATTTTGTCCATAATTAAACCAGTCAGATACATCAGGGAAATTTTCATTAATAAAATCACACGCTTTTTTACTGCTCAAGATAACCTCTACGATTAAATTGTTAAAATCATTAAACCATATGCTAGAAAGGATTACATTTTCATTCCCAAATAATGCGGTTTTTAAATCGAGAAGAACTCCATATCGTTTAAAACCATACAATATATTTGTTTCAGTATAGAAATTATGTTTTCTATATTGGATATATAGTCGTGTACCATTCCGAATTTCGGCATCGGCATCACTACTGAAATAATTTTTTATTTTATAATTTGCCATTTCATAACTCAAAAAACGTTTCTCATGTCTGATGAGAAATGACATTAATTTATCTAACGAATCATATAATATATGCAATTTTCTACCATCAAATTCATGACCTGATAATTGTATAACAATAAAGTTTAAAATTTCATTGAAATTTTTTATTAAAAAGGATCTTTGAGAATTGTATCCCACCTCCATGAAAATTTCTTCACAGAGCTCTACGAATTCATTGAATTCAGTAATTTTGAATTTGTCAAAATTTATTATAACAGATTCAATTAAACACTTTTCCTCAAATTCGTCTAAATAATTCAGATAATGATTTTTTAGCAAAAATAATATAACAGATTTCTCACCGCTTGAAAAACGCTCGACAATTTCAATCTTAAATACATTTCTTGCCAAAGGATCTCCTATCCTAGTTAATTTAGTAAGTAGTGGAAATGCTATATTACTATGTAGAATTCTTGTATTATAATCATTTTCAACCCACGCCTGTATGTTGGAACAATGTCCCCAGAACTCTTCTTCAGGAGAAATATAATATATATCGGGATTTGAATCTGAATTATTAAGGAGGTCAGAAATTTCATCAATTGAATTGATTTGATCAAAATCCTGTATATTTTCTCGTGGAATAATCACTTTTAAATCCATACAGGTCGCTACATAATTACCATCTATATAAACATTAGTTTGATTATCTTCCAGCCTCATTTCGATATTAGAAGATATTTTCCTCGATAAAACGGATGATTCATGGTAACCAATTAAATTATCATTATCATTACCTTGTTCTTTCATTTCATTTAATTCTCTTAATTTTTTAATTTATAAAATTCAAATTTAGTTATATATCTCCTTAATATTGTAGGTAAAGAAGGGATCTGTTCTATGAAATTTATGAATTTTCTTATATCCTCATGAAAAAATTCTAATATTCTTTCTGAATTAAATTTATAAATTTGTTCAATGATACTACACCAACTTAATAGGATATTCCGATTCGAAAAATCATAATTTTCCTTTAAGTTATAATAGTCTGGAATGATGGAACCTACGAACAACATTAATGGAAAGAAAACTCCTCGTTTGGGTCTATATATACATATTATCCTGCTGCATTTTGGACATTTTTCACTAATTCGAAAATAAAATTCATATTCAGGAAAATTGGATCCATGATGTGATATCTGAGTTGAAAAGTTATAATAGCCTTTTAACCACCGCTGTTCATTTAGAATTCTGCCGCATTTGCATTTAATTTTCAATTTCTGCGGTACCCCGCCACAGATAGCTATAGCGTTTCCTGATGGATTTACAAGATGTCCCAATAAGTCTTTTTTATCTCCATCTCGATGCATGAAACCTCTAAATGTTGCGAAATAAGTTCTAGGTGTGCAATAACAGTGTTCAATAGATGGCTAACCTTTGATTTCAGTACCACTAGGAGTTTCCGAGACTAAAATATTCACCTAATTTCAACTTATTACTCTTTAAGATATTATTTCTAATTCTTTCAATTTTTCTTCAGTTGGTCTTCCTGTTTCCCAATTCCATCCACGAATGTCATAATACCTCTTCAAATTGTCTTCTAAATCGAGTTTTACTTGTTTTATTCTTCCTGATGATAAAATTTTCATATTATGATTGGTTAATCTATCATCTTTTCTTGTAATTCCTAAATTACAGCTGATTAAACGTTTCAAATTGTTTATTCGCTCTCCAACTTTTATTAGTGATTTTCTGTCATAATTAAATCCTGTAGCTGCATTAATATAACCGATAATATGCTCAAGTTTAGGGGTTGCGAAATTACAATTTACTGCGGAATCATCAATAGCTCTAAGATCTTGAAGATTAACGACTCCTTTTTCTCGTTTTGATATATCATATCTACTTTTACTCCTTTTAATACGAAGAATTGGAAAATTAAGAGTTCCCATTTCCGCGCCATACCAATCACATTTATTATGATTTGCACCAACACATCCAGTCATATAACTTAATGCCTGTCCGGCAAATGCCCGTGGGTCATGCATAGGTATTTCCAATCCTTTTACATGCGCTGCTAATTCAGGGTCCACTTCCAACTTCTCAGCCATAATTCTCACACCTTCTGCAAGAATATCCCCGATACCTTCCCTATTAACTATTTTTTTAATAAGTTTGCAAACAACTTCTCCATTTCCCCACTTAATATCTTCTAGTGAAATATCATTCAAATATTGCTTTATTTTTTCAATCCCAATATTATTTTCAACTAAATAAATTAGAAAAGCAATTGAGACTCCACAAGAAATAGTATCAATCCCATATTTATTACATAAATGATTTGCAAGAAGCACTGGTTTTGAATCAAAAACACCGCATAAAGTACCTAACGCTGCTACAGATTCATATTCTGGTCCATCACTCTCGATTTCATTCCCATCTATTTCAATAATTGTTGATTTACCGCACTTTATAGTACAACCTGCACACCCATAACTAAACATTGGATATTCTTCTCTTAGAGTTTTCCCTGTTAAATTCTCGGCAAAAAATTCTGTTTCTGTAAAGTAATATCCTGGCGTATCACCATTAATCATCCCTAGGTCGAGATACATGTTAGTACCATATAAATTAAAAAGTAAAGTTCCTACATTTCCCATCGGATTTGCTTCCCTTTCAAGTTGTGCTTGTTTTCTTAATTTTTTACCTACTTCATTATCTGCAAGATTAATCTTTTCTTTTCCATGTACTATTAATGCTTTCAAATTCTTTGAACCCATAAGAGCACCTAACCCACATCTACCTACTGCTCTCCCTTCATCATTTATTATAGCGCCATATTTAACAAGGTTTTCTCCCCCTGGGCCAATACAAGCTACCCGAACTTTCGGAAAATTTAATTCATCTTTAATTAATTTTTGAGTTTCGTAACAATCTTTACCATGAAATTTTGAAGCATCTTTAAACTCTATTTTTCCATCATGAATATATACATAGCTTAATCTATTTGCTTTTCCCACGAAAACAATAGCATCAAACCCACTATTTCTTAAAGAGATACAAAACAAACCTCCCGAAGTTCCCTCACCCCAAATCCTAGTTAAAGGCGATATGCCACTCACAGTATAGCGACCTGAATTTGGTCGAATAGTGCCTGTTACAGGACCAGTAGCAAAAATTAAAGGATTAATTTCTGAGTAAGGATTTTCTTTCAATCTATTGTAATCATCTTCTGAGAGTAGATCGTACATTATTTTAGCACTTAATCCCGTCCCCCCTAAATATTCTTTTGCAATTTTAGGGTTTAGATCCTTTATTTCAAAACTTTCTCTGTTTAAATCCACAAAGAGAATTTTTCCATTATAGCCGTATAATTTATCATTCATTTTTTCAAATCACTCCAAATAATTTAAAAATCAATGGTTCTACCATCCCATGCATATTCATATATTCTTTTTATAATCTCACTATCGATATAACGAGGAGACATGAGAGCTACAGGATCTGTTTCAGCATAATTTACTAGGAGATCTAAGTTTTTGTTGTAATCTTCTTCACTAATAACAGGATTCTTTATTTCTTTTACACATACCGGGCCATCTAATGAATGTATGAAATCTTTAACACTTTGAAGAAATTCAATGAATAACTCATTATTATCTTTGTCTTTAGAATCAATTTCAAAAAGTGGACATAAATCTTTCCACCTTTCTGAAATTTTCGCTTGGAAAGCAATTGTATACGGTAGAAACATTCCTACACAAAGTCCATGATGGACGTTCAATACTTTACCTAAACTATGACCTAAGGCATGATCAAATCCAACACGAGAATGAATAAATCCAAGTCCCGCCATCAATGCTGCTATTTGCATATGTGATCTTGCTTCTAAATCTTTAGCTCCATATTTATATGCACGAGGTAAATATTTTATTATTTCTTTAATAGCATATATATTCATGGCATCGGCAAATGGAGTCCCCCAAACTGATACATAAGCTCCTGTTGCATGAGCTAATGCGTCAAGTCCTGTAGCCATGGTTAAAAATGGCGGCATATCTTGTACAAAATCAGTAATTAAAACTGCATAATCAGGAATCAACTCTGGATGAGAGACAATAAATTTTTTCGGAGGATCACGATATATATCAGTTAACATCGAAGCAAGAGTAACTTCAGATCCAGTTCCTGATGTTGTCGGAATAGCTATAAAATATTTAATTTTTTTGCGTAAACCAAGAGGGGTCAAAGGTGAAACCGTAAATAGATTTGTTTCAGGTTTCTCGTATTTAATCATTAAACCTTTCGTAGTGTCAATTACACTCCCTCCACCAATTGCTACAAATACTTTAGGTTTAAAATCTTCACATATTTTAACTGCTTCATCAATAGTATCGAAAGGGCCCTCTGGTTTCACTCCAGACCATACTTTTGACTCTATATTTACTTTACTAAACGCATTACTTATTTGGCTAGAAAATTTTTCAGTAAAATCATCTGTTATTATTAAAACTCTTCTTTCTCCTTCTTCAAGATTAGCATCTAATATATTCGTTATCCGGTTTAATGGTGTCATTCCAAATAGAACCCGTGGTGATCGAAAAGATGTTATTATTCCTGAAAGTGCTCTCGCTTTCAACATACTCATAAGATCTCTTACTTCCTGACTTATTTCTTCAGGTCTTTGCTCAGGTTTATTTTCCAAAAAATCCACCTATTTATTTAATTATATAATTTTCTATTAAAATGTTATATTAAATTAACTCTGATTAATAATGTTTTTTCATTTAAAATGGATCATTTAATTGATGTTTAGTGTGAATGTTAAACGTTGTATCCCTGACAATAAGCTGGAGATGTAACGAGCTTCCTATGATTTTTAGGTATAGTAATAATGCTTAGGCTCTTATTTATATTCAGTTTCATCTACTATTAAATAGGGATCAATTAATCCTTTTTGGATTTTCCTTAATGCATATTTCCGAAATTCTTTGCTTGTGAAATTTTGATTTCCAAATTGTATAAATTCCTCTACTTTTTTTCCTATTTTATCATTTGTCTTTTCAATATCCCGCATGGCGTATTCTATCATAGCTGATCCTAATAATAGACTAAATAAGAAGAAAGACAGTAAAGCAGCATTTTTTTCTTTGATCTCTCCTTCATCAATTGCTTTTTGAATTACGCGAGTAGTTCCGTCTAGAAAGCTAAATTGTTTATATTCTTTTTCAAATGGTCCTATTTTTTCTGATGGAGGGGAGCGGATAATGTGCATCATTCGAAAAGCAGCATAATCTTTTTCTGCAAATTCAAAAAAGTGTTGAAAAATTTCTAATAATAAATCAACGGTTGAACCGCTAAATTTCTTAATGATATCCCGGTTTTCATTCCTATATTGTTCATAAAACTTCTTCCTTATCGCAATCCATAGTTCTCGTTTACTTTCCACATAATTATAG
>Ga0209977_10001434_pt1 | contig 10481 bp, 9 predicted proteins | sample SumtaG_2_FD_183113 | JGI IMG/M metagenome (GOLD analysis project Ga0209977, IMG submission 183113) | Deep subsurface microbial communities from Indian Ocean to uncover new lineages of life (NeLLi) - Sumatra_00607 metaG (SPAdes) (version 2) | ecosystem: Environmental > Aquatic > Marine > Oceanic... | reverse complement strand
TAAATAACAACGGGGGTACTTTTGATGCAGTTGTAAAAGAAGATGGTATTCCACACTTATGGTATACAGGGCCTGCACTCTTAAAAAAGGAATACATCAAGGAATATTGGCAGCAAGAAAAAAATCTGAAACCAAATCCTGCTGCTTTTCGAAATCTGTCAAGAATTCGAAAAACTATGTTAGATAAATATGATATTGTAGTTTCTCAAGGAATAACTGGACCATTTGAAAATTGTGTTTTTGGAATTGGACATGCTAATTTTGCTCGTTTTGCTAGAAAAGAGCCAAGTTTTCTCCAACAACATATAGATTTTCAATGGGATATAATAGAAGAACCCTCATTAAAACTATTAATGAATCAAAAACCTGATGTGGTAATGTGTGGAGATGATTATGGCTTTAATGCAGGTTTACAGATGAACGTAAAGAATTGGCGCAAATTTATAAAACCTAAATTGGCAGAGTATGTTAAATACGCTCACGATGCGGGTGCCAAATTTGTAATACATAGTTGTGGTAATATAGGCGAGATTTTCCCAGACTTTGTTGAGATTGGCATTGATGGGGTAGAATCTTTAAAACCCAAAAACAATGATTTAAAAATGTATAGGGAAAAATATCCAGAAATTACATTGATAGGTACAGTTGATGACTCAGAAATGTTAAAATATGAATCTCCTAAATTTATACGGAATTTTATGAAAAAGTCTATCCAAATTTTGGGGAAAAAGGGAGGGTATATTCCTGGACCAACAAACTTTTTGTTAGATCACCCCCCAGAAAATATAGTAGCTCTATTTAAAGCTATACAAGAATTTGGGGCAATATCTTAAATTATATTTTTTTTATTTTTTTCAAATAGAAAATCATAATCTTAACTATAAGTATTAGATTATAATTATTCAAACTAAATATCAAAATTAACTAGATGTGTTCAGAAGTTTCAAATACGAAAACCGATATAAAAGAGAAATTTAACCATCTTCCCAATTACGAAATAATAAATAAGACATACTGGTTTCGATGGCTGATTGTATTTCTATTAACTGCTTTAGTAGTAATTATTACTTTTCAATTTATAATTATTGAAGTTTCAAGAAGTTTAATTATAGCTATATATGTTCTAGATGGGTTCTTACTCTTTTTTCCTATAATTTTTGGATTTTTCCTTAAAAAAACTATTCGAACCTTCATAATTGAAGAGAGTAATCCTTTAACATATGGAAGTGACAATAGCCATTTAATTTATAGATTTCACCTGAGAAAAATAAAAATATCCTCAAAATCTTTTCAAATAAATGAAATAAAGAGGTTTGAAGTTATTCAGCGTATGAAAAAAAATAATTTAAAATGGTATTGTGCTTTAGTTTTTAATTCGGGAAAGTATTTGACTATCACAACTACTTTAGATGAACCATTAGCGTTCCATTATGCTAAAGAACTAAATAAGTTCTTAGCGTTAAATACTTCTTTAGATAAGAAATTGATGAAACAAGCTTTAATTCCTTATATTCCCATAAAAGAACAAAGAAAGATTAAATTGTTAAGATCTTTAAAAATATTGTTAACTAGCATTACTATAGTTTTTTTTAGCATACTTTCAATCATATTTTGGATCGCGAATATTGAGATCCTCCCTGCTTTTATAATTCTTTTCGTTTTTTTATGTATCGGTATTCTTTTGATAATGGCTTTAAATGGTGCAACTTTCGATAGTCTTTGAATAATAAGATATTTGTCGAATCTTTAATAAAGGGGCCACATTATTTGTAAGAAATCATCTCTTTCATTTGATGCAGCAGCCTTAGCTTTTCTTAAACTCCCTTTTGCTGCTATTGCTTCTTTTATCTTCTCAACATCGATTTTCTTTTTTTCTCTTTTTTTCTTCAAGTTCATCCTTTATTCTCCCCTAAAAGAACAATAGTTAAATTTCTATTTCGGGTAAATATAAATTAGGTTATAAAAATGTTAGGTCTAGCTATTTTGGATTCCAATAATTTATATTTTTTCAATACTTGATAAAACATACTAATGATTAAGAAGAATCAAATGACTAAAGATCAAGATATTATTCAAGAAAGAATTGATTTTCTTGTTAATGAAGTAAAACTCAATAGATCCCTTAGATATTACAATAAGAAAAAGTATTCAGCTAAAGAGTGTGATGGATTGGAAGAAGAATTGCGAAAACTTGACCCTAATAACCCTCTCTTTTATGAATTTATGAAAAAAAGTAGTAAAATTAGAAGCATACTTAAACCTTTGATTATTTTAATAATCGCATTTGGTATCGTTATTGTTTTCGTTTGGTATTTTTATATGTTCTATTATGATCCATTTATATATGGTTAATTATTAACCATTTTTATTATGGTAATGACTTTAATCAGAGGAATAAATTTATCCAATGTTATTTATGAGTAGTCTTCGATACTCGATGAGAAGTTTTCCAAAAGATTTTCTTTTGTAAATCCAATGCATCTTTAAAATTTGCATTAATTTTTAAAGACTCATTACAAACGTATAGTGCCTCATTATAATGTTCTACTTTAAAATATACCCTTGCAATGTTATACAATGCAAGATTGTTATTAGGGTCTACTTCTAAAATTTGCTTATAGGTTTTAATTGCTTCATTAAAATTATCTAATTTTTGATAACAAAATCCTAAATCCATTAAAGCAGTTATATCATGTGGATTCATTTTTATCGCAAACTTAAGATTATGGTGTGCATGCTCAAACATATCGTTGGAAAGGTAAGCATGACCAAGACTTGACCAATTAACTGTCTTCTTAGAAACCTTTTTTGAATAATCATCTTTTATTAGTTTGAAAATAAATGCAAACATCAAACCTGTGATAAAACCGCCAAAATGTACCAGAACAGCAGTCATAAAAATTAAATGTATAAGAATGTAAAAAAACAAATGAGATAAATTAATATTTTGATAAATTTTATTAAAAAATATTATTAGATAAAATCCTAGAATACCAAATATTGCTCCAGATGCCCCAAACAACCTAATATTTATCAAGTTCATATTAAATAAATTAACTGTGACATGAAGTAAGAAGCCACATATCCCCGATACAAAATATATTATAAGAAATAAGATATGTCCTATCTCTTTTTCTACTTTATATCCTACTATATAAAAAACGCTCATATTCGTTATTAAATGTAAATAATTAATATGAATAAATAATGCTAAAAAAATCGTCAAACTCCTTTTACCTTTTATAATTTCATAAGGAATAACAGCAAATTCCTCTATAAACATTCTTTGGTTTGGAACTATTTGTAGAATAACAAATACAATAATATTTAAGACCACGATAAGTAGTGATATGTATTGCTTATGAAAAGAAATTTTATTAGGTTCTACTCCCATTATTACTTATCTTATTTTCCTTCTTATTTTTGATAAAAAAAATTAAATTTAAAACCTATTTTGGAGGATTAATGCACCAAATAGCGTGTCCCTCTTCTATTACTATCTTATGAGGCTTTTCTAAGGCACATTCAGGTGTTCGTGCATCTGAGCTACATCGAGGGTTGAAATAGCAACCTGGAGGTGGTGCTATTGGACTTGGGACTTCTCCTCTTAAAATTATCTTTTCTCTCCTGCGTTCAGGATCGATTGTTGAACGAGCTGAGAGTAATGCTTGAGCGTATGGATGGCTTGGATTATCAAAGATTTGATCAACACTTCCAGTTTCGACAAATTTACCAAGATACATCACTATGATTCGATCTGCAATATGATGAATAACCGATAAATCATGGGTAATGAACAAAAAGGCATAACCAAATTTTCTTTGCAAATTCTTTAGTAGGTTAAGAATTTGGGCTTGTACTGACACATCTAAAGCTGAAGTAGGTTCATCAAGGATAATCAACTGAGGATTGCATGATAATGCTCTCGCAATAATAATTCTTTGTTTTTGTCCTCCTGAAAATTCATGAGGATAACGATCCATATGTTCCCGTTTCATGGCGACTATTTTTAATAACTCCAATACCCGGGCACGTAACTTAACAATATCTGTGATACCCAATAAATTTCTAAGAGGTTCCCCAATAATATCTACAATTTTCTTTCTGGGATTTAGAGAAGCATCTGGGTCTTGAAATATTACTTGAATTTGCTGGCGTTGAGTTTGTGTAAACTTATGAGATAGGGGTTCACCATTAAAATATATTTGTCCCGATTTCTTTTTCACAAACCCTAAAATTGTTCGAGCAATAGTGGTCTTACCACATCCACTTTCACCAACTAAGCCAACTGTTTCACCTGTTTTTACTTCAAATGAAACGCCATCTACAGCTTTAACATCAGCAAAATGCTTTTTAAATATACCCTTAAAAATTGGATAATAAGTTCTAAGATCTTCGACTGTCAACAGTGTTTTTCCTTTTTCTATTACTTTTTGCTTTCGGATCTCACTATACGGTATTGTCCTATATGCAATTCTTTTAATTATAAAATTCAAGAAAAAAGACAAAATAGCTAAAATCATCCAATACGATGGGGCGACAATAATAAAATCTCCTCCTAATCGAAATATTTCAATGATTAAAAAAATATAAGAAGGTAAAACAGTAAGCAAGGTTACTATTAAAAATACTTTAGGTTTAAGTAATTGTGTTTTATCGCCCCAACTCGTGAAAAAGAGGTTTATTCCTAATAGAATTATAAAGGATAGCAAGAGAAAAACTATTGCTGTCATGAAAGTATCTAATTCTGTAATTGGTCTAGCAAACATAATATATATCACTTTTATCCCACCTCCTGTTTTATTTTCTTTGGGTTTTCTATTGCATTTTTTGTCATATCTTTGTACTTCGGATCATAAAGATGACATGCAACAAAATAACCGGGTTCTGTTTCTATTTGCTTCGGATTATTCGTTGGGCAAGGCTCAAAGCAATATTCACATCTTGGATGGAATCGACAACCACTCGGAGGGTATATCAAGTTAGGAACCATTCCCGGAATGATTGCTAAATCATCTACTCTTTTTTCTACACGAGGAATTGCTCTAATTAGACCATTAGTATATGGATGAAGGGGAGTTTTAAATAATTTAAAAATAGAGCCGTATTCAACAATATAACCACTATACATAACAGCTACACGATCACACAATTCAGAAATGAGTCCAAGATCATGGGTAATCATTAGAATTGAAGTTTTATATTCCTTTTGAAGTTGTTTCATTAATTGTAGAATTTGGGATTGAATCGTAACATCCAATGCTGTAGTAGGTTCATCTGCGATGAGGAGCTTTGGACTGCATGCTAATGCAATTGCAATCATAACTCGTTGGCGCATGCCGCCACTAAGTTCGTGTGGATATCGATCCAAAATCCTTTCTGGATCAGCAATTCCAACATCTTTAACAATTTCAGCCGCCCATTTACGTGCAACTGAAAAAATATTTGATTTTGCTTTTACTTCATTATATTCTTTTTTTAATCCTTTCGTTTCCTTAAAAAGTACTGAAAGTTCATCTTCTTTTTGCTGAATAATCTCGAGAGACTTTTTATCAATAATTTGTTCATTTGTATCTTCCATTTGATCTTTAATTTCAGTAATACTTTCTTTAAGCTGATTTATTAATGTTTTTTTTAAATCAAGATTTGATCTGATAAAATCAATTTCCTCAGTAAGTTGTCCTGCCTCTCCATAAAGTTCATCCATCTTATGATTTAAATATACTTCTATAATCTGATTACCAACTTTCATTACTGGATTTAATGAATTTAATGGATCTTGAAAAATCATTGTAATCTGATTTCCCCGAAATTTTTGGATTTCTTCACTGGTTTTTTTTAATAAATCAAGACCTTGAAATAAGACTTTACCGCCAACTATTTCACCAGGGGGTCGGATTAATTGCAGAATGGATAATGCTGTTACCGATTTTCCACATCCAGTTTCTCCGACTAACCCAAGCACTTCATCTTCATAAATCTGAAAGGTAACTCCTTCTACTGCTTTAACAATTCCTTCTTCTGTATAGAAATATGTAATTAAATCTTGAACATCTAAAAGAACTTTCTCTTCTTTAAGTTTTTGATCCATCTCTCTTCGCAATTTTTCTTTTTCCTTTAATCTTTCTTCTAATCCAATTAAACTCCTCTTAATTTCATTTTTTATAATTTTTTTTCCAAAAAACCAATTAACACCAAAGAAAAGACCGACTAAAATAACATGCAAAGTCATTGGTACAAAAAAGTCAAGAATTAAACCGAAAATAAATGTTTGAAGTATCCAAATCCCGTAAGAAATCGCCATAGCAATTAAATTGCTTTTCCATAATATTCTGCTTGGAACCCTTTTATTACTACTTATAACTGAATTGATCAGTCGTGATAAAAAAATTGAAATTAGAACAATTAAACCTGAAAAGATTATATTATCTATTATATCATTAATTGATGCCATAACATAAATCAATTTTTTAAACACCTCACAGTAATTTTAATTTTGGATCAAGGACATCCCGTAGCCCATCACCTATAAGCTGAAATCCAAGTGCTGCAATAGTAATCCAAACTCCTGGCCAAACCATTGCCCATGGCGCTCTATACATATGAGATCGTGCAGCATTAATATCCCAGCCCCATGTAGGTACATCGGATACTGCAAATCCCAAGAACGATAATCCTGCTACTGACAATGTTGCTACTGCTAAGTGAAATGTAACCCTGACGATAAGGGGTGTCCATGCATTTGGGAGGATATGTTTAAACATGATTTTAAATCTTGAAGCTCCCGCAGCTTTACCCGCATCAACATAAAGTTTTGATTTTTCTTGTAATGCTGATGCTCGAGCAATACGTGCATAAGCAGGAATTCCAGAAAGCCCAAGTGCTATCATGATGTATTGCAGTTTATTTCCCCATATGGCTATAAATAAGAATGCAAGAATTAGAGCCGGAAAAACAACAAAGGCATCTACTACACGCATCAATATATTATCAACCCAACCTCCAGCATAAGCAGAAATAATCCCAAGTAAGATACCTATAACAAAAGCAATTGCTACAGCCAGAAAAGAAATTTGTAATGAAAACCGAGAACTCCATATATTTCTAGCAAGGATATCCCATGCGGATCCACCAGTTCCAAGTGGGTGTTTAAGCGAAGGGGTATCATATGCTGGGTCATATATATTTACCCAAACAGCGATTTCCTCAAACGTGTATTTCGAAGCCCAATTAGGGAATACAGCGCACCAAAATATAAATAAAAGACAAATTACTCCTAAAATTGTTAGTGGAGTTAAAAATCTTCTAAAAAATGTGCGTTTTGATTTAATCTTTCCAATTTCAAATTCTACACGGTTTATTTCACTGGCGCGAAAACAGGGAAGGAAAAAGAATTTTAAATATCTGACAAATCTCTCTTTTCTTGTATCTCCTTCCATCTTAATTGTATTTTCAAACTGTTTCTTCCTAAAAAGTTTCATTTTATCATAATTTTTACCCCAAAATTGCCTTGAAAATACCGTTCTTTTTATTTTTTCATTCATTCAAAACAGACTCTATGAGCGTTAATTTTTTTTTCTATTACCCATAACTAATACGCGGATCGAGTATGGCATACATTACATCGATCGCTAGATTTACAAAAATATTAATTAAGCAAAAAATAACAACACACCCTCTTATCATGAAATAATCCGTATTTAAAAGTGCAGTTACCATTGCTTTACCTATCCCATTAAAAGCAAAAATTAATTCTACATATGCTGCGCCTGAAATGAAATATCCTACATTAAAACCAATGAATGTAGAATAAGGAACTAAAGCATTACGAAACGCATGCTTATTTATAACATCTTTTTCCGAGCATCCTTTTGCTCTGGCAGTTCGGATATAATCATTTTCAATAACATCCAACATACAAGATCTCGCAGGTCGTAACATATGTCCAAAAATAGCAATAAAGAATACCATTGCCGGAATTATTAAATGCAAAATAGTATCTAAGAATAAATCTAGCTGATTGGCTAGAAGTGAATCGATTGTACGAAAACCAGTAACATATGGAACATTTCTAGCAGTATATTTAGTGGAATATAGTCCGACTATCGGAAGATCAATGAGACCAAATGTAACTGCCGGAACTATTTCTCTAAATGCATATTGAAGTAGAATAGCCACCCAAAAAGCAGGAAGGGAAACCAAGACAATTGCCAACCCTCGAAATACATGATCACCAGTCTTACCTCTTTTAACTGCAGTGTATTTTCCTAACTTCACAGCGGCTAAATTAACTACTATCATAGGAATAATTGCTATTTCTAATGTGCGTGGAAAATAAACTTTTATCAAATCAAACACTTCATATTTAAAATGTTGTTCACTGATAGAAAGACCCCAATCGCCAGTAAAAATTCCTGTAAAAAAATCTAATAATTGCATAAAATAAGGCTTGTCAAGTCCAAAATCATGTAATAACTGTTGTCTAATAGCCTCTATTTCATGTGGCTCAAATCCAACAGTTAATCTAGCAAGTGGTCTTTCTATGGGACTACCAGGAATAAATCCAATGAAAACCCAAACTATTGCCATAATCACAACAAACATAACAACTGCTATAAGCAGCCGTTTAATAATATATTTAATTAGACTCATAATACTTCGCCTCAGTTACTTCAATATTTTCTCCTTCTTCAGAGTCAAGCTTTCTTATAAGAAGAGGTTCTTCTTTTTTAATATAAATTCTTACAAGTTCTTTTAATTGCCAACCAGCTAATGCACCTATTAAGTTAATAGAAAATAAAATTAAAATATTTAACCATCCCTGCCAACTACCAAACAGTAATATAAAAGGCGAAATTGGAACCCAGGTAGCATCGTCACGGGGGCGCCAGTAATGTATATAATAATACCAAAAAAATGAACAACCTATAATAAAAGGAACTAGCCAAAAAGAATGCTTAATACCATATAAATAAATATCTTCCTTATAAGTTAGAAAGAAACATATGAAAAATAATATCAAAATAGGAATAATACCAATGAAATGCCAGTTTTGTAAATTAGATAAGCCTAGTATTTCAATAAAAAACCACTCATCAACTTTAGGAAAGCTCATAAATAGCCAGATCAATTCTTCATTGATATTACGCTGATATGTTTCTGAGATTAATCCAAAAAAAGCAAAATAAACAACAAGAAACGCAAAAAATAACTTTCCTTGTCTTCCAGCATCAAAGAAAAAATGATCTCCTTGCTTTGTATCTAATTTCATCTATTTTTCCTTTTTATAGGATTTTAACTTTAGTTTTAAAAAAATTCATGGAATTATATAAATATTATCAAATATATTAAAAAGATTTTTGATCTTGGAATTATTAAATAAAAAAAAAAAATTATAATTAGAATTTTAATTTTGACTTATCTTTTCTTTTTTAATGCAACAACAGCAATACCGATAATAGTTAGGATACTAATTCCGATGAGTAAACCTGTTGAGTATCCTGGAATAATTGCCTCTTCTGGACTCCAACCGGTTTGTCTAAAATCAAAGATTGAATAACCAAATGCTTCAGATGGTTTTCTACCGCCCCAATCCCAAGTACTATGCAAAGTTTGAAAACCCGTTGGCTTAAAAAGCCAAATAGATATAGCATCTCTATATGTTTTGTCCATTATAGTACCATAATCAAGCATGATTTGGGTATCGTCCGAAAGGAATGGCAAAGCATGGATTAACTGACGCATATTATCAATTGTTGGTTCATAAGTAGTATATCCTTGCGATACAGCCCAATCAGAGGTAACATTCATGGTACTGGGTAGATACGGCCAACTATTCCAAATCGCGAAGTTATCAAGGGGATCCAGTACATCACCTATTCCCAATATATCGTCTAAATGCCACTTTATTTGGTTAAATAGATTTGGTGACGTAAATATAAATGAATTCAACCAACTCTGCTTCGCAGCTGTCCCATCTGGGTTCCATCTATGTTCCATTAACTCATATGGGTAATAATCGGCTGATGCAATAGGACCATATTTCTCTACTGCTATACCAATATCTGCCATATATGTTTTAAAATTATTGTACCAGTGTGGAAAATCGGCATGATCCAAATGAGAAATTGTAAATATAGGATCACCACTAAGAGCAACATCTTTCCAATCTTCAGTAGTGCTGTCATCATCCAATCCGCGAGCTGTAGCACGATTACCGTTTAATGAATCATTATGAAGTAACCACCAGCGGGCTTCGGTAATGTTATAGTAGAAACCAACCTCTGTTCCTGAGCCATCATGCGTCATTTTTGGATGCAGCTCATCAGTAGTATAATCGGTATACAAGGCATCCCAGAACGGTCCTTTACCTGGAATGACATAATCACCCCATATATCCGGATCACTGTAATGTTCAAGATTAAAGGCAAAACTCATTGCATACCTGAGAGTTTTATCGACCTCCTTTAAGTTAAACCGTA
>Ga0209977_10001433_pt1 | contig 10481 bp, 8 predicted proteins | sample SumtaG_2_FD_183113 | JGI IMG/M metagenome (GOLD analysis project Ga0209977, IMG submission 183113) | Deep subsurface microbial communities from Indian Ocean to uncover new lineages of life (NeLLi) - Sumatra_00607 metaG (SPAdes) (version 2) | ecosystem: Environmental > Aquatic > Marine > Oceanic... | reverse complement strand
GCTACCGAGCGTTGAAGAGGAAAAACCGAAATTGCTTCCCGGAAGCAGAACAAAGAAGACGAACTCGCAATGACAAATTTACCCTATGCGCTATTCCCTTTGCGCTATGCTGTAGGCGTTAATCTCAATTTATAATTTTATGGATTTGACTGATAAAATAAAAACGAAGGCTAAGGAAATAGGATTTAGTAAGGTTGGGATAACGGATACAGCACCATTCTCTGCTGAGATCCAGGAGTATTTCACTGAGTGGCTCCGTAAAGGTTACAATGCAAGAATGGGTTATCTTGAGAAGAACATTGAGGAACGGTTGAAACCTTCAAGAACTTTTGAAGGTGCAAAATCAATCGTCTCCGTTGCAATAAATTACAACCCAGGATGGATTGAGCATGCAACAGATGGTAACCTGTCCGTTATCTCAAGATATGCGTTGGGTTATGATTATCATAAAGTCGTCTTAGACAAACTCAAATTGCTGCTTGATTTCGTTGTCAATGAAACAAGCGGTGAGGTTAAGGGAGAGATCTACTGCGATGCAGGACCCGTTATGGAAAAGGCTATTGCTGAGCGAGCTGGTTTAGGATGGATTGGTAAGAATACAATATTAATTACCAAGGAGTTTGGCTCATGGGTTTTTCTTGGAGAGATTATACTTGATGTAGAGCTCAAGAAGGATAGTTCAGGAAAAAGGCTCTGTTCTGATTGCAACCTCTGTATTGAATCATGTCCAACTAAAGCAATCATTACTCCAGGAATAATAAACGCATCAAGATGTCTCTCCTATTTTACCACAGAGAATAGGGGAGAGATACCGCTTGAATTAAGGGATACCCTTGGTAACCGGATTTTTGGTTGTGACAGTTGCCAGGAAGTATGCCCATTCAACAAGGATGTTCCTGAGACAGCTGAGCCTCTTTTCAAACCACAAAAAGACTTAATGTCTATGCCTCTCGAAAAACTTATCATACTCGCAAGCGAAGAATTTAGCAAGCGATTTAGAAACTCTGCTATAAAAAGAGTAAAACGAAATGGTCTTTTACAAAATACAATTGTTGCAATGGGAAATTCAGGGAATGCAAAATTTATACGATTGTTGAAACGGATGAGTGAAGAACTCAACCCAATGCTACAAGAGCATGCAATGTGGGCAATAGAAAAGATAGTAAGGAGTAAGGAGTAAGGAGTAACCAAGAGACTCAATAGACTAAATAAACAATATTAAAGAAAGATTTATCCGTATTCACCTGTGGCTAAAAAAATATTTCTTTGCGTGCTCTGCGCTCTCTGCGGTGAAATAGATTATTTATTTTCAAGAATCAGTTCAGCAGTAAGGCACATGAGGGATAGGATGATGAAGAATGGGAAGAGGTCAATCCATCTTTTCCCTGATGTTGGGAATCCTTCCCTTTTTTCAGATTCCTTTATGTCAGGTAGAAGGAGTTTGAGTTCTTCGAATGAAATTACATCAAGCTTCGATTCTTCCTCTTTCACATTAACAGCAATAGGTATTGTTTCACCAGGTTGTGGAATAAACTTATAGATTCCTGGTAAATCTGTACCCTTTAATATATAATCTTTCCTCGTTGCTGAAAGGATCGGTGATTTTTTCCTTTCATCAGGTAATATAAATAGAGGTGTTTTCCCCTCTTTTTGGGAAGAAATCCTAATGGGTTCCCCTATGTGGAATTCAGGAAGTTTTTCCGGCTTTGTGGCGAGATAGAAGGTTAATCTATAAATAAGTGGAACAAAGATGGCTTTGAGGGGCAATTGTGCCCATTCAGAGTCAAGGGCAAAAGGGAATAGCACCATCTTCCCACCATTGATATTCCCTGCGATCATTAAAGGATCTCCATTTTTACTCTCAATAACCGTTTTCATGTTTGATTTTATCGTAAAATACTGGAAAAATTTTGCATCGTATAGATTTTTTAATCCTTTATTCTTGAAACCTGAAAGAGGTTCGAAACCTGTATCTATCATTTTCAAAGTGAAGAACCCCTTTTTTGCATCATTTTTCTTCACTATATGAATATCTTCAAGAATAATTTTATTTACTTCACTGGTAAATTCATTACCCATCACAAATAAAACCCCACCTCCATGGGCAAGAAAATCCATTGTTCGTGCTTTCACATAGCCATCTATTTTTGTATTGTAAAGGATAAGGAGATCGTATTGAGATGGATTAATTCTTGGAAGTTCTGCTGGTTCAATGGTTTTTAGATTTATTGGTGTTTCTATTCCTGGACTTAATGCAGCAGCTAAATAGGAATACTCATTCCTCTTTCCGACGAGAAGCACATTAAGGCTTTTCTGAACATAGAAAGAGAAATAGTAATTATTATCCATATCAAGCGAATCCCCTCTCGTGCGAAACGAACCGCTTTTGTAACCTGGCTCTCTCGGTTCTATTTCAAAGAAGACTTCAGTTTTTTCTTCCGTGCGCTTTTTGACACCCTTCATTACACCGTTCATAAAAATTTCAACAGGACTTGAACCTTCAATATTAGATACCAATTTTGGATAAATCTTCAGTCTTAAACCTGGAAGGGGAAATGGTGGTTCAATTTTCCAGCCAGAAAAAAAGAGGTTCTTTTTATTCCCTTCTATACAGGAGGCATAGATATTTATTTTCTTTTTTCGAATAATATTATATACGGATTCGATGTTTTCAAGGGCTGATTTTTGAAAATCAGAGATAATAATAATTTCCTTTATAAATCCCTCTTTTTTAAGAAGTTTTTTTTCCGCTACTTCAAGAGGTAGCGGAATATTCGTGCCCCTATATGTTATTCTTAGGTTGTCAAGGAAGGAACCGAGTTCTGCTTCATCAACTATTTCCTTTTCCTCTTCAATCCTATCACTGAACGCAATAAGGATTATTCTGTTCCCCCTGCCAAGTATCCTGAAAGTCCTCCTTACCTCATGCTTTGCTTTTTCGAAAAGCCCATCCATTCCCATGCTCATTGAGACATCTATGAGTATTGCAACGTCCTTTGGTGCCTCTTTTCCAAGGAAAGGAACTGGAGATAAAACAAGTGGATGTGAGAAGCCAATAACAATGAATAAGAGGAAACATATCCTCAGAAGGAGTAGGATTAAATCCTTTATGCGCATCCAGACCGAACTACTCTTTTTTATCTCCTTGAGTAACAAAAGTGAAGAAAAGGGACGTTCTCGTATTCTTCGTCTACCAAGAAGGTGAAGAATGAGAGGAATGGATGCAAGCAAGAGACCGAAAAGGTAAAATGGATGTAATAAATGAATCATTTTACTTCATCTTTTTTCTCTTTGCAAGATAGGAGAGGAGTGCTTTATCATAGGCAGTATCTGTTCTCAAAAACTGATAATCAATAGAGGCATTCCTGAAGTCCCTTTTGTAAGAGGTTAAAAGATTTTCAATTTTTTCACGATAGTCTTTTCTTATACTTTTAGGGTCAATGGTAATCTTATCGTTGGTTTCCATATCCCGAAAAAGCATGTCTCCTGTAAACGGAAATAATATCTCTGCGGAGTCAAGCGTATGAAAGACGAGGACCTCATTTTTCTTGTGCCTGAAGATTTTTAATGATTTGACAACATTCTCATAATCATCAAAAAGGTCGGAGAAGAGAATAATAAGCCCTCTTCTTTTTATCTTTTCAGCAAGTTCAAAGAGCACGGTGGAGAGAGATGTTTCTCCACCCGGTTTTAATTGGTCCAGTTCTTTTAAGAGCATATTGAGATGGTTCTTTCTCGAACTTGGAGCGATATACGAATCTAAACCTTTTGAAAAAAGAAGAAGACCGACTGCATCTTTTTGTCTTAAGAGAAGAAAGGAGAGGGCAGAAGCAAGATATTTTACATACTCAAGTTTTGAAATTCCATTCGAACTGAATCCCATAGAACCACTTTTATCAATAATAAGGTAAGCTTTGAGATTTGTTTCCTCTTCAAAAACCTTCACATAGTATCTGTCTGTTTTCCCGAATACCTTCCAGTCCACGTATCGTAGTTCATCACCAGGTCTATACTCCCTATGCTCAGCAAATTCTACTGAGAATCCGTGATAAGGACTTCTGTGAAGTCCAATAAGGAAACCCTCAACAACCATTCGTGCAATTAGATCAAGTCCTTTTAGTTTTGAGATCACCTTTGGGTCAAGATACCTTATGTAACTTCTATCTATATGTCTCATAGGTTTTTATACATCATTTTACTTATTCTTTAGCGGTTTACGATTTGCGAGCTTTTGTCTTATTCGTCATTTAACCTGCTTCAATGAACTAAACGACATAAACGATCAAACGTTCCAGACGAGAAGACTCACTTACGAAGCAATTAATTAATTATACCACGAAGGAAACACATAGTAAAGTCTTTTTTGCCATTAGCCATTTATGGGAAGTGTTCGTTTGTTCCGCTATCCCGCCATTTTTTCCTTGACAGGTGGTAATTTTTTAGATATTATATTTTCGAAAATGATAATAGGTTTATGATTTAACAATACTTAAATCAAAAAAGGAGATTCTACAATGAAATATAAATTTTTGCTTTTCTTTGTAGTCCTTTTACTTTTTTTTAGTTGTGGTAAAAATCTTCAGCGGACACCTCAATCCACTATTGAGGCATTTATGCAAAATGTTTGGAAATTGAATGAAAAATCCCCAACGACAATTGAACAGGCAAAAAAACTGCTGAAAACTATTTTTTCAACTGAAAAAACTTATGAGTCATTTACAACAACATTCAGGAATTTTGAAGTTAAAGATTATACAATTGGTGAACCAGAGATCGGCGACTTTTTTGCAAAAGTTCTTGTGAAGATGGAGACAAAAGGTCTCATTGGTACAAAGGAAGAAGAGAGGGAATATATCTTTAGCCTTGAAAAGAAGGATGCAAAATGGTATATCAAGGACATTGCCGGAATTCTTGAGAAATTCGAGGAGAAACCGAAGGGATCTGAAGAAGAGGAAGAAAGTAACACATAAAGAATCTTAGGAGTTGCATTGTTAGTATTGTTAAAATATTTTCTAATCTTTGTAGGTGGATTAGCAGGTGTATTTATCTTTTACCTTGCAATCACTGGATTATGGAAAGGGCTTACTAAACTTAAAAAAGAAAGGCTTAATGAGATAATTGGGCTCCTTTTTTTTCTTATTTTTATCTTTCTCCTCGTAAGTCTTTTCACATTTAGAACGGAAGATATAAGGAATCTTCCAACGGGAAAGGTATATAATTTTGGTGGAATTGCAGGATACTATATTTCAAATTGGTCTTTTCGATATATCGGTATACCCGTCTTCCTTCTGACCCTTCTTCTTCCTTTATGGGGTGTTTTCCTTTTGACTCACAAGAAACTGGAAAGAATTGTAAAACCATCTGCACTGATTATTTTTCTTGCATACTGGATTAACATAATCTGGAGTCTCCCCCCATTCCGTAATATATCAAAAATTCCAGTATCCGTTTGTGGTCTTATAGGTAAAGAAAGTGGTAGTTTTCTCATGAGGTTTACAGGAACAATAGGAGCATACATAATTCTCTTCCTTTTCCTTGTGTTCCTCCTTTTCACATTTACAGAACTCTCCTTTTCTCACTTGAAAATTGGATTAAAGAGGGTCAAAATTGTAAGAAAGAGAAAACCTTCTAAGGCAAAGAAAAAAGAGGAAGAGATTACTGTTGAGAAAGTGATTGCTGATGTGGTTGAAAAACCGGTTGAGAAAAAGCTTCCGCAAGTTACCATACGCTTAAGCGAAGAGATAATGAAGATAGAAATTGATGATAAATTCAAGCAGGGTTTTCTTGATTTCCTGAATGACCTTCCCCCGTCGGAGCCTGCGATTGCTGAATCAGAACTAAAAGCAAATGCGATGAGGCTTATTGATAAACTTGGGGATTTTGGTGTCTCTGGACATATTACAACAATAGGGACTGGACCGGTAATTACACGATATGAGTTTGAACCAGGTCCTGGCATTAAGGTCTCAAGAATTTCCAGCCTTGCAGATGACCTTGCTCTTGCAATGAAGGCGCCAAAGATCCGTGTTGTTGCTCCTGTTCCTGGCAAAGGGACGGTTGGAATTGAGGTGCCTAATAGAAGAAGAGAGAATGTCTTTATTAAAGAACTCCTTATGAGCGAAGAATTCAATAAATCGAGTTCACTGCTAACCATTTGCCTTGGAAAGGATATTGCAGGTGAAACAGTTCTTGCAGATATATCGAGGATGCCTCACCTTCTCATTGCAGGTGCAACAGGTTCAGGAAAGAGTGTCTGCATAAATTCGATAATAGCAAGTATTCTCTATAAAGCAAAACCCAAGGATGTTAGATTTATTATGATCGATCCCAAGAGACTTGAGTTACCTGTCTATAATGGTATTCCCCATCTAATATTTCCTGTTCTAACCGAATCAAAGGAGGCAATTCTTATTCTTAAACAGGTTGTTGAATGGATGGAAATCCGTTACAGAGAATTTGCCAAGGTAGGGGTAAGAGACATTGAGGGGTACAATAAAAAGATTGAGGAGAAGAAACCTTACATACTCATAATTGTTGATGAACTTGCTGATCTGATGATTCAGGCATCTGGTGAGATAGAAGCAACCTTAACAAGGCTTGCCCAGATGTCCAGAGCAGTTGGTATTCACCTTATCCTTGCAACTCAAAGGCCAAGTGTTGATGTGATTACCGGGCTTATCAAAGCAAATTTTCCTGCAAGGATTGCGTTTCAGGTTGCCTCTATGACAGACTCCAGAACCATTCTTGATATGATAGGAGCGGAAAAGCTTCTTGGAAGAGGAGATATGCTCTTTTTGCCTCCAGGAAAGGGAATACCTGTCAGATTACATGGTGCATACATCTCAACAGATGAGGCGAAGAATATTGCCAACCTTTGGGCAGGACTCCATCTCAAGGGTTTGTTTAAAAATGAGACTGAGCATCCATTTGAAATTGCGCAAGAGGTGATACAGAGTAATATTATAGAAGCAATTGTAAATAGTAATCAAATCCCGGGTGCAGAAGAAAGGATTGTGGGCTTCTCGGAGAGGATCGCAGAGAAATATAATATAGAGATAGAGAGACTTGCTACACTCTTTTATAATCTTGAGTATTATCCTCCTTTAGCAGAGCAGCGCTGTTTTGAAAAGGAGGGTCCAGGAGAATATGGTAAATCCCCTCGAGAGGGAATTGAGGAAGGGCTCGATGAATTTTTTGATGAGGCTAAGAATATAGTTATCCGTCATCAACAGGCTTCGGTTTCACTACTTCAAAGGAAATTGAAGGTGGGGTATGCGAGGGCTGGAAGGCTCATTGACCAACTTGAAATGGCTGGAATTGTTGGACCATTTGAAGGAAGTAAACCACGAAAAGTTCTCGTTGGAAGACAGGATACAGATTAAGCCCAGAATTCAGATGACAGAGGATAGGGACAGAGATTTCTTAAATTAGAAATCTCAAAAAAGTTGTTGACAAAGTGTTTTTTTTTGTGTATATAAAATAAAAATTCAAGGAGGATGCTAAATGCCAAATATAAGGTCAGCAAAGAAGAGATTAAGACAGAATAAAAAGAGAAGATTAAGAAATAAATCAGTAAAGACTTATCTTAAGACCATTACAAAAAAGGTAAAGAATACTAAAGAGAAAAATGAAGCAACAGACTTACTGAAGGAGGCTTACAAAGCATACGATATGGCTGTATCCAAAGGTGTAATTCACAAAAATAATGCGGCAAGACATAAATCGAGATTGACCAGGTTTATAAACAAAAAATTCTCAGTTTCTGAAAAATCACAAGAACCGACTCTTCAACCAGAAACCAGCTCATAAACTAGAACCTTCTTAAAACTATAAGGAAAAGAGAAACCCACCTTTAGTGCAATTTTCTCCACTCTTAATGAAGGCGGAAAAAATACTAGCTTATTAATATTATTTGAAACCACATAATACTGGGCAAAATCAAATAATTTTTCTATCTCTTTTTTGTTAATACCTTCAATTAAACATATCTCAACCGTCTCCTTCTCATACCTGTGGGGAAGTAAGATAATAAGAGAGATAATTCTTCCATCCTTCTTGCTTATGAAAACCCTTTCCTCCTTTATAAGGGATGATATAAGTTCAGGGGTTATTTCTCTAAAAATCCAGCTCCAGGGGAGAAGACCTTTGGATTCATTAAAGAAAACAGAATCTCTGATATAGTTCCATAGCGCTTTGTGATTTTTCCCTTTTATGACATTAGAAAGCAGCTCTTTTTCTTCTGGATGATGAAGTTCCATGTATTTAAATTCCTTAATCTTTCTGAACCTCATATTTTCTATTAATTTAATACTTTCAATGTTTACTTCAGCAGTTGAAAGTCTTATGACCCGTGGTCTCTGTTTCAGTGCCTCTTCGAGCTGAAAGAATGCTAATTTTTTTCCAATCCCTTGTCTTCTGAGTTCCTTTTTAACCCTTATACCTTCTAACCAGAGTTCACCTCGAGAAAGGATAGTGGTTTTGGTTAAACCGACAATCTCCCCACTTTCTTCTGCGATAAAAAGCCCGCCCTCAATTAGCCATTCGTCAATGAGTTGGGGTACGTAATCCCAGCCTTCCCAGGTATGACTGGCAATTTTAAGAATTTTTTCCCTATCCTTCTTTTGAGCAGAGTGAATAATCATTGAAAAAGATGGTGCAATAATTCTCTAATCATCAAGGTAGCCGCAGGCTTTAGCCTGCGCATAGTTTTACGCACCTTAAAAGGTGCGGCTACATAAGGAAACACTATTTTAAATTGGACAAAGTTATGACAGACTATCAATCGCTTTTCTGGAGGTAATGTTTTTGCCAGATCTCCTCTGTAAGATTAGAGAATTCTTCATCGTACTTGATTAAACCTTTATGGTAATCTTCATCCTCAAGAGCGAGGTTTGAAGGTTCATCTATTCCTTTTGCACCACAATTCTGTACAACTTCCCTGAAGTTCTTATGATGGTCCCTTATTAAACAGGGCATAATCCAGTTTCGATGTTCTTCTGGAGGTTTCTCGTAGCCGTATTCGGCTTGCCATTTCCTGATTTCACAAAAGAATTTTGAATGAAGTGCTACATTCAGGTTTCCACCTTTTTTGTATATATCATAAATATTATGTGTGGTGTAAGGAACAAAAACACAGGGTGTAATATTTCCATTCCACTCAATATAGAAATATCCTCCAGCTCTACCGGCTGAGATACAACCATCAGATGATGCGGCACTGTTCCAGAAGTCTGCAATGAAAATATCCCTCTCCCTGACAAGGGACCACTCCTTTTTGAAAAGCTCAAGTCTCTGCTCTGGCGTTGGCATCAGGTCAAGTGTATATCCCCTTCCTATGGGCATATACTGAAACATCCAGGCATAGATTGCTTTCTGCTTTTCAAAGTAGAAGTCAAAAAATTCCTCACTTAAGGGGATATTTAGGTTATCCCTCAATACTGTGAAAGAGATACCAAAAGGTACCCCTGATTCTCTCAGGTTCTCCATAGCAGCAAGAATCATTTCAAAAACCCCTTTGCCTCTTCTTTCATCCGTCTCTTTCTTGAATCCTTCGACAGAGATTGCAGGGGTAACATTTCCAAGGTCCGCCAGTTTCTGTGCTATCTTTTTGTTTATCAGAGTGCCATTTGTATACATAAGAAAATAACAATCGCTGTTCTCTCCGTATATATCAAGAATACTCTTACCTTTGCTTTGATAAAGGAGTGGTTCGCCTCCTGATATAACAAAGAAACTTGAGCCCCAGAGGTTCTTCGCATCGCTTATTATTCTAGAGAGTATGTCATAGTCGAGTTTCTCACGGAAATCCTTACCAGAGTCTGCATAGCATCCCTTGCATCTAAGATTGCAAGCCTTCCCAGGGCTGATAGTCAGGAAAACAGGAGGTTTGAAACCATGTTTCTTTACAAATTCTGCTCTTTTATAAAATCCGCCAAAGAAAACATTCCCCAGGAAAATAGAGAGAAGACCCTCTGTCGCTTTTCTGGAGAGATGCCCTTCTGTGAGTACCTTGTCAATCCTTCTCAAAAGGGCTCTACCCATATAATATTTATCTTCCTGAACCTTTACAGGTCTATTGTAAGGATTGGCTTTGATAAGATCTTCAAACATCCGTTTTTCCATCTGTTTTAAGAGAAACTTTCTTGCACGCCTGTTCCTTACTGCAACATGAGTAAGCTTCAATAGTGTTTTGACAGACATTTTTTTTGACACATTAGTGACAGCTGTAGCAACTGACATATCTCTCCCCCATTTTAATATATTTCAACAAGGAGCCGAACGTATGTTCGATTTTATTATTTTAATATAATCATAGAGGGTGAGATTGTCAAGAAAAAACAATTAGAATATTTATTAAAAATTTTGATAGTTCCGCTGATAGCCTGCACAATTCTTTTACGCACCTTAACCCCATTAGAAAAATTTCTAACGGGGCAAGAAGGTGCGGATACTAATAACAAAAAAAGGCGGAGGAAATCCTC
>Ga0209977_10001432_pt1 | contig 10486 bp, 9 predicted proteins | sample SumtaG_2_FD_183113 | JGI IMG/M metagenome (GOLD analysis project Ga0209977, IMG submission 183113) | Deep subsurface microbial communities from Indian Ocean to uncover new lineages of life (NeLLi) - Sumatra_00607 metaG (SPAdes) (version 2) | ecosystem: Environmental > Aquatic > Marine > Oceanic... | reverse complement strand
TTTTGTTATTTCTTGTCAGCTCACTTTAATGTGTTCAATTTTAATATATAATTCAGGGTTAAACAATCATCGAAATTGATTTGGGAAGATATTATAATTATTACTTTTTTTCACTTTCTTGCATACATTTTTTTAAATCACTCATTTGAAGTGATATTGATACATCGCCTCTAGTTTTCTCAATTATGCCTCTCGCTTGATCAGTCTTATGTCTTAAATCCTGAGTCAATCCAGATGGATAATCAATCGAAAATAATTGAGTGTAGATATCATCCATAGTTTCTAATATATAGTTTAAATCTGCTACAATAGAATTTCTAATGTTATCTAACACATATCTTCTTAATTCCCCAACTACATCCGCAAGACCAAGAGCATAATTCAAAGGAATTATGTTCAAATCACTTGGCAGTGGGAGAGGTTCTTTTGAAATAAGAGAATAGAACGCTACAGCTTCAGCAAACTCTTGTTCTGGAGTTTTCAAATACTTCAAAAAGACGCCAGGATTTTTATTCACCAATAACAACAATTCTTTATGTGTTTTTTTGATGTTTTGGACCTTTTGGTGATATTGATTAAATTCTTTTCGATGTATGTTCTTGATTGCAATACTACAATCTCGTATTAATTTACGAGACAATTTCAAGATGCTCTCCCTATCTTCATCTAACTTATTCAACGATTCAGATAATTCTGAAAAAATGTTATTAAGCCTCATTCTTATAAATAAATATTTTAGTAATAATTCATTTCAATTTTAAATATATTAATGATCAAAAGGAAGAAAAATATTTAGGATTTTTGTTATAATCATGAAAATTTTATTAATCCACTCTGATGGGGTAGAAGTTACTAAAAATAAAGTAGCCACAAGCAATCCACAAGATTTTCCCGAAGATGTAATTAAAATGGAAGGCTTAATTTTAGTGGCTTATGTATCTGTAGAAGATCAAGATACATACGATACAGATTTGATTTCCAAACAAGGTGCTCAAGTGATAGAAGACGCAATTATTCAAATATCGAATTTTCCCGAAAAAATTAGACAGAAAAACGAAGAGATAAGAGAGTATAATAAAAAAATTGAAAGTGGCCAAATTAAAGGAAAACCAAGAAAAATTATTGAGTTAATAAAGGAAAGGGGCACATATAGGGTTGATCAAGTATTAGTTTACCCTTGGGCGCATTTAAGCAAATTTCTCAGTAATGAATCAAACGCTATGGATGTCTGTCCTAAAATAGCAAAAAAATTAAAAGATAAAGGAATAGAAGCGAAATTTTCTCCATTTGGTTGGTATAAATCTTTTAAAATAAACTGTATTGGTCACGAAGTAGCTGAGATGTTCCGAGATGTAAAACTATATATTCAGCCCGAAGAACACATAGAAAATGCTGTGTTTAAAGTAGTTACACCCCAAGGGACTGAATTAGATTTAGAATTTGATAAAGAAAAAAATGTATTGCCATTAAAAGAGATTAAAGACGAAGATTTCCAGCTTTTCTTAGAATCTGAATTAGGAACAAAAAGAATAGATGAAGGTATCGAACCAGCTCACATCAAAGTAATGAAAGAATTTGAGCTTGTAGATTTTGATCCAAATACAGATGCGGGGAATCTCCGTTGGTATAGTAAAGGAGTGATCATGAAAAATTTGATCAAAAACTTTGTAGAAGATAGGATAATTGATTATGGCGCTATTCTTATTGACACTCCTCTTATGTATACGACTAAAAACAAAAAGTTAACTGCACAAACTGCACGTTTTCCAGCGAGGAGTTATTGGGTTGAATCAGGAAATGATAGGTATATATTAAGATATGCTTCTGATTTCTTACTTTTTGATTTAATAAGCTCTATGAATTTAAAACCTCATTATTTCCCATTAAGAGTATACGAATGGGAACAATATTCCTTTAGACGGGAAATGAAAGGAGAACTTACAGGCTTGAGAAGATTAAGAAGTTTTGTAATGCCTGATATGCACACATTATGCAAAGATGTAAAGTCCTCCGTAGAAGAATTTAAAAGTCAATACTTCTTAATAAGAAATCTTTTAGACGACCTGGGAATAAAATCTTACATAATTTTCAGAACAACTCAAGATTTTTATAGAGAAAACAAGGAATGGATTAAAGAATTGATAAAGAAAGAAGGACAACCAGCTTTATTAGAATTATGGGAAGAAAGGTACTTTTACTTTGTTTTAAAGTTCGAAAGACCAGTCCTTTCTGCTCAAAATAAAAGCGCTACACTCTCAACTAACCAAATTGACGTAGAAAGCTCGCTTGAATATATGGTCGATAACAAAGGAAAAAAGAGACAAAAATATGACATTCATTTTACAGATATTAATGGTGTAAAGAAGTATCCAGTAATTCTCCACAATTCTCCAACAGGAGGATTGGAAAGAATCTTATGGGGCTTGATTGAAACTGCCATACGAGAAAAAGATACAATCGTTCCTGGATTTAGAACTTGGTTATCCCCAATCCAAGTAAGAATTTTAACAATAAGTAATGTTCAGAAGGACTATGGAGAAAAAGTTTTGGAGATTCTAAGTAGAGAATCTTATAGGGTAGATTTTGACGATAGGGACGAAAAATTAGGCAAAAAAATCAGACAAGCTGAAATAGAATGGATACCGTATACAGTAATTTTAGGTAAAAATGAACAAGAAAATCAAACTATTTCAGTAAGAAAAAGACTTATCGGTAAACCCATTGGTCCAAAAAAAGAAACGTCAAAAAATATAAACAACATAAAATTAAGCGAACTAATCAACATGCTTAACGAAGAAACTAAAGGTTTCCCTAAACACAAGTTACCTAAACCGTTTCGACGCTTTTCGACAAAAGTTTATTTTAGAAAGTAAAACGAGATATTATCTCTCAGTGGTGATTTATGCTTATGAAAATAAAGTGTATTATAATTGATTTAGGGGATGTTCTTATTGAATTAGATTTTAGTAGATTTTTTAACGATATAATAGCACCATCTCCCTTAAATAAGCCTATAACCCCTATTATGTTAGAATTTTTTCGTCAATCAGACACATATCATCAAGGTAAAATTACAGATGAAGAATTTTATAAACAAAGTTGCGAAATTCTTGAAGAGTGTTCGCTCGATCAAAAACAATTTTTTGCTTCGTTTAATAGCATTATTGACGACCTCAATCTAGAGATGGTAGAATTAGTTAGAAATATCAAATCAACAAACAATCTCAAGTTAATCTGTATGTCAAATATTAATTCTAGCCACTGGAAATATTTGAAAAACCAAAAATGGGATATTTGGGAACTCTTTGACGAATTTATACTCTCTCATGAAATACATATGACTAAACCAGATCCAAAAGTTTTTGAACTCGCCATAGATAAAGCGGGGTGTAAACCAGAAGAGATTTTATTTATCGACGATGGCTTGAATAACGTGAGGTCAGCACAAGAAATGGGGATAAATGCAATCAGATTTATGGGATTGGATAATTTAGTTGAAGAACTACAAAAGTACGACATAAAATTAAGTTAAGAAGAGCTTAAAAATAAACTATTCTTCAATCGAACTCATACAAGCTCGCGCTATTTTCTCAAAAGCTAGCTCGACTTTTTCTCCCGTTTTAGCAGAAGTTTCTAAATACTCGCAATTTAATCGTTTTGCTAGACCTTCTGCTTCCTGTCTTTCAACCTGGCGTTCCAAATCGATCTTGTTTCCAACAATAATCATCGGAATTGTTTTTTTCACGGTTTTTTTAATACTGCTGACCCAGCCAGGTAGTTTTAAAAGAGATTGTGGACTTGTTACGTCATACACCCCAAAAGCAGCGTTACTTCCCTTAAAATAGATTTGCCGCAATTTACTAAATTGCTCTTGACCGCCCAAATCCCATAATAAGAGTCTAATATCTACTTGATCAATCACTACATCTTTAATTAAGAAATTTGAACCAATAGTTTGTTTTAAATCAGAGCTGAAGTAGTCTTTGATGTATCTAATAAGCAATGAGGTTTTACCTACATTACCAGGCCCAAATAGGCAAACTTTAAATTTGTAAGACGCTTTACTCAAAGGTTTCACCAATGGATTGCATGTTTTGGTTGTAGAATGCTTATATATCAACCTAAACAAGGAGATATTACAATTTATATTTGTAATTACTTTTACTATATTTCCTATTTATAGATTGTTACTTTTAGTATATATAATTTTCTTAATGCTAAAATTAATGCACATAGCATTTTAAAGAACAATAAAAAATAGGAAACATTAAGATAAAAATTAGTTATATTTCACTTATTTACGCTTTTTTTTCCCCATTCTTCCCACAGCAGCCATTAACCACTCAGGCGATCCAACACCGTTGGCGTATTCCATCCAAATATACATTAGGAAGCCCATCAAGCCCACATAAGTCAAGTTATTAATGAGGAAGAGAGCGAGACCGAATTGCCTACTGAATAAGCCAAGAAATATCTGGTGTACAAAAAATAGGCTTAGCGAAACCTTACCATAATATACCAGCATTTTTACAAAGTTACCATATTTTTTCTTTATATCAATAAAGTAGAAGCTAATAGATATCACCATTAACGCTGCGCCTAAATTATATAGCAAATTAGACCCTCTTCCTCTTATTAAAAATTCGGGTATCCCAAATGGCATTAACAACCCTTGGCTATTTATGACGGGTAATAAATAAATACTAGGATATTCCCCTATTCTAGGTGAATATATATATAAATCACCTCCTGGGATTGTTCCAAAAGTATAAGGATAAAATCCTATTCCAATACCAACTATTATTAAAATTATGCTCCAAATCATAAAAATGCGAAATAATCCCACATAAGCGTCGTGTGTTCCTTTATTCATCGCCTCGTGTAAATATTCTCCAAAAATAGTAGAAATAAAACAAATAGCGAGTCCCGGAAGAAGGGGTACCATAGGATTTGGACCTATTACGATGTAATGGACTGCTATTACTACTAAATTACCACCTTCTAATCCAGGCACAAAAATAAAATCTCTAATTGGATTAGATAAAAGAACGATTAAAATGCCAATTATTCCGCGTTGCAATTTTGATAGTTTTAAAGCGTAATAAGAAAAAATCTGGGAAAAGCCAATAAACATTAAAATATTCCACCCCCATAAATTTAAAGGGAAGGGAATTGTATATCCTTCTGCAGCTAGAGATGTGACGTTATAAATCGTAGCTATTAGAATAACTGTGATTCCCCTTGAGAAAATTCTCATGCGAATTACTTTAGTTGGGAGGATATTTTGCTTGTTTTTTATACTGAATATCACGCTTAAAGCGGATAAAAAAACAAATAGGGAGGGACCTAGAAAATCTAATACCGTGAATAACAATCCGTAAAGATAGCGATTATCGCTATCCAGCCAAATAGCGGCAGAATGGGCTAAAATTATAAAGACTATGGCAAAACCTTTAACAAAATCAATACTTCCAATTCGCTTTGGAGACGCAAAATCTCGGATATCCTCTAAGGGGATTAATTCTTGTAAGTAATTGAATAGAGGAGGAGACTCCGTTGCCGTTCCAAATTCGTTTTCAATCGACATTTTTCACCAATTAAATTATTACTTGAAAATTATAGAATAAACTCATCTTATGATAATTTAAACTTTATCATAAAAAAGAAAAAGTGAGATAAGAAATTGAAAATTATTAAAAATTTTATTAGAAATTATTTGTATCGACTTATCCTTCTGAACCTTTATCGTGTTCGTGTTTGATTTTATGAACCGTCTCCCTTATTTCATCTTCTATTATGTGTATTTCCTTCTTAACAGTTTTACCTGTTTTCTGTCCAATTCTACCCACTTGAACCATGATCCATTCCGGAGAACCCGCGCCGCCATAGAACTCGTTCCATACATACATTAAAAAACCCCAAAATCCTATATAACTAAAAACAAGGACCACAAAAACAACCAAATTAATAGAAGATAAAAAGATCGTAATAAATACAAAATGTAGTAAAAAGAGACTCAATGACACTTTTCCATAATAATTCATCATGGATATAAAAATGTTCATCTTCTTTTTTATGTCGAGAAAATAAAAACTAATGGCAATAAGTAAAAGCGCCATTCCTAAATTGTATATCATGTTAGGCGCTCGTCCTCGAATCAAGAACTCCCACATCCCAGGATATGTAATCCCGGGGATAATACTTTGTGTACGTATTACATTTAAGAGGTCTATAAATGGGTATTCATTTATTGGAAGTTCGCTGGTTGTAAAACCTCCGGGGACATATCCACTGCTACCTAAAAAAATGCCAGCAAGAACAAGGAAAATCCCCCAATATATAAAGGTTCGAAATAATTTTTTATAATCTTTTTTCGTTCCTCCAACCATGGCCTCATACAAGTATTCTCCAAAAATCGAAGAAAGAAAACAGATTGAGAGCCAGGGTAACAATGGAGTCATAGGAGAAGGTGAGACTATAAAATAATGTAAAATAGTAATTATTACATCTCCTGCTTCTTTTCCTTGATAAAGCCAAAGTCTAATCGCGTCAGATGTAAAAATAATAAACATTCCTATTACAGCTCGAGAAATTTTACTAAGTTTTAAAGCGTAATAAGAGAATATCTGTGAAGCGCCTATAAACATTAGGATGTTCCAACCCCAAAGTGTGGCGGGAAAAGAGTAACCTTCGATTGTGAACTCGATAGAAACTATATTGAATATAATTGCAATTACAATAATCATTATTCCTCGAGAAAAAATTCTATTTCTTATGACCTTATCTGGTAAAATTCCCTTTTTTCGCCGAATACTAAATACGACGCTTAATGCTGATAAAAAAACGAATAAAGATGGACCAAGAATGTCAAGAAAAGTGAACATTTCAGCATAGAGAAACACCCAAGTAGAATCAAGCCACGCACCTCCTGAATGCGCCATTATTATAAAAATTATTGCTACTCCCTTGACGAAATCTATGCTTCCAATTCTTCTTGGGGAGGAGAAATCTCTAAGTTCTTCTACTGGTATTTCCTCTTTTAAATAATCAAAAAGAGGGATCGAATCTGAATCGACCTCGTTATCTTCTTTTGATGACATGGCAATCAATAAAATTATTGTTTTTGTTTAGATGTATTTTAAGACTTAAATTAATATTAGTATTTTAGTTTATAGTATTTGAATGTTTATAAAATAAAAAATTCACAAATATGATATACTATGAATATCAAAAAATATTTAGATTTCCGGTTATTAGGGTTAACTGGTTCGATATTATTGATACTGTCTCAATTTTTATCTTGGTTCTCTAACCAATCTTTATTATATATATATATCATAACAACGAGCGTAGCAATTGAAAATTCTTTTTTATATTTATTCCCATTAATATGCGGCATAATATGTTTGGTTGGGACTATTGTAATCATATATAATCTGGAGTATCGGATAAATTCAGTAATAATTAATTTCATAGGGCTCGGATTCTTTTTGGTATTTCTTATTGAGATCATCCCGAGAGAATTCATTTATCTTCCGAACGCAGAAATCGGATTTTACTTTTCAATTATAGGTTCGATACTAATATTCTTCGATATTTTAAACATCCTCTTAATTAAAGAAAAATAAGTAGGTAGGGATCTAAAAATTAAGGAAAAAGAAGAAATTCCAAAAATAAACACTGAACCCAAAGATGCTGAAGCTAATTTTTACTACGCCTTAGGTCATAAACTGAGGAGAAAAATTATTAATATTATTGGTGAATATAAATATACTTCATTTACCTTTCTTAAAAAAGAACTAAAAGTAAGCACAGGCACTATTTATCATCATTTAGACACATTATCTCAATTAATTGATCAACAAAATGATAAGAAGTATTATCTAACGGAATTAGGTCTTCACGCTTATAATTCCTTAAAAGACAACAAAGATAATATAATTACTCCAGATTTTAGCAAAAAAGAATTTAATTCTCCAATTTTAAAGGGATTAATGCGCTTGACTCCAAAAAAGTATATTAACTACGAAACCAGCATGAAGTATCGGATGCTTATAATTTCAATTGTTATTATATTAGTAGGTGCGATACTTTGTGGTTTAAATGGTTTATTTCCCTTTTTTCTATTTTTTAGGGAGTCATTTATCAATATAGAGCTCATCGATATAGTTTTTAATATATTTCTTGCCCTTGTTTTTATAGGTAATGTGTTTTTCTATTATTTAATTATTGAAGGCATTTGTCGAATTTTTTATAAAAGAAAAGAAAATTCCTTGAAGTTTCTCTTATCTTTTGCAATTTTTTTATTCCCAATAGACATTTATTTATTTTTACGTTTAATTTTAATCTCAACGGGGGCTTTAGATTTTACATCGGTGAAGATATTAGATAATGTGCTTCTGATTTTATTTCAAGTTTGGTCTCTGTGGTTATTAACTTACAATTTGAGCGTAAATAAAAAATTAAAAATTGAAAAGTCTTTAATAGTTTCGCTATTGGTTCACTATGGAGGGTTCTCAATTGTTCTGTTAATATCTATTTGATTACAACGAAATCAAATCTATTAAGAATTTCCATTATTTGAGAGATTCTTCGGTTCGATGACATTGAATTCTTTGCTTTCGTTGAGATAAAACAAGAATATATTAATTCATGTTTGGTATTCAAACTCTGTAAAGCAATAGGAGGAGTCACTATTTCGGGAACTAATTTCATTAATTTAGGAATAATGGCTTTCATTATATGTTTGAAAGATTTATTCCCAGAGTATTTTAGTTCTAATCGAGTGAAATGTGAAAACTTATTTGGCTCTAATTTTGTTAATTCAAATTTAGATTTATATTGATTAAATAGGAATTCTAGAGGATTAAAATCCAATATGTTTCTAATACCAATATATGACGTAGTTAATCTTGGGTTAATTTCTATAAAATGGATGGAATTATCTGCTTTTTTTATAAAATCTATTCCAAAATATCCCTGGAAACTTGTTAAGTCCATGGATTTTAAAATCTTTTCGAATTTTTTTTTTAAAACTTTATAATTTTCCACGGGAGTAAAGCCTCCCAAGTAGAGAGAATCTTTATTAGAATCTATATTTTGTACATTTTGAGCATTTATACTCAGAATAATCTGATCCATGGTGTTAATTTTTTCAGAGGTAGTTCTGTTAATTATAGAAATACTTAAATCATCACCGTCAATAAACTCTTGAACGATATAGCTCCTAGCGATATCAAAATTTGCTTTAGCCCTTTCAAATAACTGTAAAATCTGGTCTTTAGTCGTAAAGTGATATATTAATTCCGATCCTGCACCATCTTCGGGTTTCATTATTAAGGAACAATCGAACTGTTCAAATTTTTGAAGTATGAAGTCTACATCCATTTTTCCTCCTTTTAAAGGGATTTTATAGGATTTTGGAGTGTTGACTTTATTAGCTATAAAATATTTATAAGTTTCTAGCTTAGAGGTTCCCAACCAAACACCGCTTAAATCTATACTTAGAATTTTCTTGTTAAGATTTTTTGCTATTTTAGTAAGATTATAGAGGTGTTTTGAGAATTCTGGGGCAATTATAAAACAGAAGGTTGATTTTTTTACACATTTAGTATAAATTTTTAAGTAATCGTCCTCAGGTTTAACAAACTTTACCATATCGGTTTTTAAATAACGAGCTAAATGACTAATTCTTTTATCTAATAAAGTAATAATTTGAAAACCTAATTTTTTGAAATCTTCTATTGTTGTTCTTAACATTGCATAACCTTCGCAAAATAAAGACAAAGGAAAGTCAACTTGATTGTATCCTCCTCCACTCACAAATTCAAAGATAAATATTTTTTGATTGTACATTTTTAATGTATAATAATTTTCATATTTTTAAAATGGTTTTAAAATGATGGTTAAATTATTGTAATTAACAGAAATTTAAACAAAAAACTGTAAGTGTGGAATATGCCTTTTTTTACAGATGTAGTAATGCAAAGAATTCGATATCTTCATTTTAAAATTAAAAAAATTGAAGAAGCATTAGACAAAGAAGAAGAAAATTTCAATCTAGACGATCTAAATCTTATTTTAGAATACACTAAGAAGTTAAATATTAATTATCAAAATGAAGATAACGTTAGGATTTTAAAAGAATTAGATCTTACACCAATATTTTTAGAACCTTTAGAAAATAACAGAGAGATTCAAATAAGGGATTTAATGTTTGAGTGTGCTCGTACATTGTGGGTAATGGCAAGAGCCTATGCGCAAATCTCAGAGAAATTTGAAGAGGAAGAGGAATGGGAAGATTCTATTATTGCAATGGTTGAGTGTAGTAAGATTTTTAAAACTGGAGCCTATTTTAGTGCGGCATCAATAAACCAACATGATATAGGTTTAACCCTCTCATCTGAGAATCTTGAATTGAATTCAGAGGAAGCACGAATTTTAGCACAAAGTATTGCTGCTCTCAAGGAAGAAAATTCGAACAATA
>Ga0209977_10001431_pt1 | contig 10492 bp, 7 predicted proteins | sample SumtaG_2_FD_183113 | JGI IMG/M metagenome (GOLD analysis project Ga0209977, IMG submission 183113) | Deep subsurface microbial communities from Indian Ocean to uncover new lineages of life (NeLLi) - Sumatra_00607 metaG (SPAdes) (version 2) | ecosystem: Environmental > Aquatic > Marine > Oceanic... | reverse complement strand
CGTTTTGAGCTTAAGGTGTTCGGTTTAGATTGGAATTGTTCTCTAAATATCCTTTGACTAATACTCTCGTTTTCCATTAACGTACCCTTCTCTTTTGCGTTGGCAAGCATGGTTGGCATATTTATTAATAAATCATCGGGGTTTTCAAGTGTATAAAAAATAGCAAACGATGAAAACGCTCCCCAATAATTATTAGGTATTGTTTTTGGTAACTTACTCCATGGTAATCGCTTCAGGGGATAATTCTTAAATGTTAATCCTGTAAGTGGTATTGGAAAAACAGTACTATTTAATATCACTAGATTTGATATGCGTTCGGGTAATTTCAAAAACGCTCCAACGCCGATTGGGCCACCCCAATCGTGGATGATAAAAGTAACATTTCTTAGATCCAAAAATCGTATTAATTGAATTAAATTTTGAGCGTGATCCATGCAAACCATTTCAAAAGAAGCTTGATCAGATAAACCAAAACCAATGTGATCCATCGCTACAATCCTAATAGGTTTTTTAGCTGTGTTAACTAAGTGCTTTATTACACCTCTATATGTGTACGAACACTCAGGGTTGCCATGGACAAAAACAATCGTATTTTCTGGTTCTCCGGTTCCATGTTTACTATCTCTGAAAAACATTTTTTTTCTGGCATCAATACCTTCCTCGATTTCATACCAATTTCCACATCCCTGTGGGTAATAATCAACTGGAACATTTTTGATAGGTGAATTACTCTGAAGTGATTTTGAATTTATTTTTTCAACCATGATTTACACCAAAAATAATAATGTAAATTCAGTTTAAATTCCTTGCTATTCATTTACAGACTATACTATAATCTAATGGTATTTAAAGATTTTTAGAAAATGATTAATTCAATTAAGTGTTATCGAGATTCAATGAGCAATAGGAAATATGCTATTGAACCGAAGAAGAGATTTTCTTCCAGAGTAGAAAACTATATCAAATACCGACCAAGCTATCCACTAGAAATTATAGAGTTTCTAAAAGGGAAAAAAATTTTGGCAGAAAATATTGTAATTGCCGATGTTGGTTCAGGTACAGGAATTTTAGCTAAAATATTCTTAGATAACGGAAACCAAGTTTATGGTGTTGAACCCAATAAAGATATGAGAGAAGCAGCTGAAAAAACCCTCCAAGGATATACAAATTTTACAAGTCTTGGCGGTTCTGCTGAGTCCACGGGATTAAAAGAGAATTCTGTAGAGCTTATTACTGCAGGGCAAGCTTTTCATTGGTTCGATGTAGAGGAGTCTAAGAGAGAATTTAAAAGAATATTAAAACCGAATGGTAATGTAGCATTAATTTGGAACAATCGTGGAAAATCCGGAGCAGAGTTTAATAGTGGCTATGAAAATTTCATTTTAAAATACGGTATAGATTATAAAGAAGTAAGGAAAAATGAGAAAAATGTTGATCTCTTCTTTAATTACCAAAAAGAAACATTTGATAATTTTCAAGATTTAGATTTTACCAGTTTTAAAGGTAGAGTCCTTTCTTCATCTTATATTCCTTTAGATGATAATCCAATTTTCCCAAAAATGATATTGGAATTGGAAGATTTATTTAACAAACACCAACGGAATGGAATTATTAGAATTGAATACGATACCGAAGTATATCTGGGTAAATTAGAATAATTTTAGAGATTAATATGAATGTTATTGAAGATCAATACCATAAAATAATTGAACTTTATCCTAATGCAATAGTTGAGGAAAATAATATTTCTCAGATAAAAATTCCTTTAAGAGATAAATTTTTTTTAAAAATCAACTTTAAAAATTACCCAAAAAAACCAATTGTTAATTTAATTAGTAAAGATGGCCGGATTTATCGAAAAGTTGATAAAATTATACCCTTATTAAATAGATGGGAAAAGAAAAACCCTCCTTTTCTTGTTGATCTCATTAATGAAATATTAACTTTCATTAAAAGTATGGAAATTAATGAGGTAAAAATTAAAAAAGAATTACTATATGGAATTTTAGCGTTAAGTAAAAAACAGCATCCGAGAGAAATATTAGGACTACTAAGAACCATTGATGGAATCGCGATAGAATATATTTTACCTCCAGGAGCAAAAACATCTAGTAGTTCGGGATTTCTTATTCCTAGTAGATTGGGTCTTGATTTAACTCTCAAGGGATCTGTTCATTCACATCCTTCTGGAAATCCTAATCCTTCTCTTACTGATATTAATAGTATTTTTAAAACAAAACAATTCAATTTTATTGTCGCTTATCCATATGATACAAGAAGTATAAAATGCTTTAATAATAAAGGACGAGAGATTAAGTTCAGAATACTAGATTAAAAAAAATTTATTGACATTCTAGTTATTGTTAATGAAGACAAATAAAAGTGAACTAATAAGAAATTTAAGAAGAAAGCTATTTATTAAATTAATTTTTTATAAAATACTAATTAGTAGATGTTAAAATATGAAAGTAGTTGTTTTTAATGGAAGTCCAAGGAGTGATGGTAATACCGCCATATGTTTAAATGTGGTAATGGACGAATTGAAGAGTGCCGGGATTGAGACTGAATACATTTGGATGGGTATGGATAAAATCCAGGGATGTGTCTCATGTTATCGATGCGTTGAAAATCAAGATAAGAGATGTAGTGTCAAAACTGACAAATTAAATGAGTATTTAGAAAAGATGCTCAATGCTGATGGGATAATATTAGGATCACCTACCTATTTTGCGGATACCACCGCAAGAATGAAAGCTTTAATCGAAAGAGCAGGTCTTGTAAGTAAAGTGAACGATAGCTTATTAAAACATAAAGTTGGTGCCGCTGTAGTATCGGTCAGAAGAGCAGGAGCAACTCATGTTTTTTCAAGTATAAATTATTTCTTTCTAATTAACCAAATGTTTGTTTGCGGATCGAGTTACTGGAATTTAGGCGTTAATCCACACGTTTCAGAACCAGAAAGAATTATGGAAGACGAGGAAGGCATTGATACTTTCCAAAATTTGGGTAAAAACATGGCTTTTTTACTAAAAAAACTTAATACTTAATCTTTTTTTTTTAGTTTGAGCGATCTTTTGTTTAATAAAAATATACTTTTTAAACCAATATTTATTGTATTTATATTAGTGTTTTTTAATTATTTATTTGGAAAAACATCGATATTAGTAAAGCATAAAGCACTTGAAGGCATCCAAAATGAATGAGCGTATAAAAAAACTACGGGCGCAAAGTCGTTCAGCAATTCCCTATCTTTCATTGGAGCGTGCTTTATTAATAACAGAATTTTACAAGAAAGGAGCAGCTCATTTATATACTGCTCCTGTTGCTAGAGCTAAAGCTTTTGAATATATACTAAAAAATAAAGAGATTTGTTTTAATGACGGAGAATTAATAGTTGGAGAACGGGGTCCGGAACCAAAAGCGGCTCCCACATACCCTGAAATTTGCTGTCATACGTTAAATGATTTAGAGATATTAGATTCTCGTGAGAAGATTTCATTCAAAGTTCAAGATGAAGTGTGGCAGAAATCTAAAGATATAATCATTCCATTTTGGAAAGGAAAAACCATTCGAGAAAAGATCTTTTCTCAAGTCGATCAAGAATGGATAGATTCATATTCCTCAGGAATCTTCACTGAATTTATGGAACAAAGAGCACCAGGGCATACTGTAGCGGGTAAGAACATTTGGAACATGGGCTTTTTAAATTTTAAAAAACAAATCCAAAAATCTATTGAAAAATTAAATTTTTTTAACGATCCTGACGCATTCGCTAAAAGAGAACAATTAAAAGCCATGGATATAACTGCTGATAGTATAATATCTTATGCTATGAGACATTCTGAAAAGGCTTTGAAGTTAGCTGAAAAGGAATCTAATCCAATTAGAAAAGAAGAGTTAGAAAAGATCGCTGAGGTCTGCTCGAACATACCTGCCAATGCCCCAAAAACATTCTGGGAAGCTTTACAACATTACTGGTTTATTCATTTAGGTGTAATTACGGAATATAATACTTGGGATGCCTTTAATCCTGGAAGGCTTGATCAACATTTATACCCTTTTTACATGAAAGATATATCTGATGGAACCTTAACAAAAGAAGGTGCTGTAGAACTGCTTCAAGCTTTCTGGATCAAGTTTAATAACCAACCAGCACCTCCAAAAGTTGGTGTAACGGCCGAAGAAAGCGGTACCTATACAGATTTTTGCAATATTAATCTCGGAGGGTTAAAAGAGGATGGTTCTAACGGAGTAAATGAACTTTCTTATGTACTGTTAGACGTAATTGAAGATATGAGAATACTACAACCTAGTAGTAATGTTCAAATTAGCGAAAAAACACCTGAAGATTTTATTAAAAGAGCCCTTAAGATTGTTAAAACAGGTTTTGGTCAACCCTCGGTTTTTAATGCAGATGCTATTGTCCAAGAACTTACACGCCAAGGAAAATCCTTACTAGATGCTCGAAACGGTGGTGCGAGTGGATGCGTTGAAACAGGAGCTTTTGGAAAAGAAGCCTACATTTTAACGGGATACTTCAATCTCGTAAAAATTTTAGAAATTACTTTGCACAATGGAAACGATCCTTTCACAAGTAAACAAGTTGGAATAAAAACAGGAGACCCTACATCTTTTAAAACTTTTGACGAGTTATTAAAAGCATATACAAAACAAATCAAGCATTTTGTTGACATTAAAATAAAAGGTAATCTAATAATAGAGCGAATTTGGGCGCAAAATCCTTCACCATTTTTATCAATTATTATTGAAGATTGCATCAGAAATGGAAAAGATTATAATGATGGTGGAGCAAAATACAATACATCCTATATTCAAATAGTTGGCATGGGAAGCATAACTGATTGCTTAACTTCTTTAAAATATAATATTTATGACAATAATATTTATACTATGGAACAGATGCTCGAAGTACTTAAAAATGACTTCGAAGGTTTTGAGGAAATAAGGCAAAAACTGATTTCTAGAACACCTAAATATGGGAATGATGAAGATTACGCCGATCTTATCACCCAACAAATTTTCGAGATTGTGTATAGTGCTATTGACGGGCGCCCAAACACTAGAGGAGGAGTACATAGAATAAACCTACTTCCTACAACGGTCCATATCTATTTTGGAAAAGTAACTGGCGCCACACCGGACGGAAGAAAAGCGTACACACCTCTATCTGAAGGAATTTCGCCCGTCCAGGGGATGGATATTAATGGTCCAACATCGGTGATAAAATCTGCCGGTAAAATTGACCATCTTCGAACTGGGGGAACTCTATTAAACCAAAAATTCTCGCCTAAATTCTTTTCGAGCGAATCAGGAATTAATAATGTTGCCCATCTGATACGCTCTTATTTTAAAATGGGGGGTCATCACATTCAGTTTAATGTAGTTTCAGCAAATACTTTGCGTGCTGCTCAAAACGATCCTGTACAATATCATAATCTAATTGTACGGGTTGCAGGTTATAGCGATTATTACATAAATCTAGGAAAAGATTTACAGGACGAAATAATTAAAAGAACTGAACATCTCTCAGTTTAAACTTCTTCTTTAATTAATAGCATTATTTCCTAAAGAATAGAAATAAATATATAGTTAAAGAATAATTCTAGGAATTATGGCGCTAGATCCTCAATTTATGATGGAGATTACATTCAATGTTATCTATTTAATTTATATCTGTGTTATTGTAATTCTAATGTCAAAAAATATGAAAAAGGTAAATCAAAAAGAAATGGGGACAGCAAAAAGAATACGACTAGCATTTTTAGCGCTATTTATAGGTGATTTAGGGCATGTAGGTGCTCGATTAATCGCCTTTTTCTCTGGAGAGGTAGAATTAAATTATGCTATCTTAGGAATCGGAACTCTCTTTGAAATGGTTGGTTTAATCTTTCTTTTTATGCTTTTCACAGATGCGTGGCGAATACAATTTAATCGTCCGAATAATTTGTTATTTAAAGTATTAATTGGTATTGGAATAGTTGGATTGATAATATTTGTGTTTCCTCAAAACCAATGGACAGCCCAATCAGCTCCTTACGCATTGTTAGTCCTCCGAAACATTCCATGGTTGATTCAAGGAGTGATTTTGTCTATACTAATATTTCGCGACGCAAAAGCGGTTGATGATAAACAATTAGTTAGAATTGGAATTTACATTTTTGTTTCGTATTTTTTCTACATGCCAGTGATCTTCTTCGGAGAGATTGCCCCAATGCTTGGAATGCTCATGATAATAGGAACAATTGTTTATATGTTGTGGCAATATACATCCTATAGTCGCTTTTTCAAGAAAAGAGAACAATAAACTAAAAATTTATCTCAATTTTTTTTTTTTAAAGACATTCTCTTTCTTGATCAATTACCATGTCGAAAGATTTTTTCTTGTACTGGATAAATTATGCTGTGAGTAAGATTTTTAACGCTTCCCTTTTTGAATTGGTCAACCCACCAACCTTCGTTAATATTTAGTATGCTAGATTATTATCATAACTTGATTTTTAATTTCGGTTCTAAAATTCTCTTTTTTTGAAATACCGATATTACTTAAAATATTACATTATTCATTTGAATAATTTTATAAAAATTATTTTATTTAATGGATAAATAATTATAATAATTAAAAATCAGCTTACTTTTTTCATGATATGAATCCTCAAGATATACTTCCGTTTTTAAGAGTTAGTGGAACCAATTACGAAATCGGATTTCAAGTTGGACAGCAATTTAGGGATCGAATAAAGAATACTTTAGACAATTTACCTGCATTTAAAGAAAATAAAGAAAGGGACGAAAAAAATCCAGAGAGATTAAATAAAATAAAGAAAATTTCAGAGAAATCTTTTCCACAATACATGGAAGAGCTCAAAGGTTATGCCGAAGGATCTGGAATAGAATTTCGCGATATTTTCATTCATAATTACAAACACTTGCCGAGAGAAGATAATTGTTCAACAGGGGTTTTTACATTTGAAAATAATACTTTAATTGCTCATAATGAAGATGCGCATCCAATTATGGGTAAAAATGCGTATTTTTTATACGAAGAATTAGAAATTGGAACTTCATTTTTCGCTTATTCATATCCCGGAATCTTACCTGGAATGTCGTTTGGATTTAATTCTCATGGAATCTTTTTTTGTTGTAATTCATTACCAGATCCTACTAAAAGTGTAGGTATATCTCGTATTTTTCTTGCAAGAAATATGATTGAACAAAAAACTATTGAGGATGCACTTTTAGCAGCCCAAAGATATACTCCGCGTTCTGGTGGAGCTAACTACAACATTAGTTCTTTAAAAACAAATGTTGCGGTAAATCTAGAGACTACTGGTAATGCTTCTTATAGGACAGATATTACGGATCGATTTTTTCATACGAATCATTATATTTCAGAAGGTTTAGGTCCAAAGAACTTTCCTATTGGGGAAGGATCTATTTCCAAGGAAAGGCTAGAAGGTGGACTTAAATTACTTTATAATGTAGAAAAGAATGCTGAAGGATTACTTCGAGTTCTTTCTGATGATTCGGTATTCGTAAACTTTCGTGAAACTGGAAATAGATTCCAAACAAACGGCACTGCTTTAGTAGAGATAAAAGAAGGTGAGGATATAGATTTGAAATTTTTCCCAGCTACTCAAGAGAAAAAAGAATATCAACATTTTAGATTAAGTGATCTAATTTAACATTTTCCTTAGAACTGTATGTAATATTCCGCCATTTTGGTAATATTCAATATCTACCTCACTATCAAGTCTTACGACTACATCAAATGTAAAAATTTCTCCATTTTCTTTTTTCACTCTCACTGTCAGATCAGAGAAAGGCTTAATATTCTTTATTCCAGAGATAGTAATTGTTTCATTTCCCTTTAGTTTTAAAGTTGTCGCAGATTCTCCTTTTTTGAATTCTAAGGGCAAAACGCCCATTCCTACAAGATTGCTTCTGTGAATTCTTTCGAATGATTCAGCGATAACTGCTTTTACTCCTTGTAGTTGGGTACCTTTAGCTGCCCAATCTCGAGAACTCCCCATTCCGTAATCATTTCCAGCAATAACTATCAATGGAGTTTCAGAAGCAATGTATTTCATAGCTGCATCATATAATGGCATTATTTCTCCCGTAGGATGATAAAGTGTCCAACCACCTTCTTTATCGACAAGTAAATTCTTGATTCGTATGTTTCCAAATGTTCCCCTCATCATTACCTCGTGATTGCCCCTTCTAGAGCCAAAAGAATTAAAATCTTCAGGTTCGATTCCTTTTGAAATTAGATAACGCCCTGCCGGCATTTCTTCAGGGATTGCTCCTGCTGGAGAAATATGGTCTGTAGTTACACTTTCACCTAAAATTGCAAGAATTTTTGCGCTTTCTATGTCCTTTAAGGGAGGAGTATCTAGGGGAAAATTCATGAAAAAAGGAGGCTCTCTTACATAAGTAGAATGTTCTTCCCATTTATAGACATTCTCTGTTGGAGGTTTTAAATTATTCCATAATTCCCACCCTTTAAAAATTTGTCCATATTCTTTAGTAAATTGATCTGGGCTGACGTTACTCATGTAAATTTGTTGACATTCTTTATGAGATGGCCAAATATCTTTTAAGAATACGGGATTCCCCTCTGAATCTAGACCTAAGGATTCATTTTCAAGATCAATTGCAATAGTACCAGCTATTGCGTAAGCAACTACTAAGGGGGGTGACGCTAAGTAATTTGCTTTTGTGTAAGGACTGATTCTGCCTTCGAAATTGCGATTCCCGCTAAGAACGGAAGCAACTACGAGATCTTTATCTTCTATTTCTTTAATTACATCACCAGAGAGCGGTCCACTATTTCCAATGCAGGTAGTACAACCGTAACCAACAATATTAAATCCCAATTCTTCTAGATAAGGTAGCAATCCAGCACTCTCTAAGTAATCTCTGACTACTCGAGACCCTGGGGCAAAACTGGTTTTGACATGTTTTTTTACTTTTAAACCCTTCTCGATAGCAGCTTTCGCAATCATTCCTGCTCCAACCATAACTGAAGGATTGGAAGTATTTGTGCATGAGGTGATTGCCGCTATAACAATTGACCCATGTTTCAAGGTGTCTGAATCAATACCAGCTATTAAGTCCACTTCGTCTGGTTTGGCATAAGAAGTTGCTAGTTGATTGGTAAATTCTTTCCTCATATTCTTAAGAGAAATTCTATCTTGTGGTCTCTTTGGTCCTGCTAAACTAGGTTCTATTTCGGTTAAATTAATTTCTAAGGTTTCACTATAATTTGGAGTTGATGTAGATGGAGCATAATATAAACCTACTTTTTTTAAATACTCTCTTACAAATTCAATGTGCTCTTTTTCGCGACCACTCAAAATGAGATAATCTATAGTATTATCATCAACAGGAAAAAATCCCATCGTAGCACCGTATTCAGGAGCCATATTTGCAATTGTAGCTCGATCTGGTAGCCGTAACTTATCGAGACTTGGCCCATAGAATTCGACAAACTTACCAACTACACCGTGGGCTCTAAGAATTTGAGTAATAGTGAGGACTACATCAGTAGCGGTAATTCCATCCTGCGGTTCACCAACTAAATTAACACCAACTACTTCGGGAATATTCATATAGTAAGGCTGTCCTAAAATGACTGCTTCAGCCTCAATTCCACCAACGCCCCATCCCAAAACTCCTAAACCATTAATCATTGTAGTATGTGAATCAGTACCTACTAATGTATCGGGGAATGCATATATCTCTCCTTTATCTTCCCTTATTTGAACAACAGAGGCAAGATATTCTAAATTAACTTGATGACATATACCTCTACTTGTAGGAACTACACGAAAGTTGTTAAAAACTGTTTGAGCCCATTTTAAAAATACATATCGCTCATAGTTGCGCTCAAATTCCTTCTCTTCATTCAATTTTAGTGCGTCGTTAGTCCCATAATAATCAACTTGGATTGAATGGTCAATAACTAGATCTACGGGGATAAGAGGATTAATCTTATCAGGATCTTTTCCTGCTCTTTTTATAGCTGATCTTAAAGCTGCGAGATCAACAACAGCGGGTACGCCAGTAAAGTCTTGAAGTAATACTCTAGAAGGAATATATGGAATTTCTTTTTTTTCCTTTTGATTTGGCACCCATGTGGAGAGTGCAAGGAAATTTGCTTCAGTTACAACTTCTCCATCTAAATTACGAATAACATTCTCGAGCAATATTCTTAAAGAATATGGTAATTTATCTATATCTCCAAAACCAAACGTTTTTAATTTTTTAAGATTGTAAATTGATGCAATACCGTCTTTAGTATTAATTTCTTCCCTGAATTTATTCTGAATTTCGATTTCGTTCATGTTATCCACTTACCTTTCTTCAATTTTTACATATTTTTTATCTAACTCACCAATATATCGAAGTCTTGGTCTAATCAATTTATTGTTCTTGAGTTGTTCGAGAGCGTGAGCAACCCATCCTGCGG
>Ga0209977_10001430_pt1 | contig 10493 bp, 12 predicted proteins | sample SumtaG_2_FD_183113 | JGI IMG/M metagenome (GOLD analysis project Ga0209977, IMG submission 183113) | Deep subsurface microbial communities from Indian Ocean to uncover new lineages of life (NeLLi) - Sumatra_00607 metaG (SPAdes) (version 2) | ecosystem: Environmental > Aquatic > Marine > Oceanic... | reverse complement strand
ATAATATAAAAAAAGAAGAATATATTTTTATTAACTTAATTCTGCTACAGTGTCTTTTAACTTAAGCCATAAGGCATTAATCTCATCCCTTACCTCTCTAAATTGATGGATTTTTTTAAGTAGAATATCACGAGCTCTATCGAAATCTCTTTGAACATCATTCAATTCTTGGTCAAGAACATTTAATTTATCACCGTCAATTAACTTATTTTTTACTTTTTCAACGTTTAAAGCTTTTTTAATTACTACAGATCTTTTATTTGCGACATTAGATAGAGCTTCTACAAATTCATCTTTTTTTGCTACTAAATATTCTTTTTGGACTGCTAAATCTTTAATTGCATTCAAATATGTATTATTACCTTTAATATAGGTGTCATTTTCCTTTATTATTTCTTGAAATAACTTCACTTCTTCATCCTTAATATTAGATCTATGTTCTCGAGCTAGTGTTTGCATTTGTTTCAAAACATCTCTAAAGGTCCGATTAAGCATTTCTCTTATAATATTTGCTTTTGAAATATCTTCTGCATACTTTATTTGGGAACTAATCAGAGAACTTTGGGCTCTAGACAGTTTTTTGAGCTGAGAAGCTAATTCCTTCTCAGACTTTGCGAGTTCAAGCTCATCTGAATGCGTAATTATAGGACACATGGATTTCAAAATCTCCCATTTGATGTAATTTTATAATTCTATAGTTTAATATAAATCCTTCTGATATGAAATTAATGGAGATTCAAGTTATAAATAATTATCCATCTTTTTTTGATCATCTTGAGTATCATAAAATTTATTATAGTCTATTTTTGGAATATTTGCTAATTTCTGGTCTGACAGGTGTTCGTATTGATTAGTTATATACTGTTGCATATTATTAGGGTGGATAAAATATGGTACTTGAATTAAGGTAACATCATTTTGTTTACATAGTTCTTGTTTTCTTAGATCATCCTTAAATCTTTGTTCTAAATCATCTAAAGTCTGATTAAAGTATGGGACAGCGCGATAATGTTGTTCTCCTTGAGCTTCAAATGCTAGCTTTAAACCTTCGTTATAACCATCTAATTCCATTTGATTACCTCGAGAATTTACTAACCAATCTGGTCGTTCCTTTGGAAATTCTTTTTGAAAAATTTCTTCGAAAAAGTTTCTTGACAATCTCTCAAATTTTCCTTGAGAACATTGAGGACACCAATCCCCTCTTATAAAGTTTGATGGTTGGCTTTTAAATATGTGGTTTTCACTGCATCGTATTGTCAAATTTTGGTGTTGATTTCTGTAGTCTTCTGGTTTAGTAAGACACTTACCTCCCCTTTTCTCAATTAAATTCTGAATGTCTTTGAAAGATCCTCTAAGCTTTTCGCCTATAACTTTATAACTGCATTCCCTACACCAACTTCCTCTCTTTAAAACTTGAGCTTTAATTTCAAACTTATGGTTGGCTTTACATTCAACCTTAAATCTTGTTCTTTGATTAAAAAGCTTTTCTTTAGGATCTTCGTAAATGACTTTAATTAGTTTACCCCCTTTTTCTGTAATAATTTTTTTATGTTCCCCAATTGTACCTCTCTGAGCATCTATTCGATTTTTTACGGCACATTTCGGACACCAAGTTTTATTATTTATGATTGCATCTACGCTTGTTTTCCATGAATGGTTGCATTTTCCGCATTGGTATGACAATTTCGATTTGACAGTTTTAAATTCTTCGGGCTTTGATAAAATTCTTCCAGGTTCTCCAGTTCTATAGATGCTCGTAGTTTTAACAATTTTTTCCACATCTTTAAAAGTATATTTCTTCATAAGTTCTTTATATTTTTCTTGCCCCATCAATTGCTTCATTCTAGTTTTCATCGTTGAAATTCCAGGTACTTTTTTACCTTCGTTGAGTAAATGATTTCGGACTTTCTGGAAGCTATTGTAATGTTTATATTGCTGGATCCAATTTCTGACATCCTTCTCAGAATATCTTTGCCTAGTTAAGCCTTTTACAGGACCTTTTTGGGGTATACTAGATTTATTATCCATACCTAATGCAAGATTCTTTGGTTTCTTCTGTGTGTTGGAAGGGTCATTCTGAGGTTTTAATGCGAGATTCCTTGGTTTCTTCTGTGTGTTGGAAGATTTATTCTGAGGTTTTAATGCGAGATTCCTTGGTTTCTTCTGTGTGTTGGAAGATTCATTCTGAGGTTTTAATGCGAGATTCCTTGGTTTCTTCTGTGTGTTGGAAGGTTCATTCTGAGGTTTTAATGCGAGATTCCTTGGTTTCTTCTGTGTGTTGGAAGGTTCATTCTGAGGTTTTAATGCGAGATTCGAGGAACTTTCTTTTGGTTTAGGTTCTAGTTTTGGTAAGCTTTTATCTGATTCCTTTTCAGGTTTCTGAATTTGTTTAATGTGTCCTGTTAGTTTTGAGTTCAAATTATTCATCTCAATTTTATTTCAATTTCTATATATTTAAAGTTCGAATAGCGTATTTTTCTCCTGTGGCTCCATTAAGGATGAGTGCATTACGGAATTTTTGACGAGTGAGCTTTTTTTGCTCTTCCATAGTTAGTGCATTGAAAAGTTTACAACTTGAGCCATCTAATCGGAATAAAATTTTAAGGCTTGGAGAGGTTGCAACATCATCAAAAAGTTTGTGAGGATCTTGATCGGCTAAAATAAAGGCTAGTCCTCTTGCACGAAATTCATTTAGGAGATTTTTAAATACTTTTTCTAATTGATCCCTTGTGATTGCCTCTACATCATAATAGTGAGTGGAAAATTTTGCGCGTTCCATAATTTGATGAGCTTCATCAATCACAATAAGATTTTTAAGTTGATCAGTATCGCTTACGCGTGGAGCTAGTGCAATTATCATATGTAATATGGCGTTCATAATCAACCTTTTTGCATCAATGCTACACATAGATATATCAAGAAATATCTTTTTTCCTTTTCTCCATGCATTATACCAGGAAGGTAATTCACGCGTTAATTCTACCGTTTTCTGTAAATCAGAATCACCTAAGACTCTATATACACGGTCTTTTATCAGTTGAGTAATATCTTTCTGGAATTTATCGTGATAAGGATGCTTTTCAAACCAGTCCAATAATCCCCCATACAACTCCCCTAATTGCGTGGGTATATTATCTGCCCCATAATCTTGCATAACATTAATTAAATTAGTTTCTACTACACGTATTCCAACAATTGCGGCTAAGTAAGTAGCCGTGTCAAAAATGCATTGTTTAACATCAGGACCTTTTACGAAATAAGGCGCTTCAAATTCTTTGTACCTTAGAATAATATCTGATTTATAATAAATATCTTGATTTCGTTTATTTCCCAAATAAATAGTTAAAATTCCTATATCGGGGCATTTTTTATAAAATTCATTTTGAATCTGACAGATTTCTCGGGTTTTTCCTGCTCCGCTTACCCCACCAATGAACATGCTTAATGAAAAGTGATTTTTATCTATAAATGCATATTGATTATTTACAACCCCTTGCTCAACAACTTTTCCAACACAGATAAAATTTATATTTTCTTTTGAAATAGGAAAAGAAATAATATTTGTATCATCCCACATTAATGGTTTCGTCAGACCTGAATACTTTGGAAAATTAAAATCAAGCATTTTAGGTTTTAAGTAATAAAATTTTAGCTGTTCTGGAATAGAATCCCATATTATGTGATATTGCTTTCCTGTGAGTTTATAATCTTCATTTTTAATAAACACATTTCCCTTTAAAATCAGTTTTTGTGTATTCCGGGGAGCAAGTTTAAAATAAGCACGTTCATTAGTTGCGTCATAAATATCCATTGTTAAGAATTCTAATTGTTCTTGAGGAAATCCTTTATTAGAGGAATTGCTTTTTCTCTTGAAACCGAAACCAAGATATATTTTTACTTTAAACAAATCATTAATAGGAATTCTATATCTTTGACCCCTTTCTACAGCATCATCTTTTTGCCAGAGGATATAAAGCGTTGAAATTTGGTTTTCTCTTCTATTTTTTCGGAAGAAGTGAATAAATTCTTTAATTAGTGCGAATTTTCCTGTATTAATTAAAATATATTTTGGAATTACCAATTCATAAAAAGTAGATTCTTGATATATAAATCCTGTATAAAAAGGTAATGTAATTACAGTGCCCGTAAGCCCTGGAAATAATTTTTCTAGATACAATAAAAGTGAATGTCCCCTTTTAAACGCTTCTTTCTCACTTTCTGCTCTTAAAAAGAATTTCCATGTTAATTTTTCACCATCTGTGCCTAACTCAAGTCCATATACCGTTAGATCCCGAAAATAATTGCGTAACCATGTTTTTAGTATCTCGATATTAACATTGTTTTCATAATCGAAAATTTCTTCCTTCTCTTGGTTTATCGGCCCTTGTTCAATGATCACTTGTGCTAAATAAAACTCAACTTCCATAATCATTACTCATTTATATATTAATCATAAATTTTAATTGATATAGTAATGGGATAAAAATTTGAATTATTTTCATTCTTTCCTGCCAAAGTTTTAGCTCTAAAGCATTTTTTACATTATTTATCTCATCGGCTTCCATGGTTTACGCCTCCTCTTTAAAAATCCTCTATTCTGAACATATTTTTTATCGATTCGATTCGTGTGCTTTTCATAAATTAAATAAAATACATTTCTGGTCAATCTAAACCCAAATTTATACACAAAATAAAAACCAGCTATTATCAAATAGATTATAATTTCGTGAAGAAATTGTATATTAAATGAAAAAATTGTCAACCATGTTGTTAAAATGGATAAGATAATTAGGAGGATTTGATACAATGAATTATCGACATCATAAGAAAAAGCTTTAGGAAGAATTGCCAAATCTGAAAAAGAAGGTGCAGCAGAAAGCACTAAAGATACCAATAATAAAATACTTAGGAAAAATATCAAAGGAGTAACTTGATTATCTATAAGAAAGCCTAATATAGAGAAAAACAACCAAAAGGAAAGATACAATGGGGCAAAACTAACTAAAAATGCCTTTAGAAATGATATTCTTTCTTCATAAACATTTACTTGTCCATAATAACCAACTTTTCCAGAATTTTCAAATTCCACTTTTTTTATTAATGAGACATTTTCAATTGGGCTACGAGTGATAAAACACATAACTACATGACAGATTTCATGAATTATAATACCTACTACAGCTAAGGCTTTTACTATCTTTGCTATAGGTTCTGGAGTGTATTTTATAAGAATATACGAAATTATTATAGAAAATATCATAAAACCAAAAATAAATGGGAGCTCTTCAAACAATTTAATAAACCACCTCTTTTTTATTATGAGAATTTGTAATTTATAGAGAATAAAATCAGTATATTTAAAGAAAAATTGTTGCAATAATGATTGATTTTTTTTTTCAATTTTTTTTTTAAATACTCTGAATACAATTTTTTCATCAAATACTTCTAAATAAATATCAAATAAAGAAAAAGAGAGTTAAAAAAAATGGATGTTACTGATCAAATGTTTTTATTCATTATGTTAATGTATACATTCGGTGGTTTTGTGAGTCTTATAATAATTATACTTAATTTCCCTCAAAAAAATACTGAAAAAAAAAGAGCGATAAGGATGATTTTACTAGCAATTTCTTTAATTACATTTGGAGAGATTTTTCTCAATATAAACTAAGACGAAGAATAAGTATAAATCATAATTTTTATGGTGATAAAAAAATATGTCTAAAAGCAAATATTATTTGATGAGAGAAAGAAGGAATTCAAGATCAACCGTATTTATATTTCTAGGAATTGTCATATGTGTGTTTATTTTCTTTCCATTCTATGGCATTAACCTACGTTATCAAGTGGGATCTACGTTTTCTAAAATCTTTGACTCTATTGGGATTATCTGCTTGTTTGCTGGAGGGATAGCAACCTCAATTAGTTTAATAGGTATTTTAGTAGGGAGATCTATTAATACTAAAACGTTTATAATCGGAATCGTGCTACTCTGGGTCGGGTGTTGGTGCACTGGTGCCGTTTTAAAGCTCTTTGGAAATACTATTGGCGGTTCAAGCACTCCTGAAAATCCTGGATATCACTAGCTTAGGGAGGATTATGTTCTAGGGCAAAGTTTTTAATTGTCTACTTTTTTTAGAAATTTATATAAAAAACGGAGAATAATTTAAAATATCTTTGAAATCTAAATCTTTATAGTAATTTTGATATGAATTTATTGGACATTTTAGAAATTATTGGCGGAGTTATAGGGATAGTTGCAATTTTCATTGTAATTTGGGATCATTTTAAGGATGACCGGCAACTCACAAGACAGGTTCAAGGATTTTACGATGATATTGAGCACTCGCTATACTCTTTTTACCAAAAGTGGTCAACACATCCAGGAGATTTTTTAAAGAAAAAGCTATACTATGAAGGGAAAGTTAGACAGAATTTTGAAAAATATTCAAATTACTTAGGTTTAGCGTTAGTCGAGGAAGTGGAAAAGTTTTATTATTATAGCAGGTCAGACTATCTTATGCAAGTATCGGGAGAATTTTATTCCCGAGAGCCTGAAACGGATCTTACAAGAGTTAAACCTCGTGATTCTAATTTTTTAGATTCCGTGAGTGAATGAGTTAAAACATAACCTTTATTATAAAATAGATAAATTATTTCTATATAAGTTGATATCAGACTTTTCAATAAAGATAACTGAATAAATATTAACAGATAGGTGATAAAAAATTACATTTAGCAATATAGAAGAGTTGTATAATAATGATAGAAGCCTAGCACCTAGATATATATCGAGTGATTTAAACGGTAAAAATTTGAGTGAAATAATTGAGTTTTTTAATACAAGAATCAAGGCTTTCTATTTCACTCCCGGAGATGTATTAAAAAAAGATATGTTGAAAAAAAGGAATAATGATAACGGATTTATGCTGATTGCCATCTCTTGTATAATTATCGATATGTTAAGCCAATATAATAGAAGACTAAAAACCTCCAGTGGAGGAGAATTTATTCAATTTCTCGAAGAAGAACTACCAAAATTTGCTAATACTTTCAAAAAAAGTGGTAAAATTAAATTTTTCTACCAAAAAACGATAGCAGATGAGGAAGATCCTGCTGCTGGAACATTTGCTTCCTATTTCTATAGTGGATTCCGATGTGGTATTATGCATAATGCCATAATAATGCCATATGGTGGTTTTGATAGGACTAAACGGCTTATTATTCAGGAAAGCTGGACCGATTCTTCTGGAACTCGACTCGTTCTTGGGATAGATCCAATAATCTTATTTAGAAGAGTTAGAAAAATCTTTGATAAATATATAAAGAATTTAAGTGCTCTGAAAAATGCGAAATACGATACTCTAAGAGACAATTTTAGATGGAAATTCCTTAGAGATTTTGGATTTGGCTAATCTCAATAGGAATATGATCAAAAAAGAAGTCTAGTATTAATTTAACCTTAATAAACCAAATTTCATTTTAATCTATTCTCTTTAAAAATTTTAAATATCTATGAAATGTATCTTAAAAGATAGCTTACTTTGATTTATATAATTTTTTTAATATTTAAGTTTATATTGGAAAAACTGCGGTTAAAATGTTATTTTTATAGTTTGCCTTTATAATTCTAGCGGTAATCTTCTTACCAATAAAATTCTCTGAATTGATTGATGGTTCGTTTACAAGTACTTTTACTCCAAAATTATCATCAATTTTTCCAATAAATTCATTTTTCCAACGACCTTTAGAGATAATAGTTAGTTTTATGAATTCATTCTTTTTAACGCCTAAGGATGCAACATTTTTCCGTTTATGAATATTAAAATCTCTTGGACCAAGTTTTAGTTTAATCTTGTATCTTTTTTCTAATCTAGATAATTGTTTATAGAAGAAATCCCAGCTTTTTGGTCTAATTTTTTTTAGTTTTCTTCCCGTTTTATAAATTAAGTATTTTTGGATTCCAATTTGAATTTTCTTTTCAGAATAACCTTGGTCTCTTAAATCGATTACAAATTTAATTATTTCTTCTATATCATCATCATTCTCTCCTGGAAACCACACAGGAGCAATCAATACATTGATTTTAGAGTTTAATAGTGTTTTTATGTTTTTTAACAGAGCATCTATATTGAAATATGAATCACACAAGTAGCTTGCTTTTTCTTCATTTAAAGAATTTAAACTAATATTGATGCGTGTTAATCCTACTTCTTCTAGCTCTTTAATTAATCCTTGATTGAGGAGCATTCCGTTAGATTGCATAGTTATTGTTTCAGTTCCTTCTATTTTCCAAAGATTTTCAATTAATTCTATAAGTTTTGGATAAAGTAAAATTTCTCCGTATGGTGCTAAATGGATTTCAATATTATACCTTCCTTTATTTTCTATTATTTCATCTACTTTCTCGATTAAGTAACTATGATCGACTATAAAATTATTATTATAATCACCTGCTCTTACAAAACAGTATTTACATTTTAGGTTGCATAATGTCAAGGGTTTAAGTTCTATGACATTTGTACCTCGGTCAATTACTCCTATATAATCTATTCCATATAGGGGAATTCCCGATTTTTTATTAACATAGATTGATTCAGTTTTCATATTAATTTACTAAAGTTTATATCGTAAAATTCCAACCAATGATCCTAAATTTACCAATTGATCTCCAGCAACATTTTCAGTACTCATAATATTTATTGCACCTCCTGCATTTTCCACGTTAGTTATGATCTCTTCAATTTTTAACTTATGATCTTTCGAGGCTCCTCGAATCATTACATCTGCAATCAAAAGTTGTTTAATTGCCCCCCTCTCAGAAGCACTAGAAACCTCATCCATCCCTATAACAATAAGATCAGCGTCAAGGGCGAATTGGGCGATAACGCTTTCAATGAGTACAGTTTCCTGTAAGATCTTAACTTCCTTTTTTAATTTCGCTAGTTTTTTAGATTTTAACGTTTCAATAATTGCACTTTCTGTTCCAGAGCTTGCATGACAAATCTCAATTCTAGTTGAATAACTAGGATCAAGGGTTTTCCTCAAATGGTCAACAAAATTATCTTTTGTATTTCCTGGACCACAAATGATTATTAGATTCACATCATGTATTTTTAGATTTTCCTTTACGACCTTCCCAATACTCTCATAAAATTCTAATAATGCCTTATTACGATAAGTTTGTTGATATCTTTTTCCGGGAATGTGAGTTTTGATCGTAGCAATCCTTTTATGGCTGAAATTGGTTATAATAGCAATTGTTGCTAAACCTGTTTCAATTGCTATAAGCAATATAATGAAATTATTCTCAAATTTTGAACTTTCTTTTAATCGTTTTAATTCGTAATTTGACCACTTTTCCTTGACTATAGTAATTTTTTGTAATTTTTCTATATTAAATGTGTGATAAGAACCGTGGCTAACAAAATCATCAGGGCCCTCAAGAATTTTTCCTTTTACCCTTAATCGATTTGAAAATTCATGAAAAGCAATTGTTTCAACCTTCAATTTCAACTTCATTACTTTTCTCTCGCCTTTGGATCCTTCTTTCAACACAACTCTTCTCTGTGTGCGGGCGGATATCTCATCTTCCTCACTTATGATATTATAAAGAGTCCATAAATCGTTAAGATTCTCAGGTTTAACTATAATCTCCCCATGTTTCTGATCAATTTCTATGATTTTCAAATCCTAAAACTAACTCCAAATAGTTGCTATTTAAAATTAATCAATAGTTTAAGATAAGCTTAATTTAATTTGAGATCGAAAAATATTGAATTAAAATAATTAAAATAAATAAAAAAATATAAAAAAATAAACTAATAAATTCTAATCTTTTTGCCCTATAGCTGCTTTTACTTTCTCAAGTTCTTCCATGCGTTTCTTCTTTTCTTCTTCTCGTTTTTGGAGTTCTTCTTCATCAACTTTTTCGAGCGAAACACCTTTCTCAATTTCTTCTTGAAGTTCTTTACCAATGGGTGCCACTTTTTATCAACCCCTTTTATTTAAAATTGATATGAAATAATTAATATTGATATTTACACATATTATAATAGAATTTATTTATAAGTTTTAGTTTATAGAGAGTCTATAAATAATTCCATTAAATAGGCACTTTCTCCAGATTGATAATAATTCTCAATTTTTTTTGGATTTTTTCTAAAATTAAATTTCTCGTATAATTTAATTGCTTGTGAATTACTTACTTGAACGTTTAATACCACTTTCTTGATCTCTTTTAATTGTGTTATCCTCTGTATTGTATTTTTTAAGAGAAGAGCACCATACCCTTTGTTTTGAAATCTTGGGTTTATGAGAAAATTAATAATATTAATTCTGTCTTTTCTATCTTTTATGAGTATTATAAAACCAATAAGTTCATTTTTATTTTTACCATTAGCTAATTTTAAAAATAAAGTATTGCGGTGTATTAATTCCCCCATTAAATGTTTAGAAAATGCATTTTCCCTGAATAACTCTTTTTCAAGGAT
>Ga0209977_10001426_pt1 | contig 10504 bp, 21 predicted proteins | sample SumtaG_2_FD_183113 | JGI IMG/M metagenome (GOLD analysis project Ga0209977, IMG submission 183113) | Deep subsurface microbial communities from Indian Ocean to uncover new lineages of life (NeLLi) - Sumatra_00607 metaG (SPAdes) (version 2) | ecosystem: Environmental > Aquatic > Marine > Oceanic... | reverse complement strand
TAAAATAGATACTAAAGGGTTCGGTGGAGTATTCGATGGACCAATTCCAATCCAAGCATCATATCTTCTCGGAATTACATTTGATAGATTTAATTTAGAAACAAAACAAATAGAAAGATTTAATATAGATACTTGTGATTGGGATCCACCCGAAGTCGTAGAAAAAAATCTGGGCCAACTTAAAGAAAAAACTAAAAAATTACTCAGAGGCGAAAAAATAGAAGATACTTATGGTATACATTTGCGAGAAGAGGGCAGTAAGTATTTTAAATTAGTTCCAAGAGGCAAGAAAGAAAAAGCATAATTCCTTTTATGATGGAAAAGAAACCACTCCCAAAGAAGGCTAGTCTCGTCATTAAAGATGCAGAACCGGAAGAAACTAGTCTCGAAGAACCAAAAGCGGAAGTTGAAATCTATGTAAAATATCTCGGAGAAGAGTATGAAATTTTTGACGAGTTAGATGTTAGCTGTGGTCTCGGAGAGGCAGTTTTAGATGCAATAGCTGGACTTGATTATGATATTCGTGTAGCACGAATAGAACGGTCAAAATTAAAAGCTGCATTAAAAGAGGGTTAATTTGAAAATAGTATTTTGTTTACCAGGAAATTCGTACTCACGAGCGTTCTTCGATAGCTGGTTGAAGCTATCTAGTTATTTGATACCAAAGAGTTATGTTGTCAGCACTGCAGGCGGCTCTAACGTTTCTAAAGTGAGAGAGAGGTGCGTTAGACCTTTCAGACCAAACACTGTGCATCCAAAAGTGCCATTCTTTGGCGAGATTGATTACAGTCATATCATGTGGATCGATTCAGATATTGTATTTGAGCCACATCATTTTATGGGTCTACGATATAGAAATCTCGATATAGTTGCTGGACTATATAATGCAGCAGATGGCAACTTTGCTTGCGAAGTAGTTGATACTATCCCTCCAAGCGGTACAAAGCCAGTTGAAGTGCTTTGGGCTGGTATGGGGTTTATGCTAATCAAGAAGGGCGTACTTGAAAGCATTAAGCCACCCTGGTTCCAGACTACAATGGCCGGTGGTAAATTCGTCACTGAAGATATTTACTTTTGTTATAAAGCCAGAGAGGCTGGATTCAAAGTGTATGTAGATCCTGAGGTTGTAGTTAAACATTTAAAGGAACAATTAATATGACAAGTTACGAATACGGAGATAAGCTGACTAATTATATCGCTGACTACCTTAATGCAAATGGAGTTAAAGCTGTTGCGCTAAGAGTTATTCCAGACGATGTTACCAGTGCCTGGGTGAATCAGGCATCAGGTGATGTAATATCTTTTATTAGAGTCGGTGACATATTTGATGAGTGTAAGAGGAATGGCGCAATATCAAAGTCATCAATAGAAAATTTTCGAGGTTATAACTATATTATATCTGAACAGGGAGTACTTAGAAACCCTGAAAGAATCCACGTAATACCTCGCAGAGTAATCAATAGTTATGTTAGCACTATAGTTTATGGCGATCCCAAACGCAATATAAAAGCTCAAGGATGGTCTAAGCTTCCAAGATCTGGAGATCAAGGCATAATTCTTACAAATAAAAAGATTAAAGATATTAGGGCGGGAAGAACTCTTAGTCAATATGCAGAAGAGTTAAGAGGGAGATAATATGTCAAGAATATTCGCTAATCATTTAGATGCCGTGAAAGAATTACTCAGAGAAGTTAAAGAGCTTGGTATGACGGTTGAAATTTCGCATATGCAAGATAAGCAAGTCAAAAATGATAAAAACTTTTGGACTCGCGAATTAATCGGATATTCATACAAAGTTTCACAAGCTGATCTCAAACTTAAAGAGATGGTCGAATTCCTTTACAAAGATAAAGACGCAAAAGGAGTCCTTGAGTATTGTGAGTTAGAATTAAAAGATAGATTAGCCGGAGTAGCCAGAAATCCTGGTGAAGCTCACGAATCGAGGTATTCTCTCTGGGAAGAATTTCTCGAAGACAAACAAAAGTTCTCTTACACATATTCTGAAAGGATAAGTGATCCCGATCTTGTCAAAGATCAAATAGCTAATGTCATCGAAGAGCTTAAAGAATCTCCTGACTCAAGGCAAGCAATTGTGCAAATCTTTAATTACTTATATGACCATAAAAACATTGGAGGTAAGCACAGGATTCCATGCTCGATGCACTATCAATTCTTAGTTAGAAACAAGAAAGCCCACGGCATTTATGTAATGAGATCAAACGACTTACTTACTCATTACGTAGTTGATATTTGGCTTGCTTGTAAGATTCAAATGCACATAGCCGAACAACTTGGATTTGAAGTAGGTTCTTTCACTTATTTTGGAGGTTCGCTACATGCTTACTTCAAAGATTTCCCAGCGTTCGTATTCTAAAGAAAAAACAATAGAAGCATTAAAATCTAATTGTTTCGATTATAAAGATATGCTTTATAAAATAATGCGAGTCATGGCTAGACTTCCTATGGATTCTGCTTGTAATGATAAAGTGAGAGTTTTGTTTAATGATGATTTTTCTAAAGAAGAGATAAAAGAGTTAAAGAGATTACTTAATAGTTAAGGAGATCTTTTGAAAAAGCTTACATTACGGAAGTATCCTAAATCGTTAGTTGAAAAAGTTAGGAAATGGCTAAGTAATGATGGATGTAAATTTTTCGTTGAAGTGTTACTAAGAAGTGGTAATTTGATTTCGGTCCATTTCAGAGAAGGAATGCAAGTAAGAAACTTTCTTAGGAAACAAGAAGAATGTAAGGGGTGGGATGACCATGACTTTGATAATAATTGGATTAATATCATAGAGGAGGCTATAATTAATGGAAAAAGGAAAACTTTATCAGGTTGAAATAGGTGACGCTCTCACACTCTCTCATGGATGGAGAGGATATCCAATTTGGGAATTGTATGTTCCTAAAATAGGGGTAGTTGCCAATGAACAAAATGGATGTTTTAAATCGGAGTGTCGAGCAAAAGGTGAGACGATCGATGTAGAAATTGACGATGATTATGTAAAAGTGATAGAAGCAAGAGCTGTCTCTGAAGATCTATTCAGAAAAGCTAACAAAAAATATTTCGATATAGTGATAGAAAAATACAAAGATAAAGTTGAAGACATATTACCAAAGCATATTCGAGAAGCAATTGAAGCCAAAGTAATAACAACTTCTACAGAAAATGATACATAAAGACGAAGCAGGGTAGAGCAGTCTGGTAGCTTGTTTGGCTCATAACCAAAAGGTCACTGGTTCGAATCCAGTCCCTGCAAACATTTTAAGAAAGACGAAAGATAATACTATGAAAAGATTTTACGGTAAAATACACTGGGCAATTGAGCCCAAAGCAATTACATAGGACGGTCTGCTGGCTGTCCTATTTTTTTGTGTACTCTAAATTTTTTTGCGTAAATGGAGGGAGGTTATGATAACAGAAGCACAGATTTTTCTTACGAGGAGGTGTAACCTTAATTGTGGTTATTGTAAGCTCGTCAAAAATTTAGGAGACGAATTTGGATTAGACGATTGGATCAAAACTTACAAAATAATGGAGAAGCTTGGAATAAAGACAGTAAAGTTGATGGGAGGAGAACCGACAATAAAAAACTGGCTACCTGATCTATTACGATTTGCATCAACAACTTCAATAAAGACAGCTATACTATCTAACTCGTCATTTGATGAGATGATGATTTACAGATTAGTTGAAGCTGGTCTGTGGGGATACTTTGCTAGTATAGATTGTCTAGAGCAAATCGTTATAGATAAAGATCCAGTCAAGAAAACTAGAAACGGATATAGAGTACTTCGCAAACTACAGAAATTAGGAGTTCCATTACTAGCTGCTAATGTAGTTGTCAACAAAATCAATATCAGTCAAATTCCAAGTATTGTAATGCAATTGTCAAATGAAGGATTCTATATCAATCTTTGCACAATCCAACATACTGACGATCCAACTAAAGAGTTTTCTAAAACAAACATTAAAAAAGATTACTTATTCATAGAGGAAAACAAAAAGAAGTTAGAAATCCTATCTAAGCAATTACTAATGATGAAAAAAGTTGGATACAAAATTGCAGTGCCCAACTCTTACATAGAAGGAATATCAACTTATGGATATCATTGCAATTGGCAATGCACAGAGCTTATACAACTCAGGATTGATTCTGACGGCGGACTAATGCTCTGCAACGAATACAGAACTAAGTTAGCTGATAATTATAACATATTGAAAATGACTGAAGAGAAATATAAAGAGTTCTTATCTCAGTGGTACGTTGCAAGAAAAGGTGTAAATTGTGATGGATGTTATTGGAGCTGCTTTCTCCAAGCAGAAGATAATATCAAAAATAAAAAATTAGAATTTGAATATGTAGCTTAGCATCATCAACCGCATAATTCATTTAAAATAGTTATGTAAGGATACCTGATGCTAGAAACTGTATATGATGATGTAAATGATCTTTACCACGCCATACTGACAGACATCTACATGAATGGACAACTCAAGGGTAAAAGGAAAGAAGTTTCATTCGTAACTTTCACTCTTACTAATCTTGATAAAAATGTTTTATTCTTTCCTTTTTCGCAGAAAAATTGGCCATGGATTCTAAGAGAATGCTCGGATAGATTGATGGGAGTTAAAAATCCAGGACTATCTTTTAATTATAGTAAAAATTGGGAGAACCGGATTGAAGATTCTGGTCTTTATTCTTATCACTATTCTGATAGGATGAATGGACAAATGAATAAGCTTCTCGGTAACAAACTTCATAGTAGAGATAAGATTATGCACGTTTGGGAAAGAGAAGATTATCATTCAAAGAGCAGACAGCCTTGCACAATTATTATGCAACCACTAATAGAACACGATAACAAGTTGAGCATGGTAGTTTATATGCGCAATAACGATATAGTCAATATATTCCCAAGCGACATTTTTATTCATAGCACTTACTTGAAGTATTGGGCGACTAAGAAAAAACTTCAATATGGAAATATTTATTGGGTTGCTGCAATTGCTTATTATCAGAAAAAACGAGACAAGATCAAATTCGTTGAAAGATTACTCGACCAGTGGGAACTTAATTATGAAAAAGCTTCAATACAGCCAACAGTCTGGGATAATAATATATTAAAAGACTTAGTAGAGAAAGAGAAGCTCGAACAACAATTTACAATAGATAACTCTATGCTAAAGAAAGAACCATTCTTCAAAACCGATTATGTCAAGGAGTGGTTTTGGCTAATGAAATTGTATCACTTTAGAAAAGCAAAAAATAAAGAAGCTTTTGATGCTATAGCTAACTCTGTATGGACTACTGAGTTCAAGCTTATAAAGGATAGTATTTTGCCTCCGAAATAGTTTCGAGTTAATCTTATAATTAAGTTTTATAGGAGACAGTTAATGAAGAAGATTTTAGGGTTATTAAATGTCGTAGTCAATATTGCAGTATACTTCGTTATTGCTTGTGTAGCAGTTTTTATACTTTTATTGCTCATTTATGCGGCAATGTATCTGGCTATTGCTTTTTGCTGGTTAGTTATCCCTATAGCAATCGGAGCTTTGGGTTTATTCATAATTTGTATTCCAGTTCATATCATGAATCTCCCTAATTATATTAGAACTCTCTGGTACTGGTTAAGTGGATGGGGAGGATTAATATCATATAAAATAAAAGAGTGGTATAACTTTTTAGAAGAATGATGAGTATGATAGAATACTTAGACATAAATGAATTCGAAGAAGAAAATAGAAAATTTGAAGCATTCCTTGATATGCACGATGACGATGGAAACTTAAAGAACGATGTCGCGAAGAAAAAGTAAGTCTTATAGAAATATTAATGTAGACGGCGAAATCTGGCGATGGAAAGTCGGCTCTGGGTCTGTCTCTATTCGCGATCCAGAAAATAAACATCATTTTGTTAATTTCACAACTCTGACTGGGATAGAAGACACCGAAAGGGCTTCATGGAAAGGCTATCTTCATATTCAGCCGAAACATGTACGCAATTATATCGATGTACATCTTCGCGAACGCTTTAAAACTAAAATAGATATCATGAAGAGTTTAAAAAACATTTTTTATAAAAAAAAATCAGCACACTATCTCGGTGGCACATTGGTTTTTAATGTTAATGTTGATAACAGCGAGCGCTTTGTTTCTGTGAATGTTGGCGACGGCAAAGATGACGATGAGAAATGCTGGATAGCACTTAATTACATAAAAAACAAAGGGTACCGTTATCATTTTTATAAAACTGCTATAGATATAGTAAGCAAATTTCCGAAATACAAGAAATTGCTTTCTATAGCACTCTTAAAAGAAGAAGGTTAGCTTCGAGAATGAGATAGGATATATACATGGAACTTAAAGGCAAGTATGGAACGACTACTGTTTTCACTGACGAAGTTGAAAGTAGTGCAATCTCACAGATTATTCAATTAATCAATCAGCCAATGGCTCAAGATGCACATGTTCGAATAATGCCAGATGTTCATGCTGGAGCTGGTTGCGTAATTGGGTATACAGCTCATCTCACAGATAAGATTGTTCCTAATCTTATTGGAGTAGATATTGGATGCGGAGTTGTTTCATGGAATATCGGCAAAGTTGCTCCTAAGTTTGATAAGCTCGATAAATTCATTAAGAGCAACATCCCTTCCGGTCGAACTATCCGAGAAGATGAGATATCTATCAAAACTCTTAGCGAAGTATTCCAGGCAAAGATGCCTCTTGAACAATTCAGCACAGAGGTAAAAGAAATTTGCAATAAGACTGGACAAAATTATGATTATGTTTGGAAATCTCTTGGTACTCTTGGCGGAGGCAACCACTTCATCGAGTTAGATAAAGATGACAACGGAAATCTCTGGCTTACTATTCATTCTGGGTCGAGAAATTTTGGTCTTAAGATTGCTATTTATCATCAAAATGTGGCAAAGAAAGAAGTTCGACAAATTTGGACCCAAGATGGAATCCAGCAAATTATTGGAAAATATAAGGGAAAGAAGAGGAAAGAGGAAAGACGTCGAATCCAAGAAGAAATCGAAGAACTCAAGGGTAGAGCTCCTCTCAAGATTCCTACTGGTCTCGAATATCTTTCTGGCAAAAAAGCTGAAGATTACTTTCACGATATGAACATAGCTCAAATCTATGCTCAAGTTAATAGACGGCTCATTGGATACGAAATCCTTAAGAGATTCTATGGTTTCAAGTATAGAGATATTGAAATAATAGAGTCTGTACATAACAACATTAATTTCGAAGACAAGATTGTTCGGAAAGGTGCTATTCCAGCTCACGAAGGTGAGAGAGTAATCATTCCACTTAACATGGCTGATGGAGTTATTATCGGAACTGGTAAAGGCAACGAAGATTGGAATTACTCAGCTCCTCATGGTGCCGGAAGAAGAATGTCAAGGAGTAAAGCTAAAGAATCAATCTCTCTCGAACAATTTCAAACTACTATGAGAAAAAAGAAAGTATGGACTTCTACTGCTAACAAGCATACTCTTGATGAAGCACCTCAAGCTTACAAGAAAGCAGAACATATTATCAAATATCTTGCAGACACTATCGATATCGAAGTTCAGATGAAGCCCGTATATAATTTTAAGGCGGGGAAGTAGGAAATAGAATAAAATGAAAACTTGGCTTACTTTATATCAAAAAATAAGAGCTTACTTCGATGGCAAAAGATTTTATAAAGCAACTAAAAACGGCGAAACGAGGTATTTCTTTGCATCGTCTATGAAACAAGCACAAGCAAAATTTATTAACTGGAAAATTACCAGAAGGTGGACACAATGTTTTTTATAATTGGGATTATCGCAGCATACGTATTTATTGGAGGGACATTTGGATCTATCGTTAATTTGTATCTAGTTAAAGATACTAAAATTGAAGATGTTGATCTCGCAGCTGTTTTTAGCGGTATATTCTGGCCAATTGCAGGACTCATCTGGGCCGGATATTATTTCGCTCGTTATATCGTTAAACGCGAAAGAGATAAAATTAAAACTCGGAGGGAATAATGTTTCATAGACACGATTGGGTGACAACTCACAAAGAAATGAGCTCAATGGTTTTTGCTAATTATTTTCTTGAACATCAACATAGAATAGTAATGCTCACAGTTCAGACATGTAAAATTTGCGATAAGTCTAGGGCTTATTGGACAGATATGACTGGCAAGAAAGGAAAACTATCACCAGAATTTATGAGACAAGTAGCAAATGAGCATATTTAATTTCAACATAAAAGTCAACGCTATTGAAAAACATAGCAAGCTCTTTGTATCTTAGGGCAGACTAAAACTTGGAGACGATAATGATAGAAAAATTAACAAGCTTTATAAAAAGAGATTGGGTATTACTGATAGGAATTACAATAATCATTTTGACAATAATTTTTGGGATTATTTTCATTTGCTCTCTTAATAGAGCACAGAAAAAGACAAGAGAAGAAATTGTCGATACGGTAACTCCTATGTTTATCAGTATACTTGAAAGAGCTTACATGGAAGGCCAAAGAGACGCAATCGAAGGTGATATAAGAATCGAAAGAGAAAGAGATGATTGGAAGTGGATTAAATCTCCTTGGGACGATTCAGAGCGAGAGCCTTCTTATAAATATATATCAGAATATGAAGGGAAATAAAATGTTTCATAGACACAATTATTACCCGAGTTCATGAGACAAGTTATCGACAGAGGCATTCTAAAATGAAAATATTACAGTTTAAAGGTAAATACGGATTCCTCAGCAATTTTGCATCTAGTTCTATGATAATAGATGGAAAGTATTATTCGACTGTAGAAAATTATTTCCAGTCTCAGAAAACCCTTGATGAAACAGAATCTGAGAGAATACGACTTGCTATGAGTCCCAGTGCAGCTAAACGTTTAGGTCGGCAATGCAATATGCGAGAAGACTGGGATGAAATAAAAGATGAAGTCATGATGAAAGGTTTGCGAGCGAAGTTTTCTCGTGATAATATGAGAGAAGACCTCCTTGCCACTAACAATGATATCCTTGAAGAAGGAAATACTTGGGGTGATTATTATTGGGGTGTAGATTTCAACACTGGAATCGGAGAAAATAAGTTAGGTAAATTTTTAATGCAACTCAGAGACGAGATAAGGAGATATCAAGATGAAACTGACAGCTGAGAATGTGAATTCTGTTTTTATAGATTGTCTTTTTAAAGATGGAGAACAGACGGAAGACCACGTGAAAGTAAAAGGGTTAGTGAGCACATTTGGTTTTCATCCTGAAAGAATTAAAGAGCATAACGAAGAAATCTACAGCATGCTTAAACAGCTTCCAGATTCTTTTCAGAAAGATTCTGGTGGTGGAATGAGTTTTCTTAATGCATGTGATGATGCAGATGGAAATCAGTGGACTGGACTTCATCAGACGATGGAACAGCTCGTAGTTCTGGGCATTGGGATAGACAAAGTAAAATATTGTTTATCGAGAGAAATGTGGAAAGCTTTTCCGGGAGAAATGCCTTACTTTGTGGTAGAGTAAAATGCGAGAAATAACTTATTACATTTGTGAAATTTGTGGTAGACAAAGCCGCTCAAAGGGTGGCACGAAAAATCACGAGCGTGCGTGTATAAGAAAAAGAGAAGATGAACAAAGAAGATTCAAATATCACAAAGAAGCTCAATATGAATTCTTAGAATCCGTAATGTCTCCAGAAAAAGTCCATATCAAAGTAATGGAGTGGATGAAAAAATGGAATGATCTTGATTTTGAAGTAACACAAGAAAATCTTAGATATAGTGACTCAGTCTCTAATTCACATAATGCTCCCATTACTGGAGTCACAAATTGGCACGGAAGCGAAGAGAAACCAAGTGGATATCCAGGGTGGACTGCTCATTGGATAATCGGTATGAGTAAAAAGACTTATAAAAAGACAAGTTTCTTCAGCGATCTTTTTAAGGGATATTATGGACCAGATGAAAAGATCCGTTCATTAATTGGCATTCACACTAGTTCTGGTGGAACATGGCATCGACCAGATGGTGGTGAACAAGAAGTATATATCCATTATTATATGAGTTTCTTTGCTGATGATTTTCCTGGTCTACAAAAGTGGTTATTGATAGAAGAACTTAAAAAAGGGACAGAATATGGATAAGAAAGAATTTTATAAGAAAGTGTATGATATACTCATAGAAGTAGGTGGAGCTCTCCCAACAGAAAAGGAGAACTTTATTGATGCTCATGTAGAAGGTTGGTGTTGTGAATGGCGTTTTAGTGGTAAGCTAAGCTTCGGCGGTAAATACAGAAAAGAGACTAACACGGTTGACTGCTACAGCGAAGATGAAACAGCAGAACGATTGAGAATCATAAAAGAAATCAATGAGAAATTGAAGTCTATTAGGAAAGAAGATGAAAAATAAGATGTGTTCTTATAGCGATATCCGTGGAAGTTTTCGTGATCATACTTGGCATGCGTTAAAAGATGATGTCAGAGACGCAAAGTCAAAGCGT
>Ga0209977_10001425_pt1 | contig 10504 bp, 17 predicted proteins | sample SumtaG_2_FD_183113 | JGI IMG/M metagenome (GOLD analysis project Ga0209977, IMG submission 183113) | Deep subsurface microbial communities from Indian Ocean to uncover new lineages of life (NeLLi) - Sumatra_00607 metaG (SPAdes) (version 2) | ecosystem: Environmental > Aquatic > Marine > Oceanic... | reverse complement strand
TGCCTCTACAATGTGGCGAAAGAGGCCCTGGCAAAGAAACATAGGGCGAATAACATAGACAAATTCAGGAGGCGGATTGTCAAAGCCTATGAGCATCATAGGAAGGAATGGGGAATGTCCCCGGAAATAAATAAACAGGAAGGCGGATGAATCCCGATAAGGAATTGACCCGGATCCGGCTCTCGAGATGGCTCAACGAGAAATTCAGGGACGAGATCGAGGTCAAAAGCCAATATGACAAAGAGGTCTTTTCGTTGATCATGGCCTTGATAGAAAGCAACGGAAGACCGCTCCATGACGACAACGACAATCGTACCATCAAGAAGCAGTTGGACGAGATACAGGCGACCGTTGACGGGATTCATGATTCGATTCTCGTGGATGAGCAATTTGACGAGCTGATGAAGGCTATCGGGAATAGTCGGCAACACGAACCTGCCGACGAGGTCATACTCCGGGAGAAGCTGAAATCCTTCATGGCGGAAAGAAATTTGAATATCCATGATGTAGCTGATCTCATCAAGAAGAATCCCAGGACGGTTTGGCAGTTCCTAAATGATAGAGTCAAGTCGCATGACAGGACTATTTACGGGATAAAAGAGCTTTTGAGAAGGAGGTGATAAAGAATAAGTGAATTGAAGATCGAAAACGAAATCCTAAGAAAGAATTTATGGCTACGGCATGGTTGCATATTTAGTAATCTCAGTGGTTGGGATGGTGAAATGTTCTGTTATGCCTGCGAAATTGATTTCAAAAGAGATTTCGCACAAAAGATAGATAAGAGACTTCATGAATTGAGTAAAGAGAGAGACAAAAAGAAGGTCGAAGAAAAAGAGAAAAATCTGGCTGAGGATATTATGAGGAGAGCCGGGCCAATATTAGCATTGGGAATCATGATGACAGCCAGACCGGATTTGTCAGAGGAGGAGGCAAAGAAAAGAATCGAAAAGATATATGGGGAAAAGATATTTAGGGGAAGCGAATGAGCAAGTCCAAAGAGTCCTCATGGAACCTCGTGTGGTGGCTGATGCTCTTCGCGTTCCTGGAGGATAAATTGAAGGAGAAGAATGACTGAAGAGGCGGTAAAAAAGAGGCTGGCCAGAGCCAAAGAAAAGGCTACGGCCGACCTCAAGGAAATAGGCTACAAGATAGTACCTTCCGACAACTCGTCCTTCTGCGTCCTGGCAACCAGGAGAAATGAAGTCAGGTTCATAAGAATCGTAGTTGATGAGATTAAGGATTCGGATATCCAGCTCACAAAAGAATATGAGCTGCCTCCGGGATGCGTAAAAGAGATATGGTGCAAGAAAGGACACAAGCATAAATTCGAGATAGAAGAGATTCTCTGAGATGTCTTTTTAAAACAAATATCTTTGTCAATTCCCTAATACCCCCAACTTTAGAATTTCCCTACCCCGAAACGATTTGACGAAATCGTCCTGAACGGACAACTTCGCAAAATCTCTAAAATTCGGGGTTTATATTATTGGGGACATGGCGAACCTCGTACCGAAGAAGGTAATTGTCCATCATTCACTCACGAAGGACAGCCAAACTGTGAGTTGGGGAGCAATCAGAAAATACCATGTGAAGACATTCGGTTGGTCCGGAATCGGATACCACGTAGGAGTCGAACTCATCATCAGCGGCGATGAGCCGTACTACGAGGCATTGCTCGGCAGGATGTGGGACAGAACAGGCGCTCACACCCGCGGGCATAATCACGATTCCCTCGGTATCTGTTTCATCGGCAATTATGACAAGGTTCCCCCACGAAAGGCAATGCTCAAGATTGGTGCCAAAGTCATTGCTCTCTGGTTGAAACTCTTCAACCTTTCAATCGATGATATCTATTCTCACCATAATTTTAATATCCGCAAGTCATGCCCGGGTACTCTTTTCGACATGGAGCAACTGAAAATGCTCGTGGGGAAATTGATATGACTGGCTGGCTTAGGAGAGAGTCATGGCGATAAAAATTAAAGACATTTTTAAGGTTGCTGCCGACCTCATTCCCGGAGGGTCTGTCGTCAAATCGATAGTCAAAGGCGCGGGTGCGCTTCTATTCAAGAAGGCAGCGAAAAAGGTGGGGATTCCCGAAAAAACGATTGATGCCATCTTCAGCGAAGGCGAGAAGATAGCCGAGAATGATCCTGAGATCAGAAAGGCATTGGCCGAAGAGGACCAGAAGCGCAGGGAGTTTGAGATGTCATTCTTCGGGCGTGCAGCAGACCTCTCCCCTCAAGCTCAGCTTTGGAGGGCGATGACACGTCCCTGGATTTCCTGGGCCTCCATCGGTACGTATCTTCTGATGCATATTGCCCGATTCATTCTGCTTGCCTGCAAGGTCACTGGCGTTCCCGAAGTGCCGACTGACCTAAAAAAGGTTGTGATAACAATCATCGGATTCTGGTTCCTGTCACGGGGAGGCGAGAAGATTTTTGAGCTGATATTCAACAGGAAGAAGGCGTAAATGCAACAGCTCGACCCATTGACAATTTTTGCTGCGGGCGGTGTGGCGTGCATGCTCGTAGAGCGGTTTGTTTATTACACATCGAAGTATAAAAACAGGAACAACAATCCCGGCAAATACGGCGAGAAAATAGCGAAGCTGGAAACCAAAGTGGAGGAGTTGGAAAAGAGCAACGATGAGAACCATGAGCTCATAAGGAAAGATATCAGGAAGATATTCAACCTCATAAACGGCATGAGGAAATGAAAGTCGCATTCGAGGCCCAGATCATGCAGAACAGCATCAAGAGTCTCAGAAGCATGGACAAGGAGGCAAGGCTGACTCTCGAATATAGTGTCGAGAACGATAAGCTGGTCAGCGACATCAACAAACTCCACAAAGCCGATACGACGGTTATGGTTGTGATTATGGATGAGAAGAAATGAACCGAGTTCCATTAATCTATGAGAGGCAAAGGCTCGAAATGAAGGACTATGCTCAAGATTTGGTCTTATCTGGGGACAGGGGTGGATTAGTTGACATAATGAATCTTGTGCGACACAACTCGACTGGCTAAACCATTATGAATGAAGCACTTAAAAACATGGTATTTAAATGGGATATTATTTTTTATTATGTGGGATATTGTCCCAAAAAGGACTCTAAAATGACCTTTTTTGACTATTCTCAAGTCATTATCAGCCGATTATGGGCATATTTATCCCGCACCAAAGGCTCCATTTTGTGTTTTAGGTGAATCGAGGGTATGGACAAACTGAAAAAGACAGAAAAGAAAGTCTTCCGCTATAGGCATGGCGGATTCACATATCTGACCACCGGAAAAACTCCGGAGAATAGGCAATACATAAAGAAATACCTGACGGCTATTCGGGAGAGCATGATTAGAGACATAGGCCCGACTGAGAAGGATCTGACTACCGCGCAGCTCATTCTTGTTGACAGGCTCATCTCTCTCTTGGGGGTGATTCGGCTGATTGAGGAGAAGGCGAAAGAGGATGGTGTCTTCAGCGGGAAAAACTTGAGTCCGAGTCTCAGGCAGTCTTACATTTCATACAACAACACGGTGAGATTGACGCTTGAGAAGCTGGGAATAGACAAGAGAATGGGAGACCAGATCATGACCCCGTTTCAGATAGCGGAAGCATTTGACAAGGAGAAAGAGACGGAGAAGGGGACGGAACAATGAATATCATCGATGCGTTGCACAGCGATGATTGCTTCAAGTCCCTGTTCAAGGACATAGAGACCTGGCACGCATGGGAGGTCTATCTGCGAACGTTGTTCGGGTTGCCGACCGAGAATGGCAAGGACAAGAAGCTGTTCAAGGGTTGCACTGGACTGAAACGCACTCCGGACAAACAGGCGAAGGAGTCATTTGTCATATGCGGACGTCGGTCAGGCAAGAGCTTTATCAGTTCTGTTATTGCGGTCTACATCGCCACTTTCAAGGACTGGTCAGAACATCTGAGTACAGGAGAAAGAGGCTACATCTTCATCATAGCCAACGACAAAGCCCAGGCGCGGATCGTGAAGAACTATGTCTCGGGCATTCTCAAAAGCAATGCGAGCTTTGCGAGGCTGGTCGAGAAGGATTTGACATGGGAGGTGGAGCTGAAGAATCAGGTCTCGATCATGGTGAAGACCTGCGATTTCAGGACAATCCGGGGCTACACGCTTCTGGCTGCGATACTCGAGGAAATCGCATTTTATCGTTCGGACGAGTCGGCGAATCCGGACAAGGAGATATTGGCGGCAGTAAGGCCTTCGCTTGCCACGATTCCCGATTCTCTCCTTCTGGGGATTTCGACGCCCTACAGCAGGTCTGGGATATTGTTCCAGATGTGGAAGAAGTATTACGGCAAATCGGGAGGGCCTCTGATTTGGAAGGCATCCACAGGATTGATGAATCCCACGATTGACAAGTCAATCATCCAGACCGCATTGAAAGAGGACCCATCGGCTGCCAGGGCTGAGTGGGAGGCGGAGTTCAGGGCGGACGTTGAGGCATTCATGCCTCCTGAGTTCATAGAGGCCGTTGTTGTTCCAGGACGTTTTGAGTTGCCTAAGATTGCGGATGCTGAATATTATGCCTTTGCCGACCCGAGCGGAGGACGGCAGGACTCGTTCACGCTGGCCATAACGCACAAGGACAAGGATGGGAAGATTGTCCTGGATGTTTCAAGAGAACAGAGACCCCCTTTCCAGCCCAAAGTTGTCGTTAAAGAATTCTCAGAGACTTTGGAAGCCTATGGAATCAGCCAAGTCGAATCGGATCGCTATGCGGGTGAGTGGGTATGCGAGGCTTTTAGGGAGCATAAAATCGAGGTCAAGAATTCTGAGATGTCGGTCAGCGAAATTTATCTCTCTTTCCTTCCTTTGGCGGCGAACGGCACTGTCGAGCTGCTGGACAACAAAAGGCTCAAGGCTCAATTGGCGGGGTTGGAGAGAAAGACAAGGTCTGGCGGCAAAGACTTGATCACTCATTATCCGGGTGGCCATGATGATGTGGCCAATGCTGTGGCTGGCGCATGTGTCATGGCGAACAAGGAGGGCGACTCTTACGCCAGTTGGTCGGAGGAGAGCTGGAGAGACTGATGAGAATAGATACGGCACTCAAGAATCTGACGAATGTGCAGTTGATGCGACGCAAAGTTGCCGGTCAGAAGGGCAGGATAACCAAGCTCGAAGGCCAGGTTCACAGGCTCAATCATCTCGTGAGGGACGATATCCTCTCTCTCCAGGAGAAGGCGAGGAAGTACAAGGGCAATGAGTACACATCGTACAAGAGCGCGGTCGAGGAGATAAACAGGAAATACAACGCCACCGCCGACTGGGGGGTATTGCAGACGGGTAGCATAATCGATCTCCGGGCGGCGTTCATCATAGGCGAGGGGCTGAAGATAGTGAAAAAGGCGGACGATGCGGATGCGGAACACGAATGGGCTGAGAAGTTTCTGGAATATAACGACTTGGACAAGGAGGTCGTCCAGGAGTTTGCGAAGGAAGCAGAGATAGAGGGGAAACTCGCCATAAAGCTCATCCTGGAAGAACTACCAGACCCGAAGAAGGACGAAGAGAAGTATGCGGTCTCTGCCCGCTACGTTAGCTGGACGGAGAAGAACTACACGATAAAGACCAATCCGCAGGACTATATGAAATACGAGAAGATGACGTGGAGGCCCAAGGACAAGGATAAGGACGAGACGCTTGAGGCGAAGGAGTTCGTCTACAAGAAGTTCGGAGGTCGGATAAACAAGCCGAACCTCGCCGCCCCGAAGATAATGAAGTGCCTGACGCAGATAGAGAATTTGGACAAGGCGCTGAGGGACTGGAGGGAGATAAACTACATATTCGCTGCACCGATTATGGGGGCTAAATGCAAGAACAAAGAGGACGTGAAATCATCCCAGGACGCACTTTCGCACAAGAATTGGACTATAAAAAAGATTTTTGTTGCCACATCAGAACTGTACTACGCACAGTTCGATATCAAGGGCGTCGAGTCGCTGGAGAACGAGATAATAACGCTCTCGAAGATGATATCGGGTACCACGGGGATTCCCGTCCACTTCCTGGGACTCCCGGAACTCATGTCGAACCGGGCAGTGGCGGAGAACCTCATGGAGCTCATCCATGCGGCCACAACGAAGGAGCGGCAGACATGGAAGGGCGCCTACAAGGAGATGATAGCTAAGGCGATGGGGCTGTTCAACGCCGAGGTCAACAAGGGTATGAGCAAAGAGAAGCAGCTCGATCCCGATAAGATAGACATTGAGATTCCGATGATAACGAAAGAACACTGGGACCATCTTGAGAAGATATACCTGCCAGCCGCTGTTGCGGGCAAAATCTCGGATGAGGCCTTCCAGGAGAAGATACCGGGATTCGATATGGACGCAGACCGGAAGCGGAAGGAGACAAAAGAGGCATCCGAGTTCGAACGGATAAAGAAGGAGAATGAGGATTTGAAGGCCGACTTAGCCGAGAAGGAAATATTCGAGCCTGGAAAAGAAGAAGGAGGCAAACATGCCGTATGAAAATTCTCATAGCTGCGATATCGACACCTCGCTAAAAGTATTGGGGTCGCAGAAAAGAACGCATAACGGGAAGAGCTACACCGTGCGGATCGGGAGGAAGCCCGGAAGGACAAAAGGCTCGTCGGAACGCAGTTATCTCTACGATGCCGATGTTTGGTCTGAGTCCGAGGCACGGGCGCATTGCAAGGACCATGGCGGGCGGTTCGAGCCAGCCACTGGAAAAAAGGAGGAATGAAATGGGAAAAATAATCACCACTCGAGAAATTGACGTCTCGCGGGTCACCATACCCGAGAGGCTCAAGCGGGTGACCACGAAAGAGATCAAGGTGAAAGACCTGGGCGAAGGAGAGCCGTTGAAGCCGCCTGCGGGGCCTCTGATAACCACGCACAATATCGAAGAGTTCGAGAAGAAGGCAAAGGCAAAGAAGGAGAAAACGGGCAGTAAAAAGGCAACAGGAAAGGCGAAGGAGAAAAAAAACGCCTGAGAGCCGATATGAGCGTCGAACTGAGCGGAGAGAGGGAAGAGCCATGGGGACGCAACAGGGTAAGGAGAGAAGCGATGAGAATTAGAGCCACGCTATTATTTATGGCCGAGTCTGAGATAAAAGCCATGATTCCGCCCTATTATTTTGCGGACATAAAGCGGAGGGATCCCAAACCGCTCTTCAAAGCTTATGTTGTGGGACAGGAGGGACAGGCAGAGGCCAGCTGGGTGGGAGTCGGCAAAGTGGTCAAGAATTGGTTCAAGGATGCCATAGGCAAACTCGTGAGGAAGATTTATGCGGGACTAAAGCTGTTCCATAACCACGAGGAGACGAACGAGCCCGACGAGACCAGAACGGAGATAGGAGAAGTGGCGGGCTCGAGGGCCAAGATGATTGACGGGAAATTCAGTGCGGTGATTGCCGCATATATCTATCCGGAGTACAAGGATTTGCCTCTGGATATTGCCTCGATCGAGGCTGATATTATTGTGAACAACGATGTCAGCGACGACATTCATGCCGTTGATGTCGACGAGGTTACGGGAATTGCATTGGGCAATTCAGCGGTCAATAAGCCTGGATTCCCTGGGGCTACACTGCTCGGGGAGCTTCAGGCTTTTGCTGGGCGATCGGTGTCAACCGATGAGCCTAAATGGCAGCTCAGCTATAAAAGAACTGGTCAGGGAGAGCGACGGAAGTTCGAACTGACAAAGGAGGCATAATGCCGGAAAAAATAACTCTGGGTGAGATTAAGGATCTCATCAAAGAGGAGAAAATCCTGCCGAGCGATTTGTTCGGCGTGGAAGCATTGACTGGTGATCCGTTAGTGAGGGGTTTCGTAGACACTTCCCTCAAAGAGCTGAAAGGAAAATTGTCGGGAGAATACGAGGGCAGGAAGAGAGTCGAGAAAGATGTGGATAAAACAAAAACAGAGATGGAAGAGAAGGACGAGGAGATTAAGAAGTTGAAAATCGAGTCGGCCAAAACGAAGGCAGCTGACCTTTTCAGCACAAAGGTCAAGGAGAGGAACCTCGACAAGAAGCAGGTCAAATTCATCGAGGCGAAGCGGGACGGCTTCGAACCGGAAGATCCCGAGGCTCTTGACAAAGAGGTGGACAAGTTCATGGACAGCACGCTCGACGAGTACAAGAAGACAGCCGAGATATTCGGACACAAAGCGGAACCGACGAAAAAGGAGGAGCTGAAACCTGGCGCAGAGCCAGGCTCTGAGGAAGAGGAGACAGAGGGAGACGCAAGCCACATACCGGATTAGGTAGACAGACCGCATGGGCGGAAACGGACGGCGGGCAACACGGTCGATTGCCTGGATGGAAAAAATCCAACAAGACCGGAGTAGAAATTGGGACAAAATTTTAGAACATCAACACCTATGGGTGATTGGCGCAGTTTCAAATTCACGCACGACGAGTCCGGCGTAACCTATGAAGAGGGCAAGCTCTACAAGATTGAAGATACCATCGGACTCCTTTTTCTCGATGTCCGGTATGACCCAGAGACAGGAGCGAAGCTGGACGCAGAGATCGAGAAGGGCGATGAGGGCGTTCTCGTTTATCATATCGAGAAGGTCATGCTCAAGAAAACCGCCGCATCGGGCGAAGCCTTCCTTCCTGGCGACAAGATCTGGTGGTCTGGCACTCAGGGAGCAGCCGTCACCCCCAACTACACGACTGGCTACTACTGGATCGGCATAGCAACGGAACCGGCAACCTGGGATGCAGAAGAAGTAGAGGCAGACCTCAAGGGCGACAAGGCCTCCACGACGGAGCCTCTGTAAGGAGATAGATGATGAACGGAAAAATTTACGCAAAATGGAAAGAGTTCGACTACGAGAATCCCAAGCACAGGGAGAGGCTCGTCGAGGCGCTTCAATTCTCATTCTCTTATCCTGATCTTTTCATTCCCGAGAGGTTCAGGGGAACTGATGAGGTAAGCAAGAAGTTCCGGGAGAAGAGAAAGGTCCAGCGGGCAGCCATGCAGGCATTCGCCACGCTGCAGGATTTCCCCACCACGCCGAAAGAGGTCATCGAAAAGTTCCACGAGATTCCGCTTTACGATAACGGGTTCGAGCAGATTTTCGACATTCGGGATTACTCGGGTTCAAGGCGGGACGGATTCTCAATGGCCACCGTTCAGAGTGGCCTGACCTTCCAGAAGGTCTTGACCGGAGAGAAGCTCAAAGTCTACCAGATGAGCGGAGAAAAGGCATACGTCTACTTCGACTACTACGGTGGAGCGTTGAACTGGCATCGCTCGCTCTTCGAGAATCAGAATTATTGGGAAATCGAAGACAATGCAATCGAGTTCACGAACAAGGCCTATGGAATCAGAGCCGCCACATTCTACGCGCTTCTTGAAGCCGCCGCTGCACATGCTACCAAGACTGATATTACCTTGCAGGCGGGAGACGATGCTCTCGCAACCGGAACCAGAGGTTGGACGGCAAGCCGCGACGTGGCTACGATGAACCTTGCCGCAGAGACCATTCTCCTGGCATGTCAGCACAAGGGCTACGGGATTTCTCCCCAGACAGCCACATTCGTCGTCCTCACCCCGCTGCAGTTGAGAGGCAGAATCCGCCTGGCTATGCAGTACCAGCAGGATCCCTTCACGGGCTCGGCGAAGCATCTCGACTACAACTTCCAGCAGATCACCACGACCATGCTCACCGTAACAGACCACTACATCGTGGCACTTCCCAAGAAGAAACTCAAAGCAGGATACAGGATGGACCTGACCACTTTCACGGATTTCGACATTCTTGCCTACGTCGACACTGTTGCCGGCTGGATGGCCTATGGCGGAGCCGTGGGAGACCTGGATCAGATCGAACGCTGCAACACTGCCTAATTGAGAGTTAGAGGTTGAAATTAGCAGAGGGGCGGAGCAAGCACCGCTCCTCTTTTCTCAAAAGGAGTCCAGATAGAGCATGAGACAAGGAAAAGAATGGGGCCACACGACCGAGTTCTTTCGGAATTCAATGGTCTCGGCCCACCATCTTGAGATCAAGGAGGGCGGATTCTGCTCGGAGCATATCCACGAGCATAAATACAATCTCTTCTATATCGTCTCAGGAGAGCTGGAGCTGACAATCTGGCGTGATGAGAAGATGAAGGATGTGACTGTTGTCGGTGCGGGACAGACCACTGCCATTCCGCCAGGCTTCTGGCACAAATTCAGAGGTCTTACGGATGTGCAGTGCATCGAGATTTATCAGGTACTTCTACTTGAACCCGACATCGAACGCAGGACTCAGGGAGGAATCGAAGAATGGGCGAAATGATAACCACTCGTGATCCGAGAGTCCAGCGGATCGTGGACGAGGAACAACGGCAGCGGCAGTGGCGGAGGAACTGGGCGGAATTGAAATGGGGACGGGGCATAGATTTCGTTCCCACAGACCGGCGCCTGTTTCCCAATACTCTGAAGGACAATACATGGAAAGGTCAGCGTTGTTTTATCATAGGCGGAGGCCCGAGCCTCAGAGGTTT
>Ga0209977_10001423_pt1 | contig 10520 bp, 9 predicted proteins | sample SumtaG_2_FD_183113 | JGI IMG/M metagenome (GOLD analysis project Ga0209977, IMG submission 183113) | Deep subsurface microbial communities from Indian Ocean to uncover new lineages of life (NeLLi) - Sumatra_00607 metaG (SPAdes) (version 2) | ecosystem: Environmental > Aquatic > Marine > Oceanic... | reverse complement strand
AGACGAAGGACATCGACGGTATTTCGATGGTTGTACCGCCGCTGAGTTCGATCCAGTTCCCGTCTGCTAGGCCAATCTTGTGGGTAGCAAAAAATACAATCTCGTTATCTCCCAAAGATATGGTTAAAGGATAGAGTTCGGTAGGCAGACCCTGAGCCACGCCAAGGCCCCTTTGAGAACCTATTAAACCTGGAACGCTCATCATGGAGAACGCCAGGATGATAGCTGTCATGGTTATCGCACGCGTGCGAATTTTCAACTCATATCCTCCTTGAATTTCTCGCCCGATCTCTTAGCTCTAGGCACCAATGAATGGGGTTAATAACCATTAAAAGGTTATTGATTATCGCGCGCGCTCATCGAGATCCTCAGAGTCCATGTACAAGTGCAGAAAGGAAGATCCAAACAATGCTAGAAACGAGGAGACAGAAAACTGGAGTGTGGAGATGCCTATGCGGAGTCCAATAAAGGTCACGGTAGCTGGGAATCCCGCGGCTCCAATCATAGTTCCAGAGAGCTGGTAAGTCAACGAGTAGATTAGCCAGGCCACCAGACAGCCCCACAAGAAATGCCACCACGAATCCATCCACTAAACAATCATCCTATAATTTACTACAGCATGCGCGAATTGTAAAACTTTTGTGAAGTATTGATATATAGATTTATTATTCGCTTTGCCATAAAACTCCATTTAAATCGTTCTACTTCTTTTCTGGCGTTAAATATAAGTGTCCTTTTTACGTCGTCATTTGTAAGGATTTTAATTATTGCATCTGCTAATTTAATACTATCCATTGGTGGTACAAGTATTGCAGAGTTATTCTTGACTATATCTACTATTCCTCCAGCACTAGTTGCAACTACAGGTCTATCTGCAGCCATAGCCTCTAGAACTATTAAACCAAACGGCTCTCGGATAGAAGGAATGACTACAATCGCTGCAGAATGTAGAGCTTGAAGTTTCACATCCTCGGAAACATAACCTAAAAGCCGAACATAATTTTCTAACTTAAGCTCCTTAACCAGTTTTTTAAGATAATCACCATATCCCGCATCAGCACCAATTATAATTAGATTAATTGAACCAATCTTCTTAATTATGGTAGGTAAAGCTCTGATCATGAACTGAAAACCTTTGCGTTCTTCAAGGCGACCAACACAAAGAATGAAAGGCTTCTTTTCCATTTTATTGAGACTATAATTAGGTATTTTTGAATAATAGTCAGAATCAACACCATTAGGGATTAACTCAATTTTTTCAGTATTTATCCCATGTTTAATAATGTCGGTTCTCACATCGCTTGAAATGGCAATTAACCTATTATATAATAATAAAGAAGCTCTACCTAATGTTTCATCGTAAATATAAGGAAGAATTCTACTAATACTGCTAGAGTGAATGGAGTAATCTTGCATTCCATGAATTGTTAAAACACTAGGAATCTTAAAAATATATGATATTAAACCTCCAATAATAGTGTATAAAAATGAATATCCATGAACATGAATTATATCTGGTTTTTCCTTCATAATTACAAAAGGAAGAGATGGCATAAAAGCTTTGAACTTTCCTAAAATAGAAATACTAAAAATTCTTTTTAATCTAAATAGATTCAAATCAAATGAGCGGTTGTAAGTTTTAATATTATCATTTATTGGTGGTTTCGTTGCTCCCCCATGAATAACTATACATTGTATGCCTAATTTATTTAGTTCATGGGTAAGGTAGAAGACATGTACTTCCGAACCGCCATGAGCAAATGGTGGGAAATCTACCACAATCTGCATAACTTTCATCTTAATATGAAGCCTAATTGGTTTTAAATACACTGATCCATAGATGAAGTGTTCTGTAGGCTTCTTTCTGTTGATCCTTGTATAATATAAACCCCAGTTTCAGGTTTTCCCCTTTCTCTGTTGCCTTGAATGTGAAGGGACTTTCCCATTTTTCGTTCTCGATCAAGAAGATCTGTTTTTCATATATCAAAGATCCATTAAAACTAACTTCTAAACGATAATTGATATTTTCATATTCATAGTTTACGATACCAATTATCACTTTTCCCTCTTCTCCAACCTTTAGATCCGTAGGAAAGTAAGATGCTGTTCCATTCTGGCCGAGAAGGTAGAATTCAGTGAATCTTTCACCCATTTTAGGTTTCACCATAATGTAGGTCAATGTAGCTGATGACCCTATTATGGACGCTATCAGAACGATGGAGAGAACTTTATCAAGAACGCTTTGGCCTAGGTTAAACTTTAGTCTCTCAAATGGAACTCTAAGTCTTTCTTCGGCTGGCAGTTTCAATCGTCTAATACATGCAATTAGTGAAAGGGATATCGTAAATGTTGAGAGAACAAACAATAGAGGTGCAAACCTTATCCCGAACGGAGTATAATTCAACACAAAGCCAAGCAAAGTAACAATAGCAATACTCATTCCAAAGCTAAGAGTAACTCGCTCTATCCAACCCAAATCATCATTTCTTGGAAACAATGTTGCAATTAGTGAATATCCGGGTAAGAAAATAATTAATAAAAACCCAATGATTGTTCTTATAGATGTCTGTTGTAAATAAGGAACAGAAACTAATAGTATAAACAATAGAGGCAGCAGAATTGTAGTTACAAGGTCAACTTTATTTAAGAAGTTTTTAGTCATCTTCATGTACGAAGTAACTTCTGAATTCACCGTTTTCATATATTTTATAGACGTTAGTGCAGTAATCAACTTTGATGAAGTCTTCCTTCCTAAATTTATCCAAATCTTTCCACACTTTCGTGTAGGCTTCTAAGTCAAATTCCATAATTACCAAATACCTATCTTCGTCTATTGGGAATATGTTATCTTTGCCAAACCCGAAATGATATGGAATTTCAAGAGCGGGACGTAGATCGTTTCTCCCTAATCTAAAATCGAGTCCATAAATTAAATTAGAGTAAATAAATACTGGTGATTTAAGATCAGCCGTCTTCACTTCAAGTTTCTTTCGATTTATTAGCCATTCCATGCCGCTTACATCGCTAATAGTAACTTGATAATTAGGAAGAATTGTTATTGGAGAGGGATATAGAGAGAATATTGCGGTAAATGATGAAATAAAAATAAGACCTAAAATCAAAAAAGTTTTAATCTTCTCATTATTGAGCAAAGACTTGTAAAGAACGTATCCTATTAACGTAGGAGTCAAAACCATATTTGTGTTCAAATTTATGAATCTATTAAAAGAATGCAAACGTGCAAAGATGGAAACTATCAGAATAAAAAATGATCCAACTACTACGCATAGGGCAGTCGGGATAATTTTTTCCTTGAATCTTTTATCTCTTAAAAGAATGAAAAATGCAATCAAAGTAATAAAGTAATAAATTATTTCATCAGCTACCATCAATAAAAATGATCTCAATGCATTCATTATTCCCAATTCAAATAGATAGAATCTGGCTTCACTCAATGTCGTTCTGGTTTCTAATATACCTAGAAACTGGAAAAATACAATCCTAAACACACTCAATAATGAGTATTGCCAAATAAACCAACCTGCTACTGTTACGAATGAGACTATAATCAAAGTAGTTGATATTTGATTTCCTTTTTCATCTAGCCTTGACCAGATCCTTTCGTATATAAATGTTGTCGTTAAATAAAGGAATATCATTATCGCGGTAATTGGGTGAAATAATGGATATATTATTAACCAAATTATAGAGAAAAGCCTAAATCGATAATCTATATTTCTCTGGAGACAGTAAAAGAAAAATGGAATTGTTAATACAGATACAAGCATAGGATATATAGCTGTTGTAAACCAAGCAAAGAATATTGGTGTAGAGGCTATTAGTGAGCATAAAATAAATTTTCTATCGGATATAAGAGATTTCGACCAGCAGTAAATCGAAATTATGTAAATGATAAAAAATACTGACGATAAATAATTTGATATTAAAAGTACTGGTACACCCATAAATTGACTAAATGTAGCTATTAAGATAGAAGATATTGGATAGATATTTTTTCCAAAAAAGCCGTAACTATATAGATCCTTAGCCAATCCTACTGAAGACATTGGATCATATCTTAAGCACACGTATCCGCGCAAAGCGTAAAGAGAGATTACTAAACAATTACAGAAAACTATTTGAAACAGCCCCACCATCCACATTTTTCCCATTTTACCGTAAAGATCCGAAGTGATAAGAAAAAGTCCATTAACTAAACCAAATACAATTGCAATCCAAAAGATTATTGGCGTAGAGGAATAAATAGATAATTCATAACCTCTTGTTGGAGTATCAGCTACTGCTAGGAGAGCGTAAGAAAGAATTAGAAAAGATATTATGGTCGATGATGCTCTGAATCTATGCAATATCGTTTTACTTATCATAATTATCAATACTAGGTTTGACTATTTTTTCTATCATGTTTTGATATGCTCTCATAGATTTACTTTTATCAAAACTCTTTGCTCTCTTCTTTCCTTTTTCCGAATAGATTTTTCTTATATTTTGATCCTCTAAAAACTTGCTGATTTCATTGGCTAGGTATTCTTCCTCAGGAGTTAGTGAATCCGATGCTTCGTAGAATTTGCCATCCAAAGGTGGTGTCAATATTCCGAATTTTCCATTCTCCAATATTTCCGATGGACCGTATTTGCAGTCCGTAGCAATTACAGGGCAACCGCAAGCCATTGACTCGATCAATGCGCAGGGAAGTGCCTCCCATAGGGAGGAAGAAACGAAGATAGAAGCTTTTGAAATATACTTGAATGGATTATCCTGCCAACCCAGAAAACTAACATCATTTGATAGATCAAGATCTCTTACCAACTTCTCTAAATATGGTTTCAATTCTCCATTGCCACGTATTACTAACCTGCATTGTTTTCTCTCATTTACATTGGAAAATGCTCTTATTAGATGCCAATGACCTTTTTGCTCTGCCAGCCTCCCCATATTAATTAGGAGTGGTATCTCACCATCAAACCACTCATCATTTACTTCCTCTTTTGCCAGATGCTGAATCTTTTCTATATCTAAGGGATTATAAAGTAATCTAATCTTTTCAGGATTTATATTAAAAACTTGTTCAAGTTCTTTTCTAACACCTTCGGAAACAGCTATTACCAAATCAGCTTTATTATATAGAATCTTTATCAAAAATTTAGCAAACATATCTATAATTGACTTACGAAACTTCATGGATAATGCGATATGAACGGAAACAATTACTTTGGTCTTTTTATTTCCAATATTTGAAAGGACATTGATGAAATTATCTAGGACTAAGAAACTGATGGAAACATCTGGTTTATAGCTTTTAGAGATTTCCTTATATCTTATGACACCCATAAGGGTGGCATAAACCATCTTGATAACTCCTGCATCCTTGAGATTGAAATTCATAGAAAGTGGAGGCATATTAGAAGGATATGAGATTTCATTTGTCAAAGTTACGATTCTCCTCTGGATATTTGGGCTTAAATTTAAGCTCAACTCTGACGCAACTCTCTCTGCACCACCGCCCGCAAGCGATGTTATCAACATCAAAAGTTTAACCATTTACGGCACAAGGATTTCTCTAAAGATTTCATCGTATTTTTCCGCAATCACATTCCAATCATATTTCTTGCTAGTTTCCAAAGCATTTTTTGATAATTCAATTCTCAGTCTCTGGTTTTTCAATAAATCTAAAACTTTTTCAGTGATTTCTTCTGGGTTTTTCGGTTCAACTAGAAACCCATTATATCCGTTTATGATGACATCCTTTATTCCGCTCACGTCGCTTGCAATGATTGGTTTCCCCGCCGCTAATCCTTCTAATACTACTACAGGCAATCCTTCGGTATCTCCACTCGGGGTCACTATTGAAGGTATAATTAGAATATTGGATAAGAAAAGATAATCCAGTTTGACTCTATTACTTACATAACCAGCAAATTTGATAATTTTTTCAACTTCTTTTTCTCTAACGAATTGTTCAAGCTCTTTTCTTAGAGGTCCATCTCCACATATTATAAGATTAGCATTAGCTTGAAGTATTATTTTTGGCATTGCTTCAATTAGATAAGAAACTCCCTTTTTCTCTGATAACCTTCCGATAAACAATAAAGTGAATTTTGAATTAATTCCATATTTTAATTTCATCTTTTCCTTATCTTCCATAATATCCTGATATTCCCCTATAGTAACACCCATTGGAAAAGCTACCATTTTATTCTTTACGTCTTCTCTTAAATCCGAAGGGATCAAATCTAACAATCTTTCTCCTATATATGAACTAACTACTACAATTTTATCAGTATTTTTCGTAATGAATCCAGAAATTTTTATCTTAAAGGGTAATTGTTCTAGAGAAAATAGACCTGCTGCGTGCACCGTCAAGACATTTTTTGTTCCGAAAAGTTTCTTGCAGATTGCCCCAACTAGTCCTTGGGGTATCAGCCAGTGGGAATTAATTAGTTCAATCTTTTCTTTCCGTATAATTTTCATAGTGTAAAATAATTCAGATAAGAAAAATAAGGGCACTTGCGTTTTAGCCATAAAGCTATTTTTCAAATTATACATTATCCCTCCATCACGATATATCTTTTGGTAACTAAATGGATAAAAATATGGAAAACGATAAACATTCAATCCAAACATGTCTTCTTTAAATTTTGTATCTAGATGATGTGGGCATAGGACAATTACTTTAAACGCTCTTTCTTTTAGTTTTTTGGCTAATTCAAATACAAAGTTTCCTGCCGAATCCCCTTTATATCTTGGAAATGAGCTAGTTAATAAGAGCAATCTTCTATTCATTTATTAGTTCCTTTTTAATTTCTGTCGCGACGCATCTAATTTTTTATAATATGATTACGAGCATTCATCAGAAAATGTTTTTACTACTTTTGCTGGAATTCCAACTGCAAGACTATTGGGTGGAATGCTTTTTGTTACTACTGCACCGGTACCTATTATGGATTTTTCACCGATTTCAACGCCTTGAATGATAATGCATCCTGGCGCAATCCATGCACCTCTTCCGATTTTAACAGGTTTGACACTTCTAGGATATCTCTTACGTAATAACAAAGTCCCCCTTGAGTGAACGCTTATTATGCATCTATCACCGATTTCGGCATAATCCTCGATTGTAATTAATTCGGGATGTATCCTGTCAAAAATTACATCATAACCGATGTACACATCTTTACCAATTTTGATACCTCTCATACGATGAAATTTTGTACGCCAGGAAGGAATAGGAAAGGAATTTGCCAACCGTTCTAATAACCAATTACGTAAAAAAGTTATTGCATATGCGTATTTATTCTGTTTTGAATATTGAACTGCTTCATTGAATGCAATTGAGTCTCTTTTAGATATCATGTTTTTCACACCTATATTATATAGAGCGAAAAATATCTTTCAAACATACTATACTTATCTCTTCATTTTGTATGTGGTCCAATATATGTCTAATTCTTTTCTCAATTATTTTACCTTTTATCGACCAGAAAAAAGGTCGATTTTTACCAATATTAGGAAATGTTTCATCACTTATATCAATGGAATGAAAATAAAAAACAGTGTGACCCCTCTGTAAACTTTGACGGATTCCTTTTAACATTAAATTTGAACCGAAAAACCGCAAGTAAGGCCCACCTGAAGCCGGAAACTTGAATCCACATAGATTCCAGTATGCAAGAGGGAATTCATAGAAAGAACTCGGAACATTATTTACCTGATATGGATACGAAGATACGTCTTTCTTAGTAATAGAGTATTTTTTCACTATTGAATTATTCATTATTGAAGAATCATATTTGAAGCCCAGTTGGGACAGTATATCATACATCCACTCTCCAAATAGAGCATTGGGCGCCCTATAGCCAAGGATTTTAGAACCAGTTATATCCTCTAAAATGCTTTTGGCTTCACTAGTGTCCGTTCTGAAGTTATCAGTTGTAATCAGAGGTTCTTTCGTTTTTGGGTGTATATGACATTCGTGATAAAGTCCATGACATGCTATTTCATGACCATAATCATGTATTTTTTCAACTAATCCAGGATATTTGTTTACGATATCGGCCACTACGAAAAAAGTACACTTAATACCAAAGTCATCAAGTAATTCTAAAATTCTAGTTGTAGGCTCAGATAGGTAGTCATATCGACCCTCCCATTTTTCATAGAAGATCTTCAAATGAGGATAAACTGAGAAGGGGGATCCTGTCACTGATGGTATATGATACCAGTCCTCAATGTCTATTGTCAGTGCTAATTTATTCTCATTAGTCATTACGTCTACCATTACTTTTGTCCATCTGCATGTCGAATAGCATTGCGAATGATAGGAACTGTAGTCCCATCATGAAGATTAGCGTTGAAAGAACGCCTCTGACAAATAATTTTCCTCCAAGGACGAATTTGTACCATAAGGAGTGTATCCCTATTAGTAAGCCGATTGGGGTGAATATGATTCCAAACAGGTAGAATAGAACGAGAGGATGGAAGCTCAATAGGACGTACTTCATCTTCAACCTCCAGAAGAAGTTTTTCAGCAACAGCCAGGAAACCTTGAAAATGTACGAGCCGTACTTTATCTTCGATTTCTCTTTCCCATAGATTGCAGGGTGAGGGACATCGATAACCCTGAATCCATAAACATTCAGCTTAACGAGTATATCGTTAGGGTAACCATACCAGGGATAAATCGAATCGAGATCAATGCTTTCCAGAGTTCGTCCCGAAATCGCGGTATAACCATTCTGAGGATCGATTAAATACCAGTACCCGGAAGAAATCTTAGTTAGTAAAGTCAGAATTGAGTTTCCTAAAAACCTCCACTTGCTCATACTCTTCCTATATTCCGGATTCAGCAGTCTATTTCCCTTAGTATAATCGGCTCTTCCTTCGACGATAGGAGCCAAAATATCTGGTAAATAATCTGGGTCCATCTGATTATCCCCAGCCATTACAACGACTATGTCCATCCCATCTTCGAGGCTCTTCTTGTATCCAGTAACTATTGTAGCTCCGACACCCCCATTTTTTATAACCTTTATAGGGATAATCCGTGGATCTTTTTCCGCCATCTTCTGGATTATATTGAAAGTTTCGTCTGGAGAGCCATCATCGACGGCATATATTTTATCAACATATTCGGGTATCGATGAGAGAGTTTCTTCGATCAATTCCTCTTCCTTGTAAGCCGGAACGACGACCGCAATCGTTTTCTGCTTATACATTAAAAATACCTAAAGCAATCGATTAATTATAGGAAACCTAGTATCTTAGAGATGTTTAATGTGAATGAGATGAGTAGGGGTAGTATAACTATGGTTAGGGCTTTATCGAAGGCTTTGAGAATCTGTCTTGTGTCGGTGGATACCATCTCTTTCGACGCTAGCAGGAGTATTAGGAGGATGGTGGACATAGCTTGCACTCGCATCGAGAGGCTGATTATCCTGATTAATGGAGCTAGGGCTAGGCTTAGGAAAAGTTTTGAAGACGGATTCTCCCCATGCTTCAAACTGGAAAGAACCAGGAGAGATATCAGAATAACTGAGTGGAATAAAAACCCGTAACCAAGATCCACAAACGAGGTTACAACTTCCGCGACGACTATGAATATGATGTACGCGGAGAAGGCTTGAAGTTCATTCATGTCTTTCTACTTTGGAGAGGGTTTTTCCGCATCTCATGCACCTGACCTCTATCTTGAGACTGCCAAATGTCCGTGTGCCGTGGATGTTCAGGTTGGGGAAGTCGCATTGGCATCTCTCGGGTAGCTCCAGCTCCACTATCTCTTTTATTATGAGTTCAGATCTGAGCATTTTCTTCTACCTTTTCCTCTGTCGAGGGCTCCTCAAAGTCTTCCATCGGCATGGGAGGAGGCGTGGTGGCCAGCGTGTACCCTATCCAGGCAAAGATGGCTAATATCGCCGCAACTGCTAGGAAGGCCGAAACCTGTATGGTCAGCAGGATCCAGGGAGACAGGAATACGAGGTAGAAGTAGCAGGCGATGCCCAACAGGCTAACAACGAGGATCAAGTAACCTGATACCTTGTCGTCCAATCTAGACCCCCCACCCGGAAGGCGCGTTAAAATCGAGAACCGTCAGGTACCTGGCGAAGCCCTTCTCCCGGGCCCAGCCCCCGGCTATCTCGTAGCCCCACTCCACCGCTATCTTGGATATGAGTCTGGCCTTCTCCACTCCGTAGGTCTCCATCCTCCTGACGAAGGGGCTCTCCAGCGCGGCCTTGAGCTTCGCGAGGATCTTCACTATTATCGTCCCCACGTGTACGTTGTGTATCTCGTCGAAGGCCCTCATCGTCAGGTATAGGTAGCCCCGGTCCTCACGGTCCAAGGCGCTGAATAGAACTCGGCGCCTGAGCGCCCTGTTCCACCATCCTCTCAGAAACTTTCTGGTGAACATTTAACTTCGTCTCGTGCGACCCTGCATGGGGTCCTTTTCCACTGGGGGCTCATCGTTGGTTTCGAGCTGTCGCCATTCCTCTCTGATCATCTTGATG
>Ga0209977_10001422_pt1 | contig 10520 bp, 11 predicted proteins | sample SumtaG_2_FD_183113 | JGI IMG/M metagenome (GOLD analysis project Ga0209977, IMG submission 183113) | Deep subsurface microbial communities from Indian Ocean to uncover new lineages of life (NeLLi) - Sumatra_00607 metaG (SPAdes) (version 2) | ecosystem: Environmental > Aquatic > Marine > Oceanic... | reverse complement strand
CATAATATGGAAAATATCCTTACTAGAGAATTGAAACAAGAAAAATTAGATGAGGCTGCTTTAAGAGATATCGCTCGGACCCTATCAGAACTAAATGCCCAAGAAGAAGCTATGAAAGTTGAAATAAATAAATACAAGATTAAAATTCAGAACCATGTGAATGACGACTTACGAAAATTTAGATTTATCACGGATTATATCTATCATTTTCTCGTAGGAATCATAGTAGTAGGTTTATTGATTATTGAATTAGTGCCAGGAATTCTCTTCTTTTTTTATGCCTTCTTTAGAACACTTGTATCTAAAAGATCTGAACGTCATATTATTTTTACTGATTTGGAAATCTATGAAGATGTAAAATTTGAAGAAGGCTCCATTATGAAATATATATTAGGAACTTCCGCTCTAACAGGAATAGCTGTTGGAATCGTAATTAATGTTATTTTGCCTGAAAATTTAGAGTTATTGTTTATCTTTTATTCTATCATATCTGGAGTAATTCTATATGTAATTGTACGCGAAGTTATTCCTGAGAAAGAAAAAGGAGATCCAATAAAATTTATAATTGGGCTAATAGGCTTTACAATTATTATTCTTTTAATCAATATCTTTACAAATGTATTATAACATAACACTCAATTCCTGAAATAGTTAAATATCAATTAAACAAATTTAACAAAAAATTATAAATTAAAAAGGTTTAATTAATTAAGTTTATCATTAATAATAGTTTTTATTTGTGTGTTTTCGTTTATTAAAAGTAAGTTTAAATTCTTTAAATATTATGATTAGAAATGGATATGAAGAAAAAATCGTTTGACGAGTTACTGGGCATTGACTCTGCAGATAAGAAGATTATAGAGATGATGGAGAAGAATCCAGACATTACCCACAGTGCCATTGCAGCAGAAATTGAGAAATCTCAGCCTGCTGTAGGTGCCCGAATCATCAAGCTAGAAAGAAAGAATCTTCTTACAAAACAAGTTGGTTTCAACATAAAGAAAGTTGATATTAAGGTTGCTATCGTATATCTCTCTACTAAAGATGTTGATACAATTGTTCGAAAGATTGAAAACTGTCCTTTTATCAACCATTGCTTCAAAATTTCTGGGGAGTTTAACGTACTTTGCTTTATCGCGGCATCAGACCTCCAAACCATTGAAAAATTAATTGACCTATGTTTTAGGCGCGATAAAAATGTTATCAACGTTAAGACAAATATTATAATAGAAAGCATCCATGATTTTGTAGTTCCGATTGATTTCCAAATCGAGAATTTTGATGGAAGGTACTGCGGACCTGGCTGCAATATGGCAGAGGATTTACCAAAGTTCAAATTCCGTCAAGAAGATGAGGAATAAATATTAAATCTACATTTTTCTTTTTGAACATATTAGATTCTTCAAAAAAGGATTAATTTAATGACTAGGGGATGATGTTAATCCATTAGCTTGGGCAATCTTGTACTTACATTTATCACCACAACCCTCCTCGAGAGTAGGATCATGATCTTCTGAATCAAAGTCAATAGGTAAAATAAAATCTTTTGCAATGTCAATTACAATTTCCATTGAGACATTTGAAATATCAGGATTATTTCGAAAATGGTAATTTATAATGTTATCAAGCTTTTGAAGCTTAGAACTTGCAAGCAATATGCAAAGATTGTGCTCCCCGCTCAAGCGAAATGCGTTGAGCATAAATGGGCAGTACTTTGCCATATCCATTATATGTTCAGGATTATTAGTCTTTATTTCAACAATTGCTAAATGCAAATCTACTTTCTTAAAATTAATACCTGGCTGAAATTGTAAAATCCCATTTTTTTCCAGTTTTTTTATTCGCATACCAACTGTTGGTTGCGATCTATCTATTTTTGTAGCAATCTCCGTATGCGTTAGAGACGGATTTTCCTGAACAAGCGAAATTATCTGCCTATCAATATCGTCAAGCTTTAATTTATCTGATATCATAATATCTCTAGCAAAATTTTATTTACTAATTATGTAACAATTTTTACAACTTATAAAATATTAGAACGAAGTTATAAAAAATTAGTCTTCATTAATTTCAGCTTTAAACATCAAAAAATGAACGTTTTTTATAGCACCTTAATTAAAAATCCGATAGTGGAATTATTCCATGATAATAGATTGTTTTTCCATCAAAACTAATTTGAGCCGGAATAATTCGAATCCCCTTTTTTCTTGCTTCGCTTAGATTATTAGAAAATTTAGGATCCATTTCCCAATTTGGAGCAAAGCTCTTAGCCTTGCGGACAACTAAAAGTAAGATGATTCCATTATGCTCAATAATTCCTTTTACATGTCTTGCACCACGTTCTGTAGGAGCGTCAGGAAAAAGTGCGATACCATCTCTAACTAATGACACTCCTTTTACTTCCAACGGAACATTGTCAAGAACAAAATCAATTCTACTATTTCCAATTTTTACCTCCTTTTTAATTTCCTTTACATCAGAGAATTCTGGCAGAAACTCAAAAACTTTCATGGCAATTTTGGAATGCAATGCTGTGTCTATAAGGACCCACTCATCATCAGTATGAACGGCTTTAATGTAATACTTTAATTTACCTTTTGAATAGGTAAATAAAACTTCAACACCTTTTACGAGTAATTCCTTTAATCTACCGGGATCGTGAATGTGAGCAGTTTCAATTTGCCCTCTATACTCAATTTCTCCTATAAATCTATTGGGTCTTGATAAAAATGTACCCTTCATCAAGTCAGGTATTTTAAAAATTGGAAGTTTTTCTGGTGCCATAAAGTTATTAATTTCTTAAGTTTCTTTAGTAAAAGTAATTTATATGTCAAAATTAAAAGGTTTTGTTATAGAGTATAAACTAAACAGATTTAAGCATTTTCACATTTGAGTGATTGTGATGAGTGAAGCAGAAAATCAAAGTAGCATTGAGAGCTATAAATTTCATCATATAGACGTGAGCAAATGTAGTATATGTAAAGAATTTTCATGCGAAGAAGCCTGCTTTAGAGGTATTTATGAGGTTATTAATAAAGAATCTACACCTAAATGTATAGTAGTAGAAGATAATGAAGATCGCTGTGTAAAATGTCATATTTGTACTACTGCATGTAAATTAAGGGCTATAACTATAGATTAAAATTTTACAATAATAGAAATTAGATTTTAAATAAATGTATTAGAAACTTAACAATTACATTTTCCACAACAACAACTTTTTATTTCAAGTTGTCCGTATTCGAGATTTAGATCTATTGGTAAAACAAAGTCATTCACAACATCAGCAATTATATCAATATGGACACTAAAGACATTAGGGTCATTTCGAAAATGACGGTTCACGATATGATCAATATCTTTAAAACTTAAACCTACCATTAAAATACTCATATTTGAATTTCCGCTCAAGAGGAACGCGTTAAGCATAAAAGGACAATTTTTAACAATTTCAATAGCCATTTTTGGATTTTTAGTTTGAAGTTCAACTCTAGCAAAACAGAGATCTGCGACTTTAATATTTATACCTGCCTGAAACTTTAAAACTCCCAAATTCTCAAGTTTTTTAATTCGCATCCCTACGGTAGGTTGACTACGATTCACATGGGTTGCAATTTCAGTATGTGTGAGGTTTGGAGCTTTCTGAATCAGATCCATTATTCTACAATCGATTTGGTCAATCCCAATTTTTTCACTTATCATTTTTTTTACCCTTTTTTGAGCATTAAGTAGGATTATTATTCTCATATCGCGGTATTGCGATATAATAATATTACGATACAATAATATTTAAATCTTTGTGATTTTCGTATTATTAAGAAAACATTAATATTCCATTAAAATAAGCTTTAAAAAGGTATAAAAACACATTCTTACAAAACACAATTCTGGAGTTTCATGAGTGAATTAAGAAAACTTACAGTTGAGTTCTTGAAGGTATTGGCAGACCCTGTTAGAATAGAAATTCTTTATCTTTTGGAAAAGAATAAATTAAGTTCTTCAGAACTTCAGGAAGAATTAGGCCGATCACAATCAACCATTTCTAAACACTTGAATATGCTTGCTGAGAATAACCTTATAGCTTTTGAGAAGAGGGACAATGTTAATTATTATAAAATTAAAAATAATGAAGTTATCGATCTAATTAACGACATAACTACAATTGTTTTGAATATTAATAGAAAAAAATTAAAGGACCTACAAGATGCAGATATTCGTGATGTCTTGTCTCCTTAAAGGAAAAACTAATATCTTTTTGATTAGAAAAAAATGACTGCTTCAAACAGTGATGGTTCAAGAGAAAATCAAGTAAAAATCCTCTTAGTAGGGTTAGATAATAGTGGGAAAACATCAATATTAACTTGCTTAAAAGGAATTAAAAATATATCTGCATTTAGCGCTCTCCGACCCACAAGAGGCGCTCGTTGGGAAGATTTTGAAGCATTAAATAAAGCATATTTAGTTGTGGATCTCGGTGGTCAAAAGGCATTCCGTAATGGATATTTAAATGATTTCACGAATTTTTTAGCTGGAACAAATAAGATAATATATGTTATCGATGTCCAAGATAAAAATCGCTATGATGAAGCTCTCGAATATATGGATAGAGTGATAAAACAATTATGTAATCCGAATACTATTGACTTTTCAATTTTTCTGCATAAATTTGATTCAGATTTCGAAATCGATGAAAATGATATTGATAAGTTATTTAGAACGATAAAACGAGTAGTTCCGCCCAATTTTAATTATTCAGTGCACAAAACATCAATATATGCTACTTTTGAGAAAATTATTATAACTTGATGGATTTTTGAATGATAAAACTCTTAATTTCTTAATGGTTTATTATATTTTTAATAAAAAAACTTAGAGTAGATGCCAGAAAACGATAATCTTGAATCTAAACGAAAAGTAAACTATGAAATATTAGAAATAGCAGTCTTTCTTTTAGGGCTATTTTTCGTTTATTTAACAAGTTTCTATAGATATTTATTATTCCACAGTATTGCTGAGCTATTTAGTATAGTAATAGCTGGGGGAGTGTTTTTAGTTGGCTGGAACTCGCATAAATATATGAAAAGTTCTTTTTTTTTAAATCTTGGAGTGTCATCTCTCTTTATTGCTGCCATTGACTTAGTTCATACGCTTTCTTACACAGGAATGCAAATCTTTATAGAATTTGATTCGAATCTTCCAACATCATTATGGATTGCTGCTCGGTATCTTCAAGCTGGTGCTTTCCTAATTTCATCACATTTGATTAGAAGGAGTATCAAACCTAGATATCTCCTTTCTTTTTATTTTATTATTACAGTTTTATTATTCGTCTTAATCTTTAATGGTTTTTTCCCAATCTGTTATATTGAAAACTATGGTCTAACCCCTTTTAAAATTATCAGTGAGTATTTAATTAATCTAATACTACTTGTTTCTCTCTTAATGATTATTAAAAATAGGACAGAATTTGATAAAAAAGTCCGAGTCTTGATTGTCAGTTCAATTGTATCTACAATGATTGCAGAATTAGCCTTCACGTTTTATGTTGGTGTATACGATCTTTCTAACTTAGTTGGGCACATCTTTAAGATAATTGCATTTTATCTTCTTTACAAGTCAATAATCCAAATTGGGATTGCAGATCCATTTGATCTTTTATTTAGGAAAATCTCGAGGAGTGAATTAGAGTTACGAAATATTATTACGCATTCTGGTGCAAGTATTACAATGCTGGATGAGAATGGGAAGTATATATTAGTAAATGAAAAGGCTGCAACTGAATTAGGTGGGAAACCTGAAGATTTCATTGGGAAATCGCTTTATGATGTTTTTCCAAAGAAATTAGCCGACGAATATTTTAACAGCAACCGTGAACTATTACAGAAAGGAATTAATCGAGAATATCAACGAACCTTTGATTTACCATCCGGAAAGAAGACTTATTGGATAGTGGAACAGCCATTAAAGGATATAGATGAAAAAAATTACTCTCTTCTTAGTCTTGCCACAGATATTACAGAGAGTAAAAAATCGGAGGAGTTACTAGAAGAGGCGGAGCTTCGATATCGAACTACGTTCGAACAATCTCCTGATGGTATTATTATTTTAGACCCTGAAACTTTTAAGGCTGTTGAATTTAATGATGCAGTATTAAAAATTCTAGGGTTCACGCGTAAAGAATTTCAAAATTTGAAGATTAATGATTATGATTTTATAGAAGATCCTTCAGAGACAAAAGCACACGTAGAAAAAGTATTAAAAAAAGGCAGAGATGATTTTGAGACCAAATTTATCACTAAGAATAAAGAAATTAGAGATGTTTACGTAACTGCAAAAGTAATCAAATTATCCGGAAAGACTTATTTTCAATCAATTTTTCGAGATATCACTGTCCAAAAGAGGGCAGATGATGCATTAAAACGGAGAGAATATGATTTAAGAGAAAGAGTAAAAGAACTTTCATGCCTCTATAATATATCTAAATTAGTAGAACAGATAGATATATCGATAGAGCAAGTTCTTGAAAAAACCTTAACTTGTATTGGACCAGCATGGCAATATCCAGAGATTACATGTGCGAGAATCATTTACAAGGAGTTGGAATTTAAAACAACAAATTTTAAAGAAACAGAATGGGTTTTAAAAGCAGATATTAAAGAATATGGAAAACCAGTAGGGCTTATTGATGTCTCATATTTAAAGAAAAAACCAGAGAATTATGAAGGACCATTCTTTAAGGAAGAGAGAGATTTAATTAATGGTATATCTGAGATGTTGAGTCTTTTTATCGAACGTAAAAAAAATGAGGAAAGGATACATAATTTATCTAAATTTCCATCTGAAAACCCAAATCCCGTTTTAAGAGTAGATTATAAACAAGTAATCTACACTAACAAAGCTGGAAATAAACTATTTAATGTTCTAGAAGGGAGTATGGTTCCGAAAATGTTAACTGAATCAATCAATTATACCATAAGTAAAAACAAAATTCAGGAACTTGAAGTAAATCTAGATGGTCGGACTTATACATTGGTCATCACTCCAGTAGAACATGAAAATTATGTCAATATATATGGAATGGATATAACAGAACGTAAACAAGCAGAAGAAAGATTATCACAATTAATTTCGACCGTATCACATGAATTGAGAACACCCATTACGGTTTTATTAATGTCTATAGAATATCTTACTAAGAATAGGGACACCCCTAATGAAGATTTGGAAGAAAAACTGATGGATGGAATATCAAGAAACATCCAATTGTTAAATCAATTAGCCGAGGATATTTTATTGATCTCAAGGATAGATGAAAAAAAATTGAAATTGAGCTGGAAAGAATATAAACCTTTGGAAATTCTTACTGAAATCTTATATCTTATGGAACCTATTGGTAAGGAAAAGAATATAGAATTTGAAGTCGATGTGGATGAAAGTCTTCAATTACGAGGTGATGCAAAGAGAATAGATCAAATCTTTCGAATAATTATCGATAATGCAATAAAATATTCAAGTAAAAATTCAAAAGTAGAAATTCGAGCAATAAATAATTATGAAGGTAAATACAATTTGAATGGAAATCCGGGAATTCTCTTTCAATTTAAGGATTATGGTCGTGGTATTCCAAAGGAGGATTTACCTAAAATTTTTGAACGATTTTTCCGTTCTAGCAATGTAAATGAAATTGCGGGAACAGGATTAGGGCTTGCTATCGTGAAAGATTTAATTGAGGCACATAAAGGGCATTTTTTTGTGGAAAGTGAATTAGGAAAAGGAACGACATTTAATTTGTTTTTACCTCAAATTGTTTGATATTGAAAAACTATATATATTAAAAGTATTAATATTATTCTTGCTAAACTAGTGGGGAATTCTAAGATGCCAGATTCCAAACCGTTATTAATGGTTGTTGATGATAATAAGGACATTCTATTTAATCTAAAAATCTTACTCGAAGAAAAGGGTTATGACGTCATAACTTCCATCAATGGAGATAAAGCACTTAAAACGCTCTCCACTCTTGATGCCATTCCTTCTGTCATCATCTCGGACATAATGATGCCGAATATGAACGGTTATGAGTTCTTTGCTGCTGTTTCTACTCATTCTCAATGGAATCATATACCCTTTTTATTTCTGACAGCAAAATCTACTCCTGAAGATATTCGATTGGGTAAAATGTTAGGGGTTGACGATTATATTACTAAACCATTTAACGAGGAAGATCTAATTGCGTCAATCTCTGGGAAAATAGCTCGAAATCGAAAATCAAATCTCCTTGATAATAAAGTTAAGGAATTACTAACCTCCTTTCAAATAGAAATGCAACCATCTATTTCTGAAGACGATACGTTACCCTTTTGTCTATTAGTAGTATTCTGGGATGATATTTTAGGACCAATGTTAAAGAATAGTCATCCCCCTGAGGGGACATGTCATATTTCAATTAATAATATAGGTAAACAGCTATTCCATGCCGCAACGTCTATTTATGGACAGGATAAGATTACGCAAGCTCAGGGAATCCTTTTAAACATTGAAAATATAAAAAAAAAGGGATATGTATTTTTTGATGCGTTTCCGGATAAAAATGAAAGATACGGAGAAAAGCAATATATGCTATCTATAATCGCTCCCAATATAACTTATTTCGATTCACTTAAAATAAGGGAAATATTGAAGGAAATCTCTGAAAAGATAAAAAATAACCAGGATTGGGAAATAGAAGATTATTGGGAGATAATTTTAGAAATATTATCAACAGGTTCGCTTTTGCTGAAACCTCAATAAGAATATCTCATTCTTCGAATATTTTAGACATTTTATAATTTAAAAACAAAATCAGTTTTCATTTTAATCTTTAAGTGAGATTTGTTTTTTTCTTTGATAGTTTATAGAGAGAACCTTTAAATCAAGTATTTTGGATGGAACTAATAAGATATCAAAATATAATATAAAATTTTTAAGTGAAAAATATGCAAGAAGTTAAAGAAGAAGATAAGTTTTTAACCTCCCCCGAAGTATGTTCTTGGGCTGATGATGATAATGAAACCTATAAAATCGAAATACAGCTACCTGGAGTAGAGAAAGACGCTATTAAACTTAAAATGCATGACGATAGTTTCTTTATAAAAGGAGAAACTGAAGATACTATTTATATCGGATCCTATTCTATTTGTTGCCCTGTAAAACCAGAAGAAGCTAAAGCAACTTATAAACAAGGTCTTCTAAAGATTGATGTACCATTTAAAGAGCCCGAGTATCATAGTATAGATGTAAAAATTGAATAAACCTTTTTTCTTTTTTCTATTTTTTAATTTAGTTTATGGAAATGATTTTGAAATAAGAATTTTTTTTAGTAGTTAGTATTCAATATTCACTTCTTTGACATAATCAAAAGCAGAATAAGCAGCAATTACTCCTTCAGACACTCCTGTAATTGCTTGTTTAAAAGGAGCATCAGCAACATCTCCAGCAGCAAAAATACCGGGGATATTTGTTTCGGATTTGCGATTAATAATGATTTCACCCTTCTCATTTGTCTTTACTCCAATTCTCTTTGCCAGATCTGATTTTGGTATAGAACCTATTTCTATAAAAACCCCATCAACCTCAAACTCTTTTCCATTATCAAAAACAACAGATTTTACTGTATTATCTCCTTTAATTTCGACGATATTTGTTTTATAAATAATTTCAATTTTATCATTCTCATAGACTCTTTGCTTATTAATAGGTTCTGCTCGTATTTCTTCACCACGATAAATAATATAAACCTTTTTAACATTTTGAGCTAAAAATAATGCTTCCTTGGCAGCGGAATCACTTCCACCAATAACACTGACAATTTTATCCTTGTAAAAGGGTCCATCGCATGTAGCACAATAAGATACACCTCTTCCAGCAAAGTCTTCCTCTCCAGGGACTCCAAGCTTTTTCCTTTCTGAACCTGTCGCAATACAAATTGAAGAGGCCTTAAATTTTTGAAAGAAAGAGTTGAGCTCAAAGTGATCATCTACTTTGTTAATACTCCGTATCTCATCTGATATGTAGGGAATATTAAGTGAGTTCATATGTTCTCTGAACATCTCCATAAGCCCTTGACCACTAATCGAGGTAATAGCAGGATAGTTTTCAACAATATGCGTTGTAGCAATTAAACCTCCGAAAGTTTTACCAATAACCAGTGCATCCATAGCAAATCTCGCGGCATAAATAGCGCAACCTATTGCCGTAGGACCCCCTCCTAAAACGATGAGATCATAGGTTTTTTCTAAATCAATGTTTTCCATATCAATATTGAACACGAATATTCCCTCCTATCAAGGCTCTTAATATTTCAGGAGCTCCAACCATCCCTACAAGCGTTTTTTTATCATTGATTATTGTGTACGGAACACCTGCAGCATCATAATACTGACCAATATCGGGATTTGCCATAATATCGATAATTATTGATCTAATTTTTCCTCCAGAAGCAATAGCAAAGTTGTTCACGATTTGTGCAACTTGTGGACAGT
>Ga0209977_10001420_pt1 | contig 10523 bp, 5 predicted proteins | sample SumtaG_2_FD_183113 | JGI IMG/M metagenome (GOLD analysis project Ga0209977, IMG submission 183113) | Deep subsurface microbial communities from Indian Ocean to uncover new lineages of life (NeLLi) - Sumatra_00607 metaG (SPAdes) (version 2) | ecosystem: Environmental > Aquatic > Marine > Oceanic... | reverse complement strand
TGCAAAGCTGAAAAAGCAAATTTCTCTTCTTGAGGTCGTAGGCTGCAAATATCGTTGGAAAGCCTCTCTGGCAGCATAGGAAGAGTAAGATCAGGAAAATAAACACTCGTTCCTCTATCATAAGCATCAGCATCCAAGGCGGTGCCCGGCTTGACATAGTGGGAAACATCGGCAATATGAACTCCGAGAAGAAAATGCCCATTGCGAAGTTTTCTGACGCTCACCGCATCGTCAAAGTCCTGGGCGCTGGCGCCATCAATAGTCACAATCTTCCAGTTTCGATAATCTTTTCTTTCTTTCTTATCCTGAGATCTAATTTTAGGGGAGAACTTGGCGGCCTCAGCTAAGGCTTCTTCTGCAAAGGAAGAGGCTAAATTATATCTCTTTATGACAACTCGGGTGTCTACTCCCGGGTCATCGGGCATACCCAGAACTTCCGTCAAACGCTTAGAGTCTCTATCCACCTCAACGATCATCCCGGAAAGGGGAGAGAAATGCTTCTCACGGATTAAAGGAATTTCTTCTGGAGAAGGCGAGTCAAACGGAAGAAAAAAAGTTTGTCCCCACCGTTCCTTATAAATACCGAGCATTCTCTTTTTTTCCTTTTTCACTATCCTTATCACTCGTCCTTCCGGCTTCCCTTTTTTCCCTTTATCTCGATAAAGGACTTCAACAACATCTCCCTTGAGGGCACCTCCAGAATAACGGGCAGGAATAAAAATATCCTCAGAGCTTCCTCCCTCTGGGCTAACAAAGCCGTATCTCCGGTGAGAGGCAATTAATCTTCCTCGTACTATGTTTGACTTGGCAGGGACAAAATATTGTCTTTTCCGCTTGAGGACGACACCCAGGTTTTCCAGTCTTCTAAGAGTCCTTCTTAAAAGCTGCTTTTCTCTGGGTAAGACATGAAGCTCCTTGGCAATTCTTTGCAAACTCAAGCCTTCCCTTCTTTTCCTGAGCAGAGAGATAATCTCGTTTTCCATCACCTTTCTCATTAATAGTCCTTATTCCAAAATCGTTTTATTGTATGTCATTGCAAGCTGTATATCATTGTAGCTGTATGTCATTGCGAGCCCTGCAAGGGCGAAGCAATCTTATACAATAAATTGTCATTGCGAGCGACCGGAGGGAGCGTGGCAATCTCATAAGAAAAAAGGTCGAGATTGCCGCGTCGCTATGCTCCTCGCAATGACAACCTATTATAAGAGATTGCCCAGCCTATTCCGAGCAAAGCGAAGGAATCTTCTATGCTCCTCACAATGACTTCTCATCATGTAACTTTGTAACAAAGCCTAATAATAAAATAGAGAGATATACGGAATTTTGTACTTATCCCTTAAAACCTTTACCAATTTTATCTTGAAAATCCTCTCAAATTCTTCTTCTTCTTTGGATTTATAATCTTTCGCAATCCTTCTTTTCACCCTCTCTTTCTCTTCATCTAAAGAATTCTTCCAGAGAAGCTCCTCGATTTTTCCTTCTATTCGCTCCAGCTTTTCTTCATCAAAATGACTTTGAGAAAGCACTTTTTGAGCCAGAGAATAAGCCTCCTGTAAATAGCTTATCTGGTGAGGGATTTTTTCCAAAAACCTTTCAACCTCAGCCTTGGCTCGATCTCTTTTCTCATGTCTTTCCACTATCCTTTTTTTGTGTCCTACTTTCCTTTCTCTATCCTGTTCAAAGGCTTTTAATACTTGGAGGTCGCAGAAAGCAAGAGATTGAATTTTAGCCTTTCTCCCTGGTTTTCTCTTGTAAATCTCGATAGATCTTTCGATCCCTTCCAAAACAACACGGAGAGGAATTTCCATCTCTTCCCATCTCGCAATATAATCGAGCTCTTTGGAAGAGAGGAAAAAGGGAGCCCCACGATGCCTGAAAAAATGAAGGGCGATAGACTGGAAATATTTACTCCTGGCTTCTTTCATGAAGGATCCTCAGTCCCTCCAAAGCAAGATAGGGCTCGTAAAAATCTATGGAATTGACCTCATGGCTGATTTGGGCGGCAAAGCCTCCAGTAGAGATAACGCTGGCTTGCGTTCCTAATTCTCTTTTTATCTCTTCAATAATATTGGAGACCAGGCCGACATAACCAAAATAAAGACCCGATTGCATGCTCGAGACAGTCGTCCTGCCTATCGCTTTGCGGGGTTTTTTTATTTCTATATGGGGCAACTTGGCCGTTTTAAGGTAAAGGGCTTCGGCGGAAATCTGAATTCCCGGAGCTATCGCCCCACCTAAATACTCCCCTTTAGAGGAGACAGCGTCAAAGGTCGTGGCGGTTCCGAAATCAACCACAATGCAGGGGCCTCCATGCTTCTCAAAGGCTGCAACAGCAGCAACTACTCTATCCGCTCCAACCTCCAGGGGATTTTCATAAAGAATAGCCATTCCTGTCTTCAATCCTGGTCCGACTACAAGAGGTTTAACCTTGAATAGACTCTGGCTTAAATCTTGAAAGACCGGCGTCAGGGGAGGAACAACACTGGAGAGAACAACAGATTTTATATCCTCCGCATTCATCCCTGATAAGGAAAGCAGGTTTAAAAATACAATCCCGTATTCATCACAAGTTTTCTCCCTTTCTGTCCTGATCTTCCAATTCTTGATTAATTCCTTCTCCTGAAATATTCCCACACCGATGTTGGTGTTACCTACATCTATGGCTAAAATCATCTCATTCCTCCTTTTTATTATTTCGCACTGGAAGCATCTCCAGGGAATAAACAAAGATCAGGCTGGGTGATTGAGAAAACCATGAGCAAGGCTGAGCGGGCATGGTTCCTCGACGGCAGGAGAGGAGAGCAAAGCCTGTATCCAAGCGGGATTTCTTCGCTGGGGAAATCCCGCGTGTTTTCGAAACACCCAGCCTGATCAATGGTTTTTTCTTCCATCATTGACAATAAGATGCTCGCTTTTTCATTGTCTTTATCTCTGCTGAAAAAAAAGACTTTCTCTTTCCTTGACTCTCCAGGATCAAGCTCCCTTGAGAGTGAATCCCTCTGTAAATTCCAGACACTTCCCCTCTTTCGGTGATCAGAGTTATTTCCTTTCCAAGGGGCAGAATCGAGTTTTCTTGGAAATGGCAGGCAATTTTGTCCTTCTCATCCTGTAAGAATCGACCGTACCAATGATCTAAGGCAGGCCAAAGGTTTTTAAGCACGATATTCTCATCCATATCTTCCTTTGATATAAGCTTAAGGGAAGTGGCTTGATGGCGAATTTCTTCAGGGAAATCGCCCCTCCCATGGTTCACATTCAGACCTATCCCCAGGATAGCATAGTTGATTCGGTCTCCTAAAAAGCCACCCTCGCAGAGAATGCCCCCCAATTTTTTCTTTCCCCATATTAAATCGTTTGGCCATCTCAGCTTGATCCTAAGACCGACTGAATCAAAAACGGCATCAGTGACAGCCAATCCGGCTACAAGGGGAAGAAGGGAAATGTTGGAGTGGGGGGGGCGGAGAATTATAGAGAGATAAATCCCTTTTTTTCTGGCCGAGTACCATTTCCTTCCTTTCATCCCCCTCCCCTTTGTCTGCTCATCAGAGATAACAACAGTCCCTTCCTCTTCTCCAGAAAGGGCCATTTCTTTAGCTAGGTCGTTAGTAGAAGAACAACTTTTAATCCTGTTTATTTTAGCTCCAATCTCCATGGTAAAAAATGGCGTGCAATCTCACGAGAAAAAATTGGGATTGCCGCGTCGCTGCGCTCCTCGCAATGACAATTTATTGTATGAAATTGCCACGCTCCCTGCGGTCGCTCGCAATGACATATAATTATAATCGCGTCACTTTGGGACAAAGCATCAAATTAGGGAGAGAATATGCTTGAGGCTTTCTTCCAGCTTTGTTTTTTTGTCCCGAAGATCCCGAAGCTTTCCCTTTGTTTCCTTAATGACTTCTTTTGGAGCACGGTTAAGGAAATTTGTGTTTTTAAGTCTGGATTCTATTTTTTCTATTTCCAACATAATCTTCGAAAATTCTTTCTCAAGCCTCTGTTTCTCCTGATTTAAATTGAAGACCCCCTCCTCGATGGGAATAGCTATCTCCCAAGAACCAGCAATACCCTTTAAGAACTTCTTTTGCTGTGGAAAATGATCCAAAATTTCAACCTGGCGAATATTAGCTAGAGCTTGAATGTACTCTTTGTTATGGCGAATGATTTCTGCCTCTGCTTTTTTCCCCACTTTTCTCTCATCCTTCACTTTCACACAAAGATCAACTTTTTTCTTAGGAGGAATCCTGTTCTCTGCTCTTATGGTTCTGATCCCGACTATCGCCTCCTGGAGGAATTTCATCTCTCTATCCGCCTCCTCATCTTTTAGATCCTTTCTTGCTTGAGGGAAGGATGTCACTACCAAAGATTTCTCGGAGGAAGGGATATGGTGCCAGATTTCTTCGGTAATGAAGGGCATAAACGGATGAAGAAGCCTCAGTATCTGGTCTAAGGTATCAACCAGGACGGCTTCTGACGTTTTGTTCCCTTGTTTAAGACTCGGCTTGACCAGCTCGATATACCAATCACAAAATTCATGCCATATAAAATGATAGATTTTATTGGCCGCCTCATAAAACTTATAGTTTTCTAAGGCATCATTCAACTCTTCAATAATCCCGACTAATCTGCTGCGGATCCACCTGTCAGCCAGAGTTAATTCCTCTTCTTTCAGGCAAAATTCCTCTCCTTGGATGTTCATCAGAACAAAGCGGGACGCATTCCAGATTTTGTTGGCAAATGCCTGATAGCCTGCCATCCTCTCTTCAGCAAGAGAGAGATCCATGCCTGGGATGGCTAGGGCAGCCAGGGTGAATCTCAAAGCATCTGTGCCGTATTTCTCGATCATTTCAAGGGGATCAATAATATTTCCCTCTGATTTGCTCATTTTTCGTCTTTTAACATCTCTGACCAGGCCGTTTATAAAAACATGGCGGAAAGGGATACCTCTGGCGAATTTAAGCCCCATCATAATCATCCGGGCAACCCAGAAAAAAATGATATCAAACCCTGTTGACATAAGATCTGTGGGATAAAAAGTCTTAAAATCCTCTGTTTTTTCGGGCCAACCCATAGTCACAAAAGGCCAAAGGGCAGAGCTGAACCATGTATCAAGAACATCTTCATCCTGAACGAACTCCGAACTCGGGCATTTTTCACACTTTGCAGGGGCTTCCTCCGAAACCATCACCTGCTCGCATTCCTGGCAATACCAGGCAGGTATCCTGTGTCCCCACCAGAGTTGACGTGATATACACCAGTCATGAATGTTGTACATCCATTCAAAATAGGTCTTGGCCCAGTTGGAGGGGATGAACTTAATTTCCCCTTCCTCAACCACTCTGATAGCTTCTTCGGCTAAAGGCTTCACGCGAACAAACCACTGCCAAGAAAGATGAGGCTCAATAATGGTCTGACAGCGGTAGCAATGACCTATAGCCTGCTCGTAATCTTCCGTCTTTTCGAGCAATCCCATCTCTTTAAGCCTTTCTATCACTTTCTTTCGACATTCAAACCTGTCTAACCCTTTAAATTCTTCTCCAGCCGCTTCAGTCATCCTGCCTGAACCATCAATCACGATGACCTGCTCAAGATTGTGGCGTTTTCCTAATTCAAAATCGACTGGATCATGGGCTGGAGTCACTTTGACTGCTCCTGTCCCGAATTCTCTCTCAACTCGCTCGTCTGTAATAACAGGAATCTCTTTGTTTACTAGGGGAAGAAGGACTTTCCTCTTCTGATACTTCGAATAGCGCTCATCATCGGGGTGAACAGCGACCGCGGTGTCACCGAGCATAGTCTCGGGACGTGTGGTGGCAACCGTAATAATCTCTTCAGAATTCAAGAGGGGATACTTGATATAGTAGAGTTTCGCCTTTCGCTCCTTGTGTTCAATTTCGATATCTGAAAGAACTGTTCCACAATGGGGGCAGCGGTTAACCAAGTAATAGTCTCTGTAGATAAGATCCTCATGATAGAGTTCGATAAAAACGTGACTTACCGCCTTGGAGAAACCCTCATCCAGGGTAAATCTTTCTCTTGTCCAGTCTAAAGAAGTTCCAAGTCTCTTCAGCTGGTGGGTGATTATCCCGCCATATTTCTCCTTCCAGTCCCAGGCCATTTTCAGAAATTCTTCTCGACCGACTTTCTCCCGCGTCAGCCCTTTTTCAGCCAGACTCTGTTCAATCACATTGTGAACGGCGATGCTCGCATGATCTGTTCCGGGAAGCCAGAGAGTGTTGTATCCCTGCATCCTGCGCCAACGAACAATGATATCAGGCAGGGTGAAGCATAAGGCATGTCCTATATGAAGAGAGCCTGTGACATTTGGAGGGGGAAGGACCATAGAAAATTTCTTCTTGGACGAAGGAACCCGAGGAACAAACAAGCCTTCATCGATCCAGAATTTCGACCATTTTTCCTCAACAGGCTTAGGATCGTAAACTTTTTCCAGAATATGCTTTTTCTTCATCGGGATCATTTCTTTATTGGGGCCTGGCCCCATTAATACCATTAATATTCAATAAAGACAGAGTCTTCCCCTAACAGGCTCTCGATTCTTGTCGTTATATCTTCTGAGAGAGAGATGCCGTGGACATCCATAGACTGAACCACCATTCGGTAGGAATGAGGAGTTTCAAGCTCAAAAAACACCGGACACTCTCCTCGATTCTCGTCCAGCATACCCTTCAATTCTTCAAATACTGACTCCTCGATGCCAGGAAGAAAAACCCTCAGGATTATTCTTTTCGCCTGTTTTTGGAAGGCTTCAGCTAAGGGCATAACTTGGAGAAGATGGATCCTCTGGCTTTCTCCTTCTCCTAAAAATTTCCCCTTAACCCAGACTAGCTGGTCCTCTCTTAGGTAGTCATAATATCTTTTGTAGCTATCGGGAAAGACAACGACCTCAATCCGGCCACTCAGATCTTCCAGGATAAAGGTGGCCATTCTCTCATCCTTCCTAGTTTTAAGGGGTTTAAGGGAAGATATGATTCCTGCAATTCTTATTTCGTTATTAAAATCTTTTTCCTCATCCAGCTGGCTTATAGGCTGGGAAATAAGCCTCTTTAATTGCTTCCCGAATTTGGCCAGAGGATGACCCGTGATATATAATCCTAAAGCATCTTTCTCATAGGAGAGAGTAAGAGATTCATCCCATTCTGGCATCTCCTCCACCTCAGCAGGAATGGGGGGAGGCTCGATTTGTCCTGAGCCAAACAGGAAACTCTGTTTTGAAGATTTAATTTCCTGCATTTCATGAGCATACTCAATCACTTTATCTACGAGATGAAACATCTGTGATCTTCGCCATCCTAATGAATCTAGAGCTCCTGCCTTTATTAAGCTCTCGATTACCTTGCGGTTTAAAACTTTGGAATCTGCCACCTCACAGATGTCAAAGGGTGAAGTAAATTTTCCTCTCTTCTCTCTCGCCCGTATTAGAGCCCGGACCGATCCTTCCCCGACATTTTTTACGGCTGAAAGGCCGAAGCGTATATCTCCCTTAACGACGGTAAAATTGAAGTCGCTTTCGTTAATATCAGGGGGGAGAATCTTTATTCCCAGTTCTTCACATTCATTGATGTACCTGGCCACCTGAGAGGTTACCCCTCTCTCAGCTTCTGAAGTCAAAAGAGCCGCCATAAAATGGGAAGGATAATGGGCCTTTAGATAAGCGGTGCGGTAGGCCAAATAGGCATAGGCTGTACTGTGGGATTTATTAAACCCGTAGCCTGCAAAATAATTTATCTGATCGAAGATCTTATTTGCTTTAGCCTGGCTCAGGCCTTTTTTCTTCGCCCCCTGGACGAATCTCTGCTTTTGGGCTTTCATCATGCCCGTAACTTTTTTCCCCATAGCCTTGCGCAGGATATCGGCTTCAGCCATAGAAAATCCTGCCAACTCGGTGGCGATTTTCATCACCTGCTCCTGATAGACAATGATGCCTTGAGTCTCTTTCAAGATAGGTTCGAACTCCGCGCATTCATAGCTAATTCGTTCAGGGTGGTTTTTGCATTTTATAAATTCATCTGTCATTCCGCTCTTTAGGGGGCCCGGTCGGTAGAGGGCATTCAAAGCAATCAGATCGGGAAAGCTTTCAGGCTTAAAATTGCGGAGCAAATCCTTCATTCCCGAACTTTCAAACTGAAAAACACCATCTGTATTGCCTGATTTAAAGATCTCAAAAGTTTTCTTATCATCCAGGGGAATATTCTTCATGTCTATCATTTCGCCTGTTTCTTTTTTGACGAGCTCAACCGTATCTTGAATAACAGTCAGGTTGCGAAGCCCGAGCAAGTCCATTTTGAGCAGGCCAATGGCTTCGATATCCTGCATAGGAAATTGGGTGGTAATCTCACCCTTGACGGATTGGTAAAGCGGCATAAACTCCACTAGCGGTTTCGGGGCGATGACTATTCCCGCGGCATGAATGGAGGGATGGCGAACCTGTCCCTCTAATTTTTGGGCCACAGAGAGGAGGTGGGCGATCTTGGCATCTTTGTCCCTCAGTTCCTTCAACTGGGGAATTTTCTTTAATGCTCCCTCGATAGTGGCATCTGGACCGAAAGGAGGAATCATCTTGGCAATCTTATCTACTTCGGGAAGCGGGACCTCAAGAGCCCTCCCCACATCCCTGACCGACTGACGAGCAGCCATAGTCCCAAAGGTAATGATCTGGCAGACGTTTGTCTCCCCGCCATATTTTTCTTTGACATAATCGAGAACTTCATCCCTTCTTCTTCCGCAGAAATCAATATCTATATCAGGCAGGCTGATTCGCTCCGGGTTGAGAAATCTCTCAAACAAAAGGTCGTATTCCAGGGGATCAATATCTGTTATTCCTAGACAATAGGCAAGCAGGCTCCCTGCAGCCGAGCCCCTTCCCGGTCCCACAGGAATATTGCTGTCTTTGGCCATCTTAATGAGATCCCAGACAATCAAAAAATACCCTTCGAAGCCCATTTCCTTAATGAGCTTTACCTCATTCTCCAGTCTCTCCTCGTACTCTTCAACAAGGTGCGCGATCTCATCCTTTTTCTTCCCCTTGGTGATGGTCTCTATCTGACTCTTGAATCCTTCCTTAACCACTCTATCAAAATATTCACCCAAGGATGTACCCTCCGGCGCCTTGAATTGCGGCAAGAAATACCCGGAAAGAGGGAATTCGAAATTGCACTTCGCTGCGATCTTGGCTGTATTCTGGATGGCTTCAGGGATTTCGCCAAAGAGATCTATCATTTCTTCGCTCGATTTAAAATAGAATTGATCGCTGCCGAAACGAATTCTATCCTGCTCTGTCACTCTTCTGTTGGTCTGGACACAGAGGAGGATGTCTTGGCTCTCAGCGTCATCTTTTGATAGATAGTGCACATCATTCGTGGCAACTAAAGGGATATTGAGTTTTCGAGAGAGGTTGAGAAGTGAAGGATTAATTTTCCTCTGTTCCTCAAGGCCATGGTCCTGAATCTCGATGTAAAAATCACCCTTGGGCAAGATGGAGGCATACTCAAGGGCTGCCTCTTCTGCTTTCTCCTCCAGGCCTAATTCCAAAGCGTGGCCAATCTCTCCTTTTAGGCACCCAGAAAGCGCGACCAAGCCCTCGCTATGTTGAGCTAAAAGCTCTTTATCGATACGGGGTCTGTAGTAGAAACCCTCCAAATAGCTTTTGGTGATAAGATGACATAGATTTTCATACCCATTTTCATCTTTAACAAGCAAAACCAGATGAAAATGGTTCGGTGCTTTCCCTTCAGGCTTTTTGATAATTCGGCTTTTAGGAGCAACATAGACTTCACAACCCAGAATCGGTTTTATCCCCTTCTCCTTTGCCTGTTTGAAAAAGCTCACCGCACCAAAAATATTTCCATGGTCGGTCAGGGCAACGGCAGGCATATTGTTCTTATAGGCAGCTTCCACCAAAGATGCGGTTTTGAAGGCACCATCCAGAATGCTAAATTCTGAATGGTTATGCAGATGAATAAACGTAAGCTCCATTTCTATCATTCCCACTCTATTGTTCCTGGCGGCTTGCTTGTAATATCATAAACCACACGGTTGACACCCTCAACCTCGTTAACAATCCGATTCGATATGCGCGACAGGAGTTCCGGACGAGCAGGATACCAATCAGCCGTCATCCCGTCCACACTCTGGACGAGGCGGATGACAACAACGCTCTGGTAAGTCCGCCGGTCTCCCATGACTCCGACTGATTTAACAGGGAGCAAAACAACAAACGCCTGCCATAACTTATGGTAAATATTTGCCTTTTTTACTTCCTGGAGGAGAATTTCGTCAGCTTCCCTTAAAAGCTTAATCCTTTCTCGAGTAACTTCCCCTACGATCCTTACTGCTAGACCCGGGCCTGGAAAAGGGTGTTGGCGAATAAATTCCCCGTCCACCCCCAGCTCCGAAGCCACAGCCCTCACCTCATCTTTAAAAAGTTCTCGGAGAGGCTCAATAAGCTTAAACTTCAACTGGCTGGGCAATCCCCCCACGTTATGGTGAGATTTAATGGAAGAGGAAGG
>Ga0209977_10001419_pt1 | contig 10523 bp, 5 predicted proteins | sample SumtaG_2_FD_183113 | JGI IMG/M metagenome (GOLD analysis project Ga0209977, IMG submission 183113) | Deep subsurface microbial communities from Indian Ocean to uncover new lineages of life (NeLLi) - Sumatra_00607 metaG (SPAdes) (version 2) | ecosystem: Environmental > Aquatic > Marine > Oceanic... | reverse complement strand
GGCTTTAGTTTTGTCAGGTAAAAGGGGATTTAAATAGGCTCTTGACAAAATTAAATGATGATGTTATACTAACTGGTTTACGTTATGTTTCCATTCTCTTTTAGTCGTGTCACCTTAAATTTTCCTAGTTAGTGTCTTCAAGATATTGTTTTGAAGAAAAAGCAGGATCGTTCCTTTTATGCTTAAACACAAGTTACTGAAGTCTTTCGCTAAATTGCGCGAGACTTTGGAAATACCTGACCTTATTCATGTTCAGCTTGATTCCTTTCGCTGGTTTCAAGAAGAAGGTTTGCGGGAGCTGTTTGAGGAAATCTCACCAATTCAGGATTATACTGGCAACAGACTAGAATTACACTTCGTTGATTATGAGTTTCGAGAGCCTCTGCATTCTATTTCCGAGTGTCTTGAGCGAGGTCTGACTTATTCCTCTCCTATTCATGTCACGGCACAACTAGTAGTAAAGGAGACAGGGGAGATCAAGCAACAGGAATTATACTTTAGTGATTTCCCTTTAATGACGGATGCCGGCACTTTTATTATTTCTGGAGTAGAGCGGGTAGTAGTCAATCAGTTAACGCGTTTTCCTGGCGTTTATTTCACGTTAGTGAAGGATCCTTCGAGTGGGCGGAAATCGTGTAGTGCCAAGCTTGTTGCTGAACATGGGGCATGGCTTGATTTTGACACTTCTAATCGAGACGTAATTTCGGTCAAGGTGAGTGGCAAACGAAAGATACCAATTACTACTTTGTTGCGTGTCATAGGCTTTGAGAGCGATGAGGCGTTGTTTTCCCTTTTCCAAGATGTAGATAACTCGCCTGAGCATGCTTTTCTCCGCTCTACAATAGAGCGAGATCCCTTGGTCAAGAATAAAGCTGATGCCCTGTTCGATATTTATAGAAAATTATCTTCTGGTGAAGCTCCTAGTCTCAGTAGTGCCCAGGCCTTGCTGAATAATTTCCTATTTAATCCTCGCCGCTATAGCCTGGGCAAAGTTGGTCGTTACAAGCTTAATAAAAAGTTAGGTCTTAATATCCCTGGGAATTGTACTGGCTTGACCCCTGAAGATTTGGTGCAAATAGTCCGTCGTATTATTTCAGTTAATCTTGGCAAGGAAGTTCCTGATGACATTGACCATTTGGGCAATCGAAGGGCCCAGGCAGTAGGTTTTCTAATACAAAAGCAATTTCGCATTGGTTTATTAAGGTTAGAGAGAGCTATTAAAGAGCGAATGAGCATTCTTGGGCCCGAGGCGGCAACTCCTGCTGCTTTGATCAATATTCGCCCTGTAGCAGTCGCTATCAGGGAGTTCTTTGGCCGGTCACAGCTATCTCAATTCATGGATCAGACTAATCCACTAGCTGAGCTAACTCACAAGCGTCGTCTCTCTGCCATGGGTCCTGGAGGCCTCTCAAGAAAACAGGCCGGATTTGAAGTTCGTGATGTACATCCTTCTCATTACGGCAGGATTTGTCCTATAGAGACACCGGAGGGGCCAAACATTGGTCTTATCGGCTCTCTAGCCACTTATGCTACGGTTAATGAATATGGTTTTATAGAGACACCATACATCAGAGTCATCCACGAAGTTTCCAATACTGTGGAAGAGTTGATGGGAAGAACAGTCGGGGAGTATATAGATAGTGATGGCACACTTGTGGCCAAGGTTGGGAAATTAATCACGAAGAAGCTTGCACAAAGGTTATCTTCTCTTCCGACTCGAAATATTAAGATAGCTCCTTTTGTTTCCAGCCAGATTGTTTACCTGGCAGCCGACGAAGAAGGTCAATATGCCATTGCCCAGGCTAATGCTCCTCTTAATGAAAGAAACGAATTTGTTGATGACAAGGTTGAGGTTAAGAGAGGGGAGAAATATTTTAAGGAATCAATAGATAGAGTGAACTTTATCGATGTTTCACCAAAACAATTATTTAGTATAGCTGCTTGTCTTATCCCCTTTCTTGAGCATGATGATGCTAATCGGGCTTTAATGGGCTGTAATATGCAACGACAAGCGGTGCCATTATTACGTCCCGAATGTCCTTTGGTGGCTACGGGTATGGAAAGAGAGGTGGCTAAATATAGTGGGCAGGTGATATTTGCCCCTGACGATGCTGTAGTTACTTCGGCGACAAGCTCAAGAATAACAATCAACAATGGAGGAGGCGAAGAGCAATCGTTCGATTTAATCAAGTTTGCCAGAACTAATCAAGGGACGTGCATCAATCAGCGTCCTATTGTAAACAAAGGTGATAAGGTTAAGAAAGGGCAAGTATTGGTAGATAGTTTTTCTCTGGATGGTGGAAACCTCGCTTTGGGACGAAATGTTCTTTGTGCTTTTATGAGCTGGGAAGGGTGTAACTTTGAGGATGCCATTGTCATCAGCAGAAGGCTGGTTAAGGATGATGTCTATACTTCCGTTCACATTGAAAAATATGAGGTAGAGGAGCGCGATACTAAGCTTGGTCCTGAAGAAATCACCAGAGATATACCTAATGTAAATGAAGAGAGCCTAGCTAACCTCGATGAAATAGGCATTGTACATATCGGAGCTGAGGTGAAACCTAACGACATTCTGGTTGGGAAGATCACTCCTAAAGGTGAGACTGAACCTTCAGCGGAAGAAAAATTATTACGGGCTATTTTTGGTGAAAAAACACGGGAAGTGAAGGATAGTTCTCTCAGAATGCCATCAGGAGAGTGGGGGAGAGTGATCAGGACTAAGGTCTTTTCTCGTGACAAGCATGATGAATTACCTGCTGGAGTGAACAACCTGATACAGGTGTGGGTTGCTCAAAAGCGTAAAATCTCAGTAGGAGATAAAATGTCAGGGAGACACGGCAATAAAGGGGTCATTTCTACCATATTACCTGAGGAAGATATGCCATTTTTGCCGGATGGCACGCCTGTAGATATTATCCTTAATCCTCTTGGTGTTCCTTCTCGTATGAACCTTGGGCAGATTTTGGAGGCTCATTTGGGTTGGGCAGCTCAGACGCTAGGTTTTAAGGCTATTAATCCTATTTTTGACGGAGCTGATGCCCTGACCATCGAGGATGCCTTAGCCAAGACCTGGATAGCTTGGAAAGCTGGTGCTGTTAACTTTAGCCCTGAAGATCCCGGAAGTGCCAGAACCGATCTAGAAAAGGTCGGAGAATGGCTTTCTGGTCATGGTTTTGATGCCAAGGAAATAATGGATGAAGAGCATAAAGGTGTGGCCAGGAAAGCCTCGCTCTGTCTGTGGCTTGAGGAACTGGGCATAGCTGACGGTCATCAACTTAGAGCTCTCAGTGATGAAGATTTAGAACAAATAGTACAAAAAGTTTATAAAGAGCGAAAGCTCTATCCTCCTATTTTTGGCAAAATGGAACTTCGTGATGGGAGAACTGGCAAACCGTTCGACAAGCCGATAACTGTGGGCAATGTATATATAATGAAGCTGATACATCTTGTTGGTGATAAGGTACATGCTCGTTCCACTGGTCCATACTCGCTCATCACCCAGCAACCACTGGGAGGAAAAGCTCAATTTGGTGGTCAGAGGTTTGGTGAGATGGAGGTATGGGCATTGGAAGCGTATGGCGCCGCTCATACACTTCAAGAGATGCTCACAATAAAGTCAGATGATGTGATGGGACGGGCTAAAGCTTATGAGGCTCTTGTTAAAGGCGAAGATATTCAACAACTAGGTATTCCGGAATCGACCAAGGTTTTGTTTATGGAGCTACGTAGTTTAGGTTTTGCTGTTGAACTGCTTAGCGAGGGGGGAAATGTCTCAATTTGATGGCATTAATGGTATTCGAATAAGTCTTGCCTCACCAGAACAAATCAGGAGCTGGTCTCATGGTGAGATAACTAAGGCGGAGACGATAAATTACCGCACTTTGAAGCCAGAGAGAGATGGTCTATTTTGTGAAAAGATATTCGGTCCTGTTAAAGATTTTGAATGCCACTGTGGCAAATATAAAAAGACAAGGTATAAAGGAGTTATTTGTGATAAATGTGGTGTTGAGGTAGCGCATTCCAGTGTGCGCCGGGAACGCACAGGGCATATAGAACTAGCTGCGCCAGTTACCCATATCTGGTTTGTTAAATTAGTACCTAGTCGGCTCGGGCTGCTCCTTGATTTTTCTCCACGAAACTTGGAGAGTGTCATCTATTTTGCTCGGTATATAATCATCTCTGTTGATGAGGAGGCCAGGCGGAAGAAGGTTCGCCAAGTCGAGGAAGAAGTGGTTCAAAAAATTGCTGAGCAAGAGGAATGCCTGAACAAGCAAATCGAAGAATTGGAAGCCAAAGGCCTGGAGGAAGAGCTTAAGATACAAGAGGTAAACCAGCTTCGGGCTAGATCTATAGAAAAGAAAGAAGGGCTTGAAGAAGAGTTGAAGACAAGCATTGCAGAGATAGAAAGTCTTAAGCTGCTAAAATTGCTTAACGAAGAAGAATACAGGAAACTAAAAGATAAGTATGGTGATATTTTTGAAGCTGGCATGGGCGCCGAGGCCATACTACAGGTATTGAAGCAAATTGATATGAATGCTTTGCATCAGGAGCTTCATGAGCAAATCCGTAGCACCTCGGGAGGAAACCGTAAGAGGGTCAGTCAAAGGCTACAATTAGTTGAAGCTTTTAAGCTCAGTGGGAATAAACCTGAATGGATGGTTGTAACTGTGCTTCCTGTATTACCTCCGGCTCTTCGTCCTATAGTTCAGTTAGATGGTGGTCGCTTTGTTATTAGCGATCTTAACGACCTCTATCGGAGGGTTATTAATCGTAACAACCGTCTCCGCCGTCTTATGAAGTTAGGTGCGTCGGAAATAATTATCCGAAATGAGAAACGCATGTTGCAGGAAGCTGTTGATGCTCTTATTGACAATGGGCGAAGAGGGCGCGCAGTTACCACTGGTAATAAGCATGCCTTGAAATCTCTTTCTGACATCCTGAAGGGCAAGCAAGGACGGTTTCGGCAAAATCTTCTCGGTAAGCGAGTAGACTACAGCGGTCGCTCGGTCATTGTTGTTGGTCCTAAGCTCAAACTTCATCAATGTGGTTTGCCACGCTATGTTGCTTTGGAGCTATTTAAGCCTTCGGTTATGCACAAACTCATAATGAATGGGTATGCCAATAACCTTAAGAGTGCCCGGCGATTGGTGGAAAAAGGTAGTCCTGAGGTTTGGGATGCACTGTATGAAGTAGTTAAGGAGCGTCCTGTATTGCTTAATCGTGCTCCCACATTACATCGGCTTAGCATTCAAGCCTTTGAACCCGTGTTAATCGACGGCAATGCTTTTCAGCTCCACCCCTTAGTTTGTACCGCCTTTAATGCCGATTTTGATGGCGACCAGATGGCAGTTCATGTGCCATTGTCCAGGGCCGCGGTGAAGGAAGCCAGGGAGCACATGCTTAGTCCTTATAATATGTTGCTACCAAGTTCCGGTGAACCTGCGACAACACCCACCCTAGATATGGTTCTGGGCTGCTATTATCTTACCATTTCGAAGCCCGGAGCCAAAGGGGAAGGGAGATTTTTCAGCAGTTTTGACGAGGCTAAGTTAGCTTACGAACTTGGCATTGTCGAACTTGGTGCCGAAATTGTTGTGCGAGATCCTTCGCTTCGTTCAGATGGGGGGAGGATAAATACTACAGCGGGCAGAATTATATTTAATGATGCCTTGCCTCCGCAATTTGGTTTTTACAACAAAATAGTAGATAAGGCTTCCTTAAGAGCATTAGTCTCTGAGTGCATTCGTCTATTGGGTAATGAAGGTGCTGCTGGTGTTCTCGATAGGCTTAAGGAATTGGGGTTTGACTATGCTACAAAGTCGGGCATTTCCATCGCTATGAATGATATTGAGGAGCCTCCAGGTAGGTTCAAGCTTCTTAAAGAATCCGATGAGAAAGTTAGCCTTATTGAGGACCAATTTAACCGTGGCTTGATTACTGAGGATGAAAAGTATGAAAGCACAGTTCAAGTGTGGATGGAGGCTACAGATAAAGTTGCTGAGGATATGTCCCGGGCGCTGGACCCTTATGGTAGTGTCTACATGATGGCTACATCGGGTGCCAAGGGGAATATTTCCCAAATTAGCCAGATGGCAGGGATGCGTGGGTTGATGACCGACCCCTCAGGAAGGATAATAGATTTTCCCATTAAATCGAGTCTCCGTGATGGACTGACACCCATGGAGTATTTCATTTCTACCCATGGTGCTCGTAAAGGGTTAGCTGATACTGCCTTGAGGACATCAGATAGTGGTTATCTTACCAGGCGACTTGTTGATATAGCTCAAGATGTCATTGTAACTGGAATAGATTGTGGTACCACCGAAGGGGTTTGGATATCCCGGGAAACTACAGATGTGTCCCTTCCTCCGTTTGAAAACCGGATTACTGGCTACTTAGCGGCAAGCAAGATTATTGATCCAGGTACAAATGAGGTCATTGTTGATCGTAATGAAGAAATTGACGAAGATAAAGTGCAACAAATTATCGGGGCCGGCATTACCCGGGTACACGTGAGGTCACCTCTTACTTGCCGTTCTCGATTTGGCATTTGTCGGAACTGCTATGGAAGAGACTTGGGAAAGAAGCAATTAGTAAAGCTTGGCACCGCTGCAGGAGTTATTGCTGCCCAGAGCATCGGTGAGCCTGGAACTCAGCTTACTCTGCGCACTTTTCATACAGGGGGCGTAGTAGGTATTGATATTACCACTGGACTACCTCGTGTCGAAGAGCTTTTCGAGGCTAGAACACCAGATGGCAGTGCCATCATTTCTGAGATTGATGGTACTGTTGAAGTAACCCATACTGATGGAGAAAGCATAGTCAAAATCATTAGCTCTGAATTCTATTTGGATGAATACCCAATGCTGCCGAGAGCTAAGCTAGCTGTAACTGATGGGCAATCGGTGGATGCCGGTAGCATCCTATTTTCTCTACCAAAGAAGACCCCAAAGAAGACTAGCAAGAAATTACCAGCTGTTAGCGATGGTGAAGCAGGGCAATCTCCATCTTTAGTAGCCAGAGTAGCTGGTCAAGTCGTCATTGAGGGTGACCGTGTTTATGTTAGATATGAAGAGAGGGAAGAGAGGGAATATAGCGTCCCCCATGGTACATCTTTGCTTGTTCAGTCAGGGGACAAGGTCAAAGCGGGCGATAGGCTTACCAGAGGTCCCGTTGTCCCTCATGATATCTTGCGTGTTATGGGCAAGTATGCAGTCCAGCAATATCTGATTGATGAAATACAAAAAGTATATCGCACACAAGGGGTGACTATACATGATAAACATATTGCCGTCATTGTTCGACAGATGTTGAGCAACGTGAGAATTATTTCGTCAGGAGATACGAAGCTTCTGCCTGGTGAGTTAGTTGGTCGATTTAACTATGAGGATATAAATGCCAAGGTGTTGGCTGAGGGTGGTGAGCCAGCAACGGCTCAAGCTGCGCTTCTCGGTATAACCAGAGCTAGCTTGAGCAAGGACAGTTGGCTAGCAGCTGCTTCTTTCCAAGAAACTGGCCGTGTTCTTGTTGATGCCGCGGTCAAAGGCAAGGTGGATGGGCTTCGTGGCCTCAAGGAGAATGTTATTCTCGGTAAGCTTATCCCATCTCGAGTTCTCTCTGTGAGTCCTGATGATGAAAAGAGATTGGATTTGGAAAGTCTGGAGGAAAAGGAGACTGAGCCTTTAGAATTAGAGAGCCAGTAAAATTTTCACTCCCAAAGTTTAGCGATGCGGCTTATTTCAGGTAAAACAGCAACCGAGGATAGTTTTATTGACTTTGACCTTCGTCCTAGACGCCTTAGTGAATTCATAGGTCAAGAAAAAATTAAAGATAATCTCAAAATAGCTATTCTCGCTGCTCAAAAAAGAGGCGAGCCACTAGACCATATCATTCTTTATGGTTCTCCCGGTTTGGGAAAGACTACTCTTGCCTACATCATCGCTGCTGAGATGGGGGTTAATATTAAAGTTAGTTCCGGGCCGGCGGTAGAACGCACTGGGGACTTAGCGGCTATTCTTACTAATCTGCATGAGGGGGATATCCTTTTTATTGATGAGATACACAGGCTTAGTCATACAATAGAAGAAAAACTCTATCCATCAATGGAGGATTTTGTTTTTGACATTTTTTTAGGGAAAGGCCCAGCTGCTAGAAATTTACGGTTGAATTTGCCCCACTTTACCTTGATCGGAGCTACTACGCGCTTTGCTCTACTGAGTCCTCCCCTTCGCGATAGATTTGGGGTGACATATCATCTTGGTTTCTACGACGAGGCAGCAATACAGACGATTTTGGAGAGGTCAGCAACTATCCTTAAGGTGAAAGCAGAAAGAGAGGGGCTTGTCCCGATTGCCCAGCGTGCTAGAGGTACTCCTCGAGTGGCCAATCGTCTTCTGAAGAGAATAAGGGATTATGCTCAAGTCATGGCAAATGGAGTGGTCACCAAGGAGGTAGCCCTGGAAGGACTTTCAAAGCTGGAAATAGATTCTGTGGGCCTGGATGACATAGATCATAGAGTGTTGCATACAATAATTGACAAATTTGACGGTGGTCCTGTAGGTCTAGATACCATTGCTGCTTCTATTAACGAGGATGCTGATACTATTATGGATGTTTACGAGCCATATCTTCTTCAGTTAGGTTTTCTGGAACGGACGCCTCGTGGCAGAGTAGCTGCTAGGCTTGCTTATGAACACTTAGGGCTGCCTTACAAAAGGGATATTCAGCCCCAACCTAGCTTGTGGAGTCAGAAACAGAGTTAATCTTCGGCTCTTTAGTACCCCACGGAAAATCCACTTCGCTCCCTTGCCCCCGTAAGATATTTTGATTTTGCGAGGGGATTTCGTAGATTCCTTGAAATGCCACTGTGTAGATTTTGGGGATACTGAAGGATGGAGTTTTTCAGTGATGACTATTGGTATGCTCTGGCTTGCATCCATACCGGGATAGCAAAGGCGAATAAAGAAAAGAGTAATATCAGCCAACCCCAGGAATTAATGTTCCCTCGGCTTGCCATGGTTACCGAGAGTAAGATTACAAGAGGTGGAATTAATAAACTAAGGATTTTATACCTGCGCGGCTTGAGGCGGATGAAGGCGATAGTTGCTCCTGCCAAGGCAATAAAACTAATAACTATCCAAAGTGCATTTGTCTGCAAGCGTGCTATCCAGTCGCTTGCCAAAAGCTCATTTCCTGTGCCTAAGGATGAAAACCAACTGAATGTCACAAGCATAGGGGCTAGCATCAGTGATGCGTATAGCCAATCCCGCCTTGCGGTTTGTCTCACTATATGGATAAAAACAAAAAGAGCCAAGGGGATATAGATGAGCGCTGCTATCCAGCCCCAACCTTGGGGAAGGGAAAGAAGCAATATCCCGGTAATTACTACTGGCATAAGGTAGTATCCTAACCAGGGGAAGAGCCATATTGGCTTACCTCGATGCCAACCATAAATCGCTATGCCAACGGTTAGCGCTAATATAATTGACGCGTAGATGATGTTTTGCCAGTAATATGAAGTGAAGAGCAAAGCAACCAGCAAGTGGGGCAAGGCACTGAAAAGTGCCTCTTTCCAGGTCCCTTGAGCATGTGTTTCATAGATTTGCTGGGCAATTAATTCAGGCGAGCCCAGAGATTGTACCGCGATTTTGCCGGCTTCCTCTCTGCTTAGCCCATTTTCTTCTAGCTCCTGAGTTTTATCTTCGAGATGTGTGTAAAGCTCCTCAGCCACACCGTCCCTTATAGTCTGGTCAATGTGGAGGCAATCTTTAAACCTGTTTAAATAATGGCTTATGCTACTCAACATTTTGGCCCTAGGTTGTTTCTGTTTGCACAACTGCTTTAACTGCCGTAGAAAAATCCTGCCATGTAGCCAACCTGTTAGCCAGGACCTGCTGCCCTCTTTCAGTTATGTAGTAATAACGTCTTTGTTGTCCATTAGGTAGTATCTGCCATTTACCATTGATAAGGTTGTCTCGCTCTAAGCGATGGAGGGCGGGATAAAGGGTACCTTCTTTAAACTGAAAATACCCATTACTCCTTTTCTCCAGTTCCTTTACTATTTGGTAGCCATAGGTAGGTTGACGACTAATTAAGCAGAGCAGTAAAGAATCAGTGTTTCCCTTCAATAACTCACGCCCATAGTTCATCCTTGCACCTCATTCAGTATGTTAGCTTTTCTTTCACTATAGCATCGCTTAACAGAGGTGTCAATATCAGTGATTATTGGCCTTGGTTTAGTTGCCGCAGCGAGCTTTAATCGCTAAAATATCTTTTCGGGAAAATGTATCGCGGTACAAAGGATTATTACTCTATTCTTGGTGTTTCTGAGAAGGCTAGTCGCCAGGAAATAAGACGTGCCTTCAGAAAGCTTGCCATGAAATATCATCCCGACAAGAATTTAGGAAATGAGCAGTGGGCCGAGGAAAGATTTAAGGAAATCAACGAAGCCTATGCCGTATTGGGCGACGAAGTGAAGCGGCAGGAATATGATAGAATGAGACAGGCCGGTTTTGCTGGATATG